>Ga0315280_10007930_pt1 | contig 14075 bp, 7 predicted proteins | sample YL17G06_40_MG_FD_203697 | JGI IMG/M metagenome (GOLD analysis project Ga0315280, IMG submission 203697) | Sediment microbial communities from Yellowstone Lake, YNP, Wyoming, USA - YL17G06_40 | ecosystem: Environmental > Aquatic > Freshwater > Lake > Sediment | place: USA: Wyoming | collected...
TCTCGCGCCGACGGTCGGTCTCGGCGACGGCCTGGCGGATGGAGTCGGTCAGCACATCGGCGTAGAGAATCGCTTTCCCGCGGACGTTGCGCGCAGCACGGCCGATGGTCTGGATGAGCGAGCCGGAAGAGCGCAGGAAGCCTTCCTTATCCGCGTCCAGAATGGCCACCAGCGAAACTTCTGGCAGATCCAGCCCCTCGCGCAGCAGGTTGATGCCGATCAGGACGTCGAATTCGCCTTTGCGCAGGTCGCGCAGGATCTTGACGCGCTCGAGCGTGTCGATTTCGGAGTGCAGGTACCGGCAGCGCACACCGACTTCGGTGTAGTACTCCGTCAGATCCTCCGCCATGCGCTTGGTCAGCGTGGTGACGAGCACCCGCTCGCCGGCTTGGGCACGGGCGCGGATCTCGCCCAGCAGGTCGTCAATCTGGTTGCGGGTGGGACGGACATCCACTTCCGGGTCGATCAGTCCGGTGGGCCGGATGATCTGCTCGATGACGCGCCCGCCGGATTTCGTCAGCTCGTAGGGCCCCGGCGTGGCGGAGACGTAGACCACCTGGCCCACGCGATGCTCGAATTCTTCAAAGGTCAGCGGGCGGTTATCGAGCGCCGAAGGCAGCCGGAAACCGTAGTCCACCAGCGTCTGCTTGCGCGAGCGGTCGCCCTTGAACATGCCGTGGAGTTGCGGGACGGTCTGGTGGCTCTCGTCGATAAAGAGCAGCGCGTCCTGCGGCAGGTAATCGAGCAGCGTGGGCGGCGGCTCACCCGGCAGGCGGCCGGAGAGGTGGCGCGAGTAATTCTCGATGCCGTGGCAGTAGCCCATCTCCTTCATCATCTCGAGATCGAACATCGTGCGCTGATGGAGCCGCTGCGCCTCGACAAGTTTTCCCTGCTTTTCGAGTTCGGCGCGCCACCACTCGAGCTCGGCAAGGATGCGCGTGATGGCCTCTTCGCGCTGGTCGGCGGGCATCACGTAGTGCGTGCGCGGATAGATCGGCAGGCGCGCGTAGGTCTGCTTGACCAGGCCGAAGAGCGGATCGATCTGGGAGAGGGATTCGACCTGGTCGCCCCACATTTCGACCCGGTAGGCGTTGTCTTCGTAAGTCGGAAAAACTTCGATCACGTCGCCGCGGACGCGAAACGTGCCGCGCCGGAAATCCATGTCGTTGCGCTCGTACTGGATTTCCACCAGGCGCCGCAGGATGTCCTGTCGCGAAATCTTTTGCCCTTTTTCGAGCAGAAGCAGCATGCCGTAGTAGGCCTCGGGCGAGCCCAGGCCGTAGATGCAACTGACGCTGGCCACGATCAGGCAGTCGCGGCGTTCTAAAAGCGACCGCGTGGCGGACATCCGCAGCTTGTCCAGCTCGTCGTTGATGGTGGCTTCCTTCTCGAAGTAGACGTCGCCCGCCGGGATGTAAGCCTCAGGCTGGTAGTAGTCGTAGTAGCTGACGAAATACTCGACGGCGTTCTGGGGAAAAAAATGCCGGAACTCGTGGTAGAGCTGCGCGGCCAGCGTCTTGTTGTGGGCGAGGACCAATGCCGAGCGGTTCGCCGCCTCCACCAACTTGGCCATCGTGAACGTCTTGCCCGACCCCGTCACGCCGAGCAGGACCTGGTGCTTCTCGCCCTCCTCGACGCCGCTGACGAGTTCTTCGATGGCCGTCGCCTGGTCGCCGCGCGGGTTATAGTCGGAGAAGAGTTTGAAATCCATAGCCGCGAGTTGGTTTGGTCGGAACAGGATGATCCTGTATTATATCCTCCCGGCGAGCCTGTGCCACCCATCGGCCGGTAGTGGGTCAATTTGAGTCTGGAACCAGGGCCGACCCCCTCGGGCGCACCACCTTCCGAGAAGGGCGTTATCCGGCCCAGTGGCGCCCCGCTGCTCAGAAGGTGGCAAGATTTCTTCCGAGTGCACCGTCATCCAGGCACCATCTCTGCCATTGCCAGTGAGCAGGTGAGCCATAGGCCGGAGCCGATTTCGGCAGCGAGACAGGCACGGAGGGAAGTGTGTAGGAATCATTGGTTGTAAGGCGGCGGTTTCGGGCTTTGGAAACTTCGGGAGAGGTAGAACGGGCACCTTCCATGATCGCTGAGGCGCTCAGCGCCGAGAACCCGACCGGATCATTGCATTTGGAGGCGGTCAGTCATATGTTACCGAGCGGTCGACATTGAAAAAAGGAATGCTGGCTTAATATACCATAGCCGTCCGAGTCCCCTCGTGAGGAAGGCTTCCATGCCAGACAAGAGCAGCTTTACGCGCCGCAGGTTCGTGCAGCTCAGTGCAGCGGGAACCGCCTCGTTGGTGGACCACGGGGCGGCCACACTGTTCGAACGCGATGCTGTCGTCAACAGCAACAGTGGGGATCATGCCCTCGGCTCAGGATTCCTGATAACACCATCGGAACTGGTCCTGCAGTTTTCCTACCCTGAAGGCGAGCGGCGCCTGAGTTTCAAAAACCGCAGTGGTGAGGATCTTGAGACCTGGAGGAACCAGTGCAGGGCGAAGCTGGGTGAACTGCTGAACTTTCGGACGCCCGAGCCTTGTCCGGTGAAAGAACTCCGCCGCGCCGAACACGCTGGAATCGCGATCCAAGCCCTGGTCATGCAGGTGAGTGGAGATCTCAGCATTCCCGCCTACCTACTGGTGCCAGGAAGAAATACCAAGCCGGGAATCGCCGTGATGGCAATTCACGGGCACGGCGAGGTTGAACCCTGCATTGGTCTGCGGGACGATTATCACCACCAGTTTGCTCTGAAACTCGCCCAGCAGGGATACCTGGTGCTCTGCCCGGAACTCAGAGGATTCGGTGTTCTCAGTGACCTAGACAAGGGCCGGCAAGGATACTGTCTCGACTACTGGCCGCACGACAAGGAGCGGCAATTCTCCCTGGCTACAGACAGCTTTCTCAAGCGGAAACCAATGATTGGTACCACCGTTGAGGACCTGCTGCGATGGGAGCATTGGCTGGGTCGCAACTTGCAGGTTGAGAAGATTCACGCCGTGGGCATTTCCTACGGCGGCGACCTCGCTTTGCTCTATCCTGCGTTCAGCTCTCGGGTGGACCGGATCTTTGCCAGCGGGACGCTCGCTTCCTTCCGCGTCATCTTTTCCGAGTGCTATAACGCTCCGGCCCACTGCGTCCCCGGAATACTGGAGTGGATGGATCGCTCGGACATTGCCGGCCTGAACGCCCCGCGTCCCGTCACCTTGCAGTACGGTGAGCTGGACGTCCCGGGTCCCAACAACGCCTCTGCTGCCTACAACGCGACGGTGGCACCCTCGATCGAGGAGCTTAGGGCCATCTATGCGAGGATGAATGCTGCCGACAAGGTTCGCCTGGTCGTGAGCAAAGGCCTGCGACACGAAATGGATGTTAACGCCCTGCTCGCTTTTCTCGGCGCGGGGTAGGCGAAACTCAGTCTCGAGAACGTTAGCTACAGAGCATCGGGAATGAGCTGGGGGATGGGCTGTCTGAGGTGAGCGATGAACCGGAGAGAATTTCTGCGGGACAATTCGATTGTGGCGGGTGCGGCGCTGGCCGCCTCGGCGCTGCCGGCCAGAACCAGCAACAGACCAGGCATCGTCATCGATCCTGCGCCGCAATTTGAGATCTCGCCTTACCTCTACATGCAATTCATGGAACCCCTGGGGGTGACGGACGCCTCGGTGGCGGCAGCCTGGGATTACGAAATCGATGACTGGCGCGGCGATTTCGTTGAGACGGCCCGTGATCTCGCGCCGGGCGTGGTGCGTTTCGGCGGCCTCTTCAGCCGCTACTACAAGTGGCGCGAGGGGGTAGGTCCTGTGGCATCCCGTCCCTGGATGCGCAACTACTTCTGGGGCGGGTGGGAAAGCAATCGGGTGGGGACGCACGAGTTCGTCGATTTCTGTCGCCGGGTTGGTGCGGAACCGCTCTACTGCGTCAACTTCATGAGCGACGGCCAACGCCAATACTCGCGCACGCGCGAGGGCCAGAACAGGTCCGGCGACGCGCAGGAAGCCGCGGACTGGGTCAGCTACGCCAATGACCCCGATAACCCCGAGCGCAAGCGGAACGGCGCGGCGAGCCCCTACAACATCAAGCTGTGGCAACTCGGCAACGAGACCTCCTATTTCGAGGGCGGATTCACCAAAGAGCAGTCAATTCACGAGACGATCGAGTTTGCGCGAGCCATGAAGCAGCGGGACCCGTCGGTCCGGCTGATCGGCTGGGGGGACCGCCACGGGTCGACCGGGCCGCTCTGGGCGGGTGACCTGGCGCGGCAGGCGGGCGAGTACCTGGACTATGTCGCGATCCACATGATGGGGCAGCACCCGCAGGTTCCGAACACCGCGCTCGCGGGGAGGCGCTGGGAGGCATCGCCCGAGCTGGCTTGGGAAGAACTGCTGGAGCTAGCAAGGAACGTGGAGAGGCGGGTGGTCGAGCTCGAGCAGGTGCTCGCCGCGGCCTCGTCGCCGGCACGTATCGCCATCACCGAAGGACATCTGAGCCTGCCGCCCGCCAACACCAGTCCGCTGCTGCGGGAATGGCTGACTGGCGTCTACCACGCCCGGTCGATGAACATCTACCAGCGGCATGGGGCTCGGGTGAAGATTGCGACCGCTGCTGACTTCAATGGTACCTGCTGGACCTCGAACGCGTTGATCACGCCGGTGCCGGCCGGTAAGAGCTACCTGCTGCCGGCTGGCTCGGTGATGGGATTGTTCAAACGCCACAACGGAACCCATGCCGTTGCCGTGAAGTCCTGTCCGGCGGATCTCGACGTGGCTGCCAGTCGGGCCGGTGACCGCTATTTCCTGCACGTGGCCAACCTGAATTACAGCCGTGCCGTGGAAGCGTCGTTGACGGTGGACGGCGTCGTGGTGAGTGCGGCTCGCGCCTTCGCCATCGCGCCCGACAACCTGCGGCAATATGTCGATCAGGACCGGCCCGACGTGTTCGCACCCCAGGAGCATGCCATTCCAGCTGGCCCAGCCGGCCAGGCGCTGACATGGCGCTTCCCGGCGGGCTCGGTGACGGCGGTGGAGCTCCAGGGGCAATCGTGACCGCGATGCAAGCCCAGCTTGTCAAGCAGATGGCGAAATACTGCGACATGCGTTTGACAGCTTGCGGGACTGATGACGGTGTCCCGGGTCCGTCACTCGGGCGGAACCAGTGTTCGGCTTCTGCGGGGCCCTAGTCCTAAGTCCGTCAGCCGACGGATTAGGCGTCCGGTGGGGTTGGGTTGGGCCGTTGCTGGGGCAGTGGCCAGATTTCGGCGGTTGAGATGGGGTCTAATGTGGGAAAATTGGCTCTCTGGCGAGAGTCCAGGCTTGGCGTTATGAACAACTCCTCCCATGACAGTCGGTCACCGTTGGGACTCTTCCCTGGCCGCCCGGCTCCGAGGCTGTACGACCGGGTGGTGCCCGAATCCGGCGAGACACGGAGGATTAGGCGAGGCCACCGGTCGGCCTAAGAAGATGCAGGCAACATGCCTGATAGATCATAAGTGGCCTTATAATGAGAACGTATCCGCACCGCAATCGTGGGCGTGCCTGGTCTTGGGCCGCCCGCCATGGCGGCTTAGGCGCGGTCAGGGTGCCGGCTAACCAGCGTTTGCAGCCGACGGCGGCTGGCGCGACAATGAGCCGCCGTGGCTCTGGTTCTGGCGCCGCGCGGCAGGATCACCCTGAGATTCTACAACAAGTGTTTGCCAACATTCGCAACTCCCCTCTCCCGGCGGTCCCCGTCCCGAAACACCTGTAAGTCGGCTGGGTCCTGGCGCCTGAATCCTGTTTTTCCAGCCCCCGGCCGCTAGCACCTAGCACCTAATACCTGCCTTTTGGTCACCTGTCTTTTCGGTGTATACTCACAGCTAGCCAGGATTCAAGATGGATATCCCGGTTGATACATGAGCGGAAAATTCCAAAAGGGGGACAAAGTCGTCGTTTCCGCGATGGGAGGCAGGGTCGGCATCGTGGATGGTCAGCCACGCCAACGTAAAAGCCAGTGGTTTTATCCCGTAAGCTTCGACCCGATTGAGCCGAGCCCGTGGTATCCGGAAGCCGCCCTAACAGCTTATGTCCGACCGAAAACAGTTCCCGAGCTGTTGGCGACCAAGGAGTTTGTAGACCCAGAAAGCTTTATTCAAGCCGTCATTTACAAGAAGCTAGAGAGACCCCTCTCGGATAATCTCTACACATTCTATGCTTCCAGAACGGAGTTTCAGGTCCATCAGTTCAAGCCTGTCCTAAAATTTCTCGCATCTCAAGATCAGCGACTCCTGCTTGCGGATGAAGTTGGCCTGGGCAAAACCATTGAAGCGGCTATTATAATAACCGAACAGCAGGCGCGTTTTGATGGCCTTGCGCGCGTGCTAATAGTCTGTCCTGCCATGTTGACCGAAAAATGGAAAGCCGAGCTCCATCGTAGATTCGGATTGGATTTCCAAGTGCTGAGGAGGCGGGACTTAGAATCGTTTCTGGATAGGTATGCTGAATATGGGGAAGCAGAAAGAGTCAAGGGAATCTGCACGCTCCAGACCCTTCGTTCTTCGGCACTTCTGCAACGGCTGCGCGAGGTTGAGCCCCACTTTGATATTGTTGTCGTCGACGAAGCCCACCATATGCGAAACCCCGAGACTTTGAGTAGCGAAGTTGGGGTCGTACTCTCTGAGTTTTCAGACGCTTTGTTGTTTCTGTCTGCCACGCCGCTGCACCTAGGCACGCCGGATTTGTTCAATCTCTTAAGAATTCTCGTCCCTCAAGAGTTCACGGATTTTGATCTCTTTCACCGGCTCATTGAACCGAATGAATACATCAATGATGCGCTCCGCAAATTACACAATCCGAAAGCAGCTCTCGAAGCGGTTCAGAGGGTCGAAACCACCTCACAGGCTGACCGTTTTCGTCGCAGTCCTTATTATCACCGGCTGGTCGAGATATTGGCCAACTCCCCGAAATTGACGCGGCAACAAGCCATAGAGGCGCAGCAGCTCCTCGCCGACATCAATTCGCTGTCCTACGTCTTCACGAGGACGAAAAAAAGAGACGTTCAGCACGCACGGTTTCCTGTGCGGCAAGCCAAGGTTATCCATGTGGAGTTTTCACAGTCTGAAATGGACTTTTACAACGCTGTCACTGCGTTTGCCGCGGACCAGTTCAGAAGTCTTTCGCAGACACAGCAAGGTATTTCATTCGCCGTAATAATGCCCCAGCGTCAAGTCGCTAGTTGTATCCAAGCAACTAAGGCTACATTGGCTGAGTTAATAAAGAAAAAGCGCCTCAAGGGACCCTCTCAAGACGACGGTGACGTTATCGATCCTGATGCGGACGTCGATTCCTCAGTTGATCTCGGCACCCGACAAGTAAAATCCCTTGAGGCATTGCTGAAGGCTGCGGAGAAGATTGGTAACAAGGACACGAAATTTGAAATGTTCCTGAAAGCGTTGACCGAACTCGACCGTGACGACCCACATGCAAAAATACTCGTCTTTTCTTTCTTCAAGAAGACTTTGAACTACCTGTTGCGCAGGCTTGAAGCACGCGGCTACGCAGGGCGAGTGGAAGTGATCCACGGCGACATCAAAGCTCAGGACAGGCTCAAGTCGATAAAAAGGTTTCGCGAAAAAAAGGAAATTAAGATACTCCTCTCCTCAGAAGTAGGCGGTGAGGGGCTTGATTTTGAGTTTTGCAATGTCATCTTCAATTATGACCTTCCGTGGAATCCTATGCGCGTAGAACAAAGGATTGGACGGCTTGACCGCTACGGACAAAAGCACGATAAGATACTAATCTACAACTTTTCGATGAAGGGGACCATCGACGCTGAGATCTTGAATAGACTGTACCTCCGCATCAACATTTTCGAGCGTTATATCGGTGACCTTGACGTAATCTTGGGCGACCAGATCACTCAGATGACAAGAGAAATCTTTACTACCGCCCTAACCCAGGCTGAGCGCGTCAGGGTTATTGAAAAGGTGGCGGAAAACATCGAGCGCAGGCAGGTCGAGATCGAAAAGTTCGAACAGGAAAGCCTGAAGTTCATAGGGCAGGATGCGTTCTTTTCGGAAGAAATTAGTCGGCGGCTGAAAACCAAGCGGTTTATCACTGCGGAGGAGGTCGAGCATTTTCTGCGCACTTTTCTGCGAACGGAATTCCCGGCCTGTACCCTATTGCCGCCGAAAAGCGAACGAAAAGGAGTATTCGTTTTGAAGGCTGATGATGAATTCCGTCGGTTCGTCTTCCGCCGCTCTGAGGCCGATGAAAATCGGAAAAGGGTTGACAAAAGGTTGTCACAGGACGGTGGTTGTCTCGCGACATTCGATTCCACGGTTGCTTGCGAGGATGGATTGGTTGAATTCATAACTATCCATCATCCGATCATAAAGGCTATCAAAAGGCACTACGACGAAAAAAAGGCCACAGGGGTTACCGCTCGGCTATCAATCAAAGGGAGGGGCGAAGACGCAGGAACCTATTTTTTCTTCGTGTACCTCATTGAAAAAACAGCCCTCAAGACCGACCTGAAAATGGTCCCAGTTCTCGTCAATGCCGAATCCTGGGGTGTGAAAATCCTCGACGAGACTAGCGATTGGTTTATGGGAGAGATCGTGAGTGCTACCAAACCTCGGAGGGAGCTCGATTTCAATAGTGACCAACTTGATAAAGCGACCCAACTGGCGGACGATTATCTCGAGGAGCTGCGTGCTGAGGAGGAGCGTGGGCTAAAACAGAGCAATGATGCTCTCGTAGAAAATCAAATTGAAAGCGTCCAACAGTCCACCGCGATCAAGATAGGCCGTGCGGAGAGAATTATACAAAATCTTCTTTCCCAGGGGCATGCAGAGGACAGCCCCATCGTTAGGTTGCACCGTGGACGCATCAAGAATATGGAAACCAGCAGAGAAGAACGAGTTCCCCAATTACAAGCAAAGCGAGCGGTATCGGTGGGGTTTACACTCGTTGCGGGCGGAATCGTCGAAATTGAGGCCTAGCGGGGCATGGGGGCAGGAATTCGGTTTCTGCTGCATTCGCCGACAGGCTGGTGAAACCCCCGCACATTGCGACAACCAAAACGCGGGTGGCGCATCTATGAAGGGGGCGGCGGAGTCAAGGGTTCTTTGCACGTTATTTGTTTTGTGTGGCGGAGCGAGCAGCCCCCCTCAGCTGAAAGCGGGGGGATGCGAGCGAAGCCACACCTCACCTCTCGGGAGGCCGCGGGCCTCCGGTTTGTAAACGCTGCGCGAGTTTCTGCAAAACGAAACTTTGCGCTACCCGCTTTTACCACGTAGCGGTTCAGTCCAAACAGGAGTTAGGCTTACTTCGGGCAAATGGAGAACCTGGATCCCCAAGTTCGTGAGGTTTACGCTGAATTCGGGCTGGCCATGGGTGTGGCCCAGTCGCTCGAGCGGCAGCTCGTTCTTCTGATCATCGCGGCGTATGAACCTCTATCAGGGAAGCTGACAGCGGACGCGTACGATGGCCTGCTGGCAAATCTCTCACACCAGACCCTCGGTAACTTGATCCTAAAGCTCAGAGGTTCTTTCGACGTGCCGACAGATTTTGATCAGCGGCTTCAGGAAACGCTACACTTGCGTAATTGGCTGACGCACCACTATTTCGCTGGCAGGACCGCCGAGTTTCAATCGCCGGAGGGGAGGTCTAAGATGATCCGTGAACTGGATAAAATCAGCGACCGCCTCAATGAGCTCGACAAATACTTCGACCACCTTCTTGTAAAGTGGCTGGTGGACCCCAGTATGAGGACCAGGAAACTGATTATCGAAGGCTTCCGCGAAACGAGGGAAGAAGCCTAGCTCCCGACTGCACCCGACGGTCGCGGGTGGCGCCGACATCGCCTTTTATGTCGGTGACCGTTAAGAAGCCAGGCCAGGCCATGGATAGGACGCGGTGACAGACATGTTTCGCATGTTCGTGGGGCGCATACATCAAAGACAATGTATGCGCCACCCGCGAAGAACGGGGGTATCTGAAAATGAAGCTCATGATCAAAAGAGATCAAGACACAGGCTTTCTTGGAGGAATTAGTTTCATCCTCGAAGCGCGAGTCGTGCTGACACCCGAGGAAGAGGCCTTAGTCAAGAAATACAAGGCACACAAGGAAGTATTGTTCACTACCGGAGGCGGCGGACGACAATACACGATCAACGATTTGCTCACAGGAGTGCGAGATAAGTGCAAGGATATTTCGATCCTCTTAAACAACGAAGGGGTATACAAGAACTCGGCAAAACACTTCAAGACCCTCCTCGATGTGATGGCGTCCTTCGGTGGCGAACAAGTTATTGAATACAAGGGGGTGGCTCATGGGGAAGCTGACGTGTGACAACTGCAAGACGGAAGACCCTAAGAAGCTGTACTTTCAGTGTTCGGAGTGCCGTCGGTGGTTCTGCAGCAGCTGTGGCTCGAAAGGTAACCGATGCCCGGCTTGCCGAAAAGGTTTCCTGAAAAATCCTTAAGATCGACTGCGGGTGGCGCATACATTGTCTTTTATGTATGCGCCCATCAGCAAGGGGGACTAAACTGCTCGCGTGTCCCACACCGCCCCGCTGCAGTGCTGGCAGCGCCGCGTTGATCTCTCTGCCCGGTGCTGCGTTGATCCCTCGGCTTCGCTCGGGATTTCGGCAGCGGGCTCAGACGCCCGCTAAACGCCTCAACTTCGGATGAACGCGCCTCCCGTCGCTAGGGCCAGACCGCCATTCGATCTGGGCCGGTTGCCAACGGCCCACACGATTCCAGGCGTATCGTCGCGGACTCGGAAACTATCCCAGCGCCTTGCGGCTCCTCCTCTGACGTCGGCGGTCACTTGGCCGTGAAGCCGGCTTTTCGGAAACTGAGGCGATCTATCGAGCCAGCTTCTTCTCTCCCAAGTCTACTCAGCCAAACTGACCCACTACCCATCGGCCAGCGGTCGATGCACCGACTGTGATAAACTTGCGTTTTGTCTTGTGCACTCAGATTTCGAATGAAGGACTTTCGATGAAAAACCGCAGCACGCATTGCATCAAGCTGGCCACCCTAAGCCTGGTTTTTTCAGGCTTCCTGGCTTCCGCAAACGCACAGCAAGCAACAGCGCCGAAGCAGCCTGCGAGTTCCCCAGCTAAGGCGGCCAAACCCGCCGCAGCCCCGGCGGCGAAGAAGGCGGGAACTTCCTCTACCGCTTCGCGCAAGGCCGCCACGGCCGCTCCGCCCAAGACGTCAGCGGAACCTGGGGACAAGGTCGTGCTGAAGGTGGGCGAGCAGCAAATCACCCAGGGCGACCTCGATTATCTGGTCAGCAAGCTCAATCCCGATGCGCGGCAGGCCATTGCCCGGCAGGGGCGCCGGCCGCTGGGCGAACAGTATGCACTGATGCTCATGCTTTCGGAGCACGCGAAAGGCCATCACGCGGAAACCACCGCGGACTTCCGCCGCCAAGTCGAGCTCTTCAAGCTCCAGACGCTCGCTCAGTCGGAATACGAGGCGATCAGCAGCCAGGCCCTTCTCACACCGGAGGACATCAAACAGTACTACTCTTCTCACAGCACGGAGTTTGAGGAAGCCCAGGTTCGCCAGGTCGTAATCCGTAAGAAGACGGATGACGCGGCTGCTGACGTTCCCGGGCTCACCGCCCCCGACGCCAAAACTCGCGCCGCGGAGATTCGCAAGGCGCTGGCCGCAGGCGGCGACGCGAGCAAGGTTGTCCAGGAATTCTCCAAGCCCAATGTCGTGCTCATCGAAGCCCAGCCGCGCGCCGTCCGCCACGGCCAACTCTTGGCCGATCTCGACAAGGCGGCCTTTCAGCTCAAAGACGGGGAAGTGTCCGAGCCCCTGGAGACTCCTCAGGCCTTAGTGTTCTTGCAGAAGGTGGGGCGCCGCCAACCGGAACTGCCGGATGTGACCAAGGAAATTGAAGACAAGTTGCGCCAGGAAAAAGTGGAGGCGACCCTGGCGGAATTGCGCTCCAAGATGTCCGTCTGGATGGACGACGCCTATTTCGCGGCGCCAGCGGCGACGGCCTCCACGCCCGAGGCCGCCAAACCCGAGGACAGTCCGTCACCACAGCAATAGTCTCAAGCAGCGCGCAAAGTTCGGCGACGCCGCGTGCGCTTTCGTTGTCGCGCGTGATTCGCTCCCCACTCCGAACGATTTCACGCACGAAAAAACTCCCTCCAGCCGAAAAGTTTGGAAGAGCGCGTGCTGTTTCAGGCCTGCTTTCCTGCTTTGCGAGAAGACTTTTCAACAGAACTGTTGAAAACTATGTGGAAAAGGTGCCAGCCTTTTGAAGTAAGAGTCCGATTCTGAGAGGCTTCGAACTCTTTGCACAAATCTGTAGCACTCGCTTAACCTCGCCGTTATGTCCGCGAAACTCTCGTGGCCCTCCCACGCCTTTTTTCCCGTGGTCGCGGCGGCAGTGTTCCGCATTCTTCTCAAGAATGGACGATTTGGACTCCGCCTTGCCCGATACGACGACGTCGACACGCACAAATCACGAGAGAGAAAAGAAAAAAGCCGGCGGAGCGAATCAGAGAAGCGGCTGCGGCTTGCGCAGTTTGACCTCGATCACCTGATTGTCCTTATCGATTTCGAATTCCTCTCCGAGGGTCTGGTGATGGTCTGCGGTGACCAGCAGGCGGATCGTTCCTTTGGGGATGTTCGTGAATTTGTAGCGGCCCTGAGGGTTGGTTTTGGCGCTGTAGGATATCATCTTGCGGCGCTTGAGGCGTGCCACGCCCCCCGGTTCGTGGAATTGGAGCGTCAGGCGCGCATTCGGGATGGGCTCGTCCGTCTTGGCCTCTTTAACCACGACGTAGATGCTGGTGCGGTCGGGCGAGTCATCAGCCCTCGCCTGTGGCGTTGCGAGCGCCACTAGCAAGCCGACCGCCATGACAAACAGAAATGCAATCAACGCGCGTGCTTGGCGATCTTTGTGAAGTCCACCCACGGCCCCCTCACAATTCCGCGGAATCTCTTGCATTATAGCAGAAGGCGAAGGCTGGTGGTCTCCAGAGGGCTTGGCGTGATTGGGTAGACTCTGAGAGCATTGACTAAACCTGGCGAGTCCGATAACTTCCAGATTTCGAAAACCTTCCGATCTTTACCAGGGACTGACGAGAAACACACGCGCGGCGAATGCTCACTTGCCGGGCGAGGTCGCAGTCTCGGAAAGGGACCATGGGATTTTCCACCGACGCCATCCACGTGGGGCAGGAACCTGACCCCTCCACCGGGGCGATCATCGTCCCCATCTACCAGACATCCACGTTTGTGCAGGAAGCCCTTGGGAAACACAAGGGTTACGAGTATGCGCGCACGTCCAACCCCACACGCGCGGCACTGGAACGGAACCTGGCAGCCCTCGAGCGGGCGCGCTTCGGTTTCGCTTTTGCCTCCGGGATGGCGGCCATCAACGCCCTGATGACGCTCTTTAAGGCGGGCGACCACATTGTGGCCGGGCACAACCTCTACGGAGGGTCCTTCCGGCTTTTCGACCGAGTCCTCAGAGATTTCGGGCTGGTCTTTAGCTACGCCAACACCTGCCGGTTGGAGGAAGTGGAGAGCGCCTTCCGGCCCAACACCCGCCTGCTCTTTATCGAGACCCCCACCAACCCCATCATGGAAATCACCGACATCGCCGCAGCGGCTGCCGTCGCCCACCGGCACGGGGCGCTCCTCGCCGTCGATAACACCTTCATAAGCCCCTACTTCCAACGGCCGCTCGAACTCGGCGCCGATGTCGTCGTCCACAGCACGACCAAATACCTGAACGGCCACAGCGACGGCGTGGGCGGCGCCGTGATGTTGAATGACGTGGGCCTCGCCGACCGGCTGAAGTTCCTCCAGAACGCCGCCGGGGCGATTCTCGGCCCCTTCGACAGTTGGCTCGTCCTCCGCGGCGTCAAGACTCTGGCGGTGCGCATGGAGCGCCACAACCACAACGGCCTTGCCGTGGCACAGTTCCTAGCCCACCACCCCAAGGTTAAGAAGGTCTACTACCCCGCCCTGCCCTCCCATCCGCAGCACGAGCTTGCCCGGAAGCAGATGAGCGGGTTCGGCGGCATGATTGCCTTCGAGACCGGCTCGCTGGAAA
>Ga0315280_10007932_pt1 | contig 14075 bp, 12 predicted proteins | sample YL17G06_40_MG_FD_203697 | JGI IMG/M metagenome (GOLD analysis project Ga0315280, IMG submission 203697) | Sediment microbial communities from Yellowstone Lake, YNP, Wyoming, USA - YL17G06_40 | ecosystem: Environmental > Aquatic > Freshwater > Lake > Sediment | place: USA: Wyoming | collected...
CGACCACGTCGATCCCCAGCAGCTCCAGCCCTTTTTGGATCGTGCGGGCCGTCAGGTCGCACAAGAGCAGGCGGCTCGTGCGGAGCGGTTCGCTCTCAGCACGCAGGACCGGGCAGTTCTCGAAGAACGTCGAGTAGCAGTTGGCCAGCTCGAACAGGTAGCCGGTCAGTTGGCTGGGGCGGAAGTCGGCCACCGCCAGATCGAGGGCCTCGCCGAAGCGGAGCAGTTCGATCCCCAAGGCCCGCTCGGGGGCCGTTCCGAGCAGGATCGGCGCGCCGGAGGCCCGCAGGGCCTCGACGTCCACGCCCCCTTTGCGGAAGATGCTCCTTACCCGGGCGTAGGCGTATTGCATGTAGGTGGCCGTGTTGCCGGTCATCGCCAGCATCTTCTCATAGCTGAAGACGTAATCGCTGGTGCGGTTCTGCGAGAGGTCGGCGTATTTGAGCGCGCCGATCCCCACGGTCTCGGCGATCCTGGCCCGCTCGGCCACCGAGAGCTCGGGGCCTTCCGGCTTGGCGTCGTCGTTGGCGGCCACGATCTCGTGGGCGCGGCGGACGGCCTCGTCCAGGAGCCCCTCCAGGCCCACCGTGTCGCCGGAGCGGGTCTTGAACGGCCGGCCGTCCTCCCCCAGCACCGTGCCGAAGCTCACGTGCCGCAGCTCCACTTTGCCGTAGCCCATCCGCCGCGCCGCGGCAAACAGTTGCTCGAAATGAAGGCTCTGGCGGTGGTCGACGACGTAGAGGATCGCCTCCGGTTGCCAGGTCTCCATGCGGTAGCGGAGCGTCGCGAGGTCGGTCGTGGCATACAGGAACGCCCCGTCCTGCTTGCGGATGATCATGGGGACCTGGTGCCCTTCGAGGAAGACGCAGATTGCGCCGTCGCTCTCGCGGGCGACCCCCCGCGCCACGAGCTCGTCGACCAGCGGGGCCAGCCGGTCCTGGTAGAAACTCTCACCCAGGGTGTAGTCGAACGACACGCCCAGCCGCCGGTAGATCCGCTGGATTTCCTCGAGACAAAAGGGCATGAACTCGCGCCAGAGCCGCAAGTTCTCCTCGTCCCCCTCGTGCAGCCGGGCCGTCTCGGCAAGCACATTCTCGCCAATCTTGGCGGCGTGAACGCTCGCAATTGGCCGGAAGTCCGGATCGGCTTCGTCGTTTTCGATAGCAGCTCGCAGATCGGCGATTTCACCTTCGATCTTGGCCAGTTGGCGCGCCGCGTTCGGGACACCAGCGGCCGCGGCTTTGTCGCCCTGGTGCGCGCGCCGCTCGAAGTCGTTCAGCACTCGTCTGAGCGAATCGGCCCTATCCTGTCGCGGCCCAAGCTCGGATGTCCGCTCTTGGTAATCCATGATCCGGCGGACCAGGCGGTACAGCCGGGCGAGTTCCTGGACGGGATTCTGCCGGTACGCCTCCGGGTCGCGGAAATGCTTGTACCCGTAAAGGATCATCCCGAACTGCGTCCCCCAGTCGCCGAGGTGGTTGTCGCTCACCACCGCGTGGCCCAAAAACCGCAGCATCCGCGAGAGGCTGTCACCGATCACGGTCGAGCGGATGTGGCCGACGTGCATCGGCTTGGCCACGTTGGGGGCGGAATAGTCGATCACGTACGTTCGCGGCCGGCCGACGACCGGGATTCCCACGCGGGGATCGCCGACCGCCGCGGCCAGCCGGGCGGCGAGCCAGTCGTCGCGGACCCTGAGGTTGATGAACCCCGGCCCGGCGATCTCGGGCGGCAGGCAGACGTCGCCCACGTCCAGCCGCCCTACCACTTCCGCGGCGACCTGGCGGGGTGGACGCCCCAGCCGCTTGCCCAGCGGCATCGCCAGGTTCGCCTGGTAGTCGCCGAACTTGGGGTCCTGGCTGGGACGAACCGTTTCCAAGAGCGGCTCCGTGTCCTCGGCCAGCGGGGCCAAGGCCCGGCGAAAACGATCCTGGAGCTCCCCAAGAATGCTCATTCCCGGCATTCTGCAAAAGGCGAGTGGCAATTCAGACGGAAGGAAGGCGGGGCGGGTTACACGGCCGCGGACGACCCGGCCCGACGCGGCTCGAAGGGGACCCGCTTCGCCTGGGCCCACAGCTCTTCGATCGCGTAATAGGCCCGCGTCTCGGCGTCGAACAGGTGGACCACGACGTCGCCGTAGTCCAGGAGGATCCAGCGGCTCTGCTCGTAGCCCTCGATGCCCAGCCGCCGGTCGCCCATCCGCTTCTCCAGAACGTCGTCGATTTCCTCGCTGATGGCGTGCAGTTGCCGGCGGCTGGCCCCGGTGGCCAGCACGAAATAGTCGAATTCCCTGGTCAGCTCGCGCATGTCGAGGATGAGGACGTCGCGGGCGCGGTTCTCCTCGGCGACGTGGGCCGCCGTCTGGGCACGCTCCAATGCCCGGCTCCTTCGCGGCCCGGACTCGGCTGGCGAGTCGACCGAACTTTGTTCCACAATCACCCTCTCATGAGGACCGGATCGGGACTGCACTTCCTCTATTGTAGCCAGCCCCGCGGCGGCCCGGAAGGGGGTTCCTCGCGGCGCTTGCCGCTGCCGATTCGCCCGCGGGCGGCGACCATAATAGGCGACCATAATAATTGAGGCCGCCGCGGAATTCAGTAGGACCGGCGTCTCGCCGGTCCGGGCGGCCCGAGGAAGCTGTGCGGACGGGCGAGACGTCCGTCCTACTCATGGTCGCTTCGGGCCGCATTTCGCCAGGTGAACTCCCGGAGGGCCTCCTATAATTCCCTGGGATCGCCGAAATCCCGTGGCACCCCCCAAACCGATGGAGAAGCGAGATGGGCGATTTTGTCGAGCCGGGCACGCAAGCGCCCGATTTCACCCTCCCCGCCGACGACGGCACCGAGGTGCAACTCAGCGGACTGCGAGGCAAGCCGGTCGTGCTCTATTTCTACCCCCGCGACGACACCCCCGGCTGTACGCGGGAGGCCTGCGCATTCCGCGACCGCAAGAAGGAGCTCGCGCGGTGGGGCGCCGTGGTCCTCGGCGTGAGCCCCGACGGCTTGGCAAGCCACGAGAAATTCCGCGACAAGCACCAGTTGAACTTCCCGCTTTTGGCCGACGCGGATCACAAGGTCGCGGAGCAATACGGCGCGTGGAGGGAGAAGGTCCGTTTCGGCAAGCGATCGATGGGCATCCAGCGATCCACGTTCCTCATCGATGCCGAGGGCATGGTCCGCAAGGTCTGGAAGAACGTCCAGGTCGAGGGCCACGACGAGCAGGTGCTCGAGGCCCTCGGCGCGTTGTCGGCGGGCTGAGGGCCGTGAGATGCCCTGGACTTGTCACGGGCGATGCATCGAAGCCGAATCAGGACCGGCCGCGGAGATGAGATACTTGAGCGCCTCCCTGCGGCGATCCGCTTTGCTGGGGCGCCGCCGCAACACGCTCCAGACTGTCCAGTAGAACGCCGAGCCCGCGGCGATCCCCAGAACGTTCTCGGCGTAGTCCGTAAGCTGCACGGTCCGCGGCGGAACGAGGGCCTGGAGCGATTCAGTCGCCACGGCGTAAGCCAGGAGAACCAGGAGCGTCCAACCGGGCCCCTTGGGCCAACGGCTGACGTGGACCAAGAGCCCCAGGACGGCGAACGCGGTGAAGTGGATCCCCAAATCACCCCAGGGAAACACGGGGACGCGATCGAGCCCCACGAGCGCGGCCGGATCGCGGGCCAAGAGCAGCACGGTGAGAAGGCACCAATAGGCGATACAGATTGACCAGCGCACTAACGCCATCGTTCGGCCTCGCAGCAACTCCCGCCCGACTGCCGGCCGGGCTCCCTCAATTATACGTCCGAGAACGGGACCGGGGGCGGTGGCCGCCCCACCCAAACGGGCGGCGCCGTGTCCCGGATCCTCCACCCGCGGCGTAACTTTTCGGCCGCCAGGGCATCGGTATCCAATAGGAGTGCACACGAATCCTTGCCCAATCCACGAGGAGCACAGAGAACATGAGGTCTCGATTTCCCCGAGTATGGAGTCTCATCGGCTTAGCGGGCTTGCTCGCCGCCGCCGGCACGCTGGCCGTTTATCGGGCATATAGCGGGAGGCCCGCAAGCCAACCGCCCGCCTCGACGCTACCCTCCGGAGAGAAAACCATGTCGCCTTTTCGCACGCCGCGGACCATCCAACATGCCGACGCTGCCAACTTCGGCGCCACCGTGCTCGAATCGAATGTCCCCGTGCTGGTCGACTTCTATGCCGACTGGTGCGGGCCGTGCCGGGCCCTGACGCCGGTCCTGGAAGAATTGGCGCGGGAGAACCCTGGCACCAGGATTGTCAAGATCGACGTGGACGATGCCCCCGAGCTGGCCGCACGGTACGGCATCGACTCGATCCCCAGCCTGTTGGTGTTCAAGCACGGCCGCGTGGCGGGGCAGCACGTCGGCTTGGCGAGCAAGGCCCGCCTCCAGGCCCTCGTCATGCGATGACCCTCCCCTCCCGCGATCGCCCGCAAAGCAGCCCCCGCCGCGCCGGGGCGCAGCGGGTGGCTGGCGGCTGAGCGCAGCGAAGCCCCAGAAATCGCCGCCAGGGCGAGCGGTACGCTCCGGCGCGCCTCGGGCTGTTCGTTCTCTCCGGCGAACCCCTTGTCGGACTACTTTCGCCTGGGCAATAATGCTGGGGTTGTGCAGGCCCAAACCCGGCGGGAGGGCAACTATGAGCAGGAATGTCACGTTCTGGCGGGACCGCCACGGCATCCCCCACGTCGAGGCCCAATGCGAGACGGACCTCTACTGGGGGCAGGGCGTCGTCCACGCCACGGACCGCGCCATGCAGATGCTCCTGATGCGCATCCTCGGCCAGGGGAGAATGTCCGAATTGCTCGACTCCAGCGACGCCGCGCTCAAGGTGGACCTCTTCTTCCGCCGCATGAACTGGACGGGCGAAACCAGTGCGCAGCTCGACCTCCTTACGCCCGAGGCCGCCGGCCACCTGGCACACTATTGCGAAGGCGTCAACTCGGTCCTCGCCCGCAGGGTCCCCTGGGAATTCAGGCTTCTCGGCTATCGCCCCGAGCCCTGGCGGCCCGAAGACACGATCCTCTTCGCCCGGCTGATCGGCTACCTGGCCCTCCAGCAGTCCCAGGCCGAGATGGAGCGGCTGCTCGTGGAGATGGTCCAGGCGGGAGTCGCCCGGGAGAAGCTCGAGGAACTCTTTCCCGGCCTGCTCGACGGCCTGGACGAGGAACTGCTCAGGAAGGTCCAGCTCGGCCAACGGGTCGTCCCTCAGGACACGCCCTGGGGCGCGGCCTTGGGGGGCTGGACGGCGTCGAACAACTGGGTCGTCTCGGGCAAGAAAACCGCCTCCGGCAAGCCGATGCTGGCCAGCGACCCACACCTCGAAGGCAATCGCCTCCCCAACATCTGGTGCGAGATCGCCCTGCACCTGGGCGACCGCTACGCCATCGGCGCGTCGATCCCCGGCGGGCCCGGCATCTTCATCGGCCGCAACCCCGACGTCGCCTGGGGGGCCACCTACAGCTTCATGGACGCGGTGGATTCCTGGGTCGAGCACTGCCGCGACGGCAAGCACTTCCGCGAGCCGGACCAGTGGGTCCCCTTCCGCCAGCGGAAAGAGATCATCCGCCGCAGGAACAAGGAGCCCGTCGAGGTCACCTTCTACGACAACGACCACGGCGTACTCGACGGCGACCCGTTCCAGGAAGGCTACTACCTGGCCACCCGCTGGGCCAGCGCGCAGGCGGGAGCGGCTTCCCTCAGCCAGGTCTTCCGGATGTGGCACGTCACCTGCGTCGAGGAAGGCATGGACGCCCTGGGCCGCCTGGAAACCGCCTGGAATTTCGTCCTGGCTGACCGCCACGGAAACATCGGCTACCAGATGTCGGGCCTGCTGCCGCGGCGCCGCCAGGGCGCAAGCGGGCTCGTTCCCCTGCCCGGCTGGAAGCAAGAGAACGACTGGGACGGCTTTGCCGGCCACGAGGAGCTCCCCCGCGAGCTCAACCCCGAGCAGGGATACTTCGCCACCGCCAATGACGACCTGAACCGCTACGGCAAGGCCCAGCCGATCAACCTGCCGATGGGGCCGTACCGGGCCGATCGCATCCGCCAGCTCCTGGAGGCCGGGGAAAGGTTCACCGCGGAGGACATGTTCGGCATGCAGTTCGACCTCGAGTCGCCCCAGGCAGAGGCCTTCATGCGAATCCTCAAGCCGCTCTTGCCCCGCACCCGGCAGGGAGACATCCTCCGCGATTGGGACCGCCGCTACACGGCCGACTCTCAGGGGGCCTTTCTCTTCGAGGAGTTCTACCGCTGCCTCCGCCGCGAGGTCTTCGGCTCGGGCGGCCTGGGTCAAGCCGTCGTCGATCACCTCGCCGAGAGGACCGGGATCTTCATCAACTTCTACCTCAACTTCGACCGGATCCTGCTCTCCGAGCGGTCGGCCTGGTTTGCCGGGCGGTCCCGCGAGGAACTCTACCGCCGCGCGGCCGCCGAGGCCCTGGCCGTCGAGCCCCGGGCGTGGGGCACCACCCAGCAGTACCTGATGAAACACCTCTTACTGGGCGGGAAGCTGCCACGACTTTTCGGATTCGATCGCGGGCCGATCACGCCCTGCGGCGGCCGGGCAACAATCCACCAGTGCCAGCCCTACCGCAGCGGCGGCCGCGAGTCCACCTTCGTCCCCTCCTACCGCCTGGTGACCGACCTGGCGACCGACGCTTGCCGCACGAACCTCGCCGGCGGCCCCTCCGACCGCCGCTTCTCCCGCTGGTACGTCTCAGACCTGGCCAACTGGCTATCCGGCAAGTACAAGACCCTGAGCGGAGATCGGCAGCACGAGAGGCTCCGGTTTGAGTAGCTCTCGCTTCGCCCTCGACATCGGCGATGCTTCGGCTTGACCGCATCCTCTGCTCAGAGCTTTGAAAAGCGCTATATCCCCGATGGGTGACGCCGGCTTCACCACTCTGGAGAGTTGTTTCTTCAGTATCCTTGTCACGAATCAAGGTCAGGCGGCCTATATATTACGGGAAGTTTGCAGCAGTATCTCGAAGCATGCTAGCGGGGGGTGCGGACATGGCTGGAAAGAAAGTCTGTGGCGTCGGGTGTCTCGGAGTGGCACTTGTCTGGGCGGCGTCGGTGCAGGCCGCTTGGTTGGAGGTCAAGCTGGCGTACGACGATTTCGGGCACCTTGAAAACGAGGGCCCCAAGTGCGTCCCCACGGCCACGGTCAATTCGTTCTTTTATCTCCAGAAGAAATACCCGACCATCTACGACCAGAAGCTCATTCCAGGCGGGGACATGGTTAAGGCGCGGAACGCTTTGTTCGGTTACATGAACGGGGATGACGTGCTGGGCGTCCGCACCTTCAAGGATTGGTGGGAGGGAAAGGTCAAGTGGATGGAAGAGAAAGCACCCGGGCTGACGATCTACGACGGAATGGTGAACGACGACATCACTGGGTGGACGCGCGGTTCAGTGCTGGAGAAGGGGTTTCCCACATTCGATTTCCTCTGGAAGGAACTATCGGACGGCGAGGACGTCGAGTTTCGGATCGTGTTGACCGGCGGCGGGCACGCACTGACCCTTACCAGCTTGAAGTTCGACGACCTTGATGGTGACAAGAAGTGGGACTGGGACCCGGACCCGAAAAAACGAGAATCGGCGAAGATCGACTATCTGGACCCCAACAAGCCGACCCAGCTTTTCGAGACGGATCTGTGGAAGAACGCGGATGGAAGTCTGGGCTTCCTCTGGGACAATACAGTGAACCCTGCTGTCAACGTGTACGTTAACCTGGCGTATTCAGAGAGCCCAATTCCCGAACCCGCCTCCCTCATCGTCTGGTCGCTGCTGGGAGCCATCGGCGTGACCGCAGGCTACTGGCGCCGCCGCCGCGCCGCATAGAGGATGTCGGCGCGGGTAGTTGTCGACGTTCAAGGTGGCCCGTGCCCACCAGTGGCCTACCCTCGCACCTGTGGGTCGTACGGCCCATTGGGCGACTGAAGACCGCAATAGCGCAGCGTCTCTTCCGCCGCGTGGGAGTTGCCGCCGGGCGCGCCATTGAGGTGGGCCAGCTCATGGATGATCGTTCCGGCGGTGCTCCACCGGCCCATCCGCAGGGTGAAACGGGTCACGACCAGGTCTTTCGGGTAGCCCCGGGGCATGGTCCAACCCCAATCCCCCTCTCGATTGCTGGGATCATAGTTGATCCAGGTATTCGGGTCGTCGAAGAGGGTCCGAAAGTCGTGGCCGTTGGGGAGGGCTGAGAAGATCTCGTCGCAGCGATAGTGGCCGCGCATGCGGGTCTGGATAATCTCCAAAGCCCTCCGCACGGTTGGGAGGTAGCTCTCGGGCACCTCTTGCGAATCCGGAGGTCCCCCATGACATATCCCGTCGCCATTAATGCTGAGCATAGCCAGATCTCCCTGAATAGGGCCTGTCGGCCCAGGTTCGGCAAGGCGAAAAACGCACCCCCGCTCGTGGCGAGACGCCGCGCCGGGTGCGGCGAACCGTGAGAACCGCCGCCGGCCGGCGCCCCCACATGATTCTCGCCGTATCGCCGGCGAAGTTGCTGACAAAAAAGGGTCGGCATTGCTCGCCGGGAGAATCGGCCTGGAGTTTGAGCACGCGGCATGCTGCGGCGTAACCTACGCGCCTACGTGCTGCGTGGCTCTCACGCCCCCTCGCTCGTATTACGGCGGAATCGGCCGATGAAGCGGCGGGCCAGGACCGACAGCAGATACACCCCGCCGGCTGCCAGCACGATCGCCGATTCCGGATTGACCCGCGTCCCGTACACCGCGATCCGCGGCACCGTGGTGAGCACCGCGCACAGCAGGGTCGAAACCACGAACAGCGGGGCCATCCGCGTCACGTGGTGCGCGGCCGTCGCCGCCGGCAGGCTCACCAGGGCGATCACCAGGATCAGGCCCACCAACTGGGTCAGCGAGATCACCGTCAGCGCGACCAGGCACAACAGCACGATGCTCGTCCCCAGGACGTTGATCCCCTGAAGCTCCGCCTGCTCCTGGTCCAGGCAGATCGCCAAGAGCCGCTTGTGGCAGACGAGCACCACCACGAGGATCACCGCGTCCAGTACGAGCATCCGCCACAGGTCGCGGCCGTCGACGATCGCCAGGTTGCCAAAAAGGTAGCTCATCAGCTCGGTGTGGTAGCCGGGGGTGTACTTGATGAGGAGGATGCCCAGCGCCATGCCCACCGCCCAAAGCGCGCCGATCAGGGTGTCCATCCGCTCGGTGGCGCGGTGGTGGACGACGCCGAGGATCACCGCCCCGAGCAGGGCGGCGACCATCGCGCCGTGGATCGGCTGGAGCCAGGGGCCGGACGAGGTCTGAAACAGGGCGGGAAACATCGCGGCCAGGTAGATCGCCGCGCCGATCCCGCCCACGGCCATGTGGGCAATGGCCCCGCTCAGGAAAACGATCCGGCGGGTGACGACGTAGGGGCCGATCACGCCGCAGGCGAGACTGGCCAGGAGCCCGGCCACCAGGCCGTTGCGGAGAAAGGGGCTGTCGGCCATGTCGCGGAAAAAGTCGCTCATCGGTCGCTCCCCTCGTGTTCCCCGGGCTGGCAGCCCCGCTCGCAGCCGGGATCCACCAGCGGGCACTCGTCGCGGTGGCGCACCGCGCGGATCGGCTCGTGGTAGAGGTGGGCGATTGCCTCCCAGGAGATTTCCCCGGCTGCGTGGCAGGTGAGCCGGCGGTTGAGGCAGGCCACCCGCTTCAAGTGCGCAGAGACGAACGACACGTCGTGGCTGACGATCACGATCGGGAGCCGCTCGTTGAGCCGGTGCAAGAGGTCGGTCAGCCCGCGCTCCATGTGCGGATCGACGCCGGCGGTGGGCTCGTCCAACAGCAGCAATTGGGCGTCGGCGGCCAGGGCCCGGGCGATCAGCACCCGCTGTCGCTGCCCGCCCGAGAGCGTGCCGATCGTGCGGTGGGCAAAGGACCCCATTTCCATCTGCGCCAGGGCCTGGCGGGCGATCTCCGCCTGGCGGCGGCCGTAGCGGAAGCCCCAGGAGGACTGCCCCAGCCGGCCGGTCAGGACCACGTCGAGCACGCTGGCCGGCACGCGGGGATCGATACGCCCGTGCTGCGGAACGTAGCCGATCCGGGCGCGGACCTCCGCTGGCGGGCGGCCGAAGACCGCCACGCTGCCGGCCTGCGGCTCGAGCAACCCGAGGATGATCTTAAGCAGTGTCGTTTTGCCCCCGCCGTTGGGGCCGATGATCCCCAGGAACTCGTTGGCCTCGATCCGCAGGGAGACGTCCTCCAGCACCGGCTGGATCGCCTGTTCGGGCGGATACCCGAACGTCACCTGGCTGAGTTCGACGACCGGCTCCGTTGCGCTCATCATGCCCTCCGCACAACCTGTTCAAAGCGCCCCGGACCGGCGAGACGCCGGTCCTACTGAATCTCCGGACGGCGTCAACTGCTTGTTTTTTTGCGCGGGCCCGAACGACTCGGCCAGAAGCCTTGCCGCACGGAGCAAGCTGGCCGGGACGTCGTACTCCAGGTCGCCCAGGACTTCGGTCCGGCCGCCGATCGCCGCGGCGAGGGCCTTGGCGGCCCGGCCCGCGGTCTGCTTCTGGACGAAGATCACCTTCGCTCCTTCCTCGCGTGCGTGGCGCTGGAGCTCCGTCAGCTCGCGATCGCTGGGCTCTTTTCCTTCGATCTCCACGGCGATCTGCCGCAGGCCATACTCGTCGGCGAAGTAGCCCCAGGCGGGGTGATAGACGAAGAAGGCCCTGCCTCGAAACGGTGCCAGGGTCCCCCGAATCGTCTGGTCCACTTCGTCGAGCTTCCGCTGCAATTCGGCCAGGTTTCGCGAGTACTCCTCGCGGTGTGCCGGGTCGAGTTCGGCCAGCGTGTCCGCCACCGCGCGGGCCTGGACGATAAGCAGCTTCGGACTGAGCCAGATGTGTGGGTCTTTTCCTCGATGACGATCGGCCGAAACGTCCCCCGTCGGCGAGCCGCGCTCGCTCCCGCCGCCGTCACCTCGTTCCTCCGGGTGGGGGTGCTCGGCCATCTCCCGAAGCCGGATCCCGTCGCGGAGATCAACCACTTTGACCGCTCTGCCCGCGAGAATTGCCCTCAAGCCCCGGCTCCCCTCCAAGGGCATCCCCACCCGGAGGTAGGCGACTGCCTCGGAAAGCCGAGTGATCTGGGCGTCGGTGGGTTGGTACAGCTCCGCGCTCTGGCCGGGCTGGACCATCGTGACCACGTCCGCGCGGTCCCCCCCGATTTGTCGGACCAGCCATGCGTGGGGAACGATCGTCACGGCGATGACTGTTTTTCCGGGGTCCTTCGCCGCGGAACCCGGGCCACAACCGGCGGTCAGCGGTGGGAATATCAGTGCGACGAGCAACAACTTACGCAAACCGCGCATACCCTGCCTCACAGATTCCATTGTAGCAGCCGGTCGGACCGGTCGGCAGCGGGCTGGAGCGGGCCGGCTTTGCGGAACCGCTCTTGACCTCGGTCGCTCAGCTTGTTATTGAATCGCCCCTTGTCTTGAAAGCGGTCGGGACGCAGTTCCTTAGTCAGGTCCCCTCTTCGGGCGCAGCGGTGGCGAAAACCCCGATCACTCTATGTGTTCTGCTGGCGGTGGGTTGCTGGATCAGGCCGGAGACGAGTTTCGCCCAGCGGGTCCAATTCCCCTCGGCCATCGCCCCTAACGCCGCCCCCCCTGGGACGCCTGGCATGACATCGGCCCCCTCCTCGTGGGGTGCGGCGGGGCCGGCAGTCTCAGGCGCGGCTGCCCCGGGATGGGTTGCTGCGGGGTCCGTTCTTCCCGGGACAACCGCTCCGGCGGCCACGATGCCGGGTGCCGTGCCATCCGCCCCGATCACGGCTTCGCCACCCGCAGCCGGGCCCCTGCTCGGTCCGGCCGTTTCCCCGGCTCCCGCAGGCAGTCCTTTCCTGCCGCCGTCGCTGGGTCCAGCCGTCGCGCCGGGTCCGAGCCCGGGTCTGCTGCCCGGCCCTCCGGCGGCCTTTGAAGGGACCATTCAGCCACCCCCCTCGTGGGACCCCTACGGATCGCCCGGTCTGACTCCCGCGCCGCTATTGCCCAACGATCCCTATCTCCAGTCCGGCTCGCTCTTCGGGACCACCGCGCCGGCGACCCGGCTGCTCCAGGAGGTCCGCCTGGAGCATCATTGGATTTCCAGCGGCGGGAGCCATTCGTTCGGCACGAACGACCCGGAGATCACTGCGCGGTTCGCCTTTCCGTTCTGCTACAACCGGCAGACCCCGCTGCTGGTGACGCCCGGTTTCGCGGTTCATCTTTGGGACGGCCCGGAAACGACGCCCGCCGACCCGGTCGACCTCCCCCCCCGCGTCTACGACGCCTATCTGGATGCCGCGTGGAATCCGCAGATCGCGCCCTGGCTGGGAGCCGAGTTGGGAGCGCGTGTGGGCGTTTACTCGGACCTCTCGGAGGTGGCGACCCGCAGTATCCGCGTCCAGGCCCGCGGACTGGCGACCTTGTTGTTCTCCCCGTCGTTCCGGATCAAGGCGGGGGTGCTCTACTTGGATCGGAACAAGGTGAAGCTGCTGCCGGCGGGCGGCATCGTCTGGACGCCGAACGCCGATACCCGCTTCGATATCCTCTTCCCCGACCCGAAGCTGGCCAAACGCCTCACCACGGCCGGCGCCTACGAGTGGTGGTACTATGTCCGCGGCGAATACGGCGGCGGGGCCTGGACGGTAAAGCGAGAGACGGGACCCCGCGCGGGAATGCTCGACGCGATTGACTACAACGACCTGCGGGTCGCGGTGGGCACGGAGTTCGTCCGCAACGGAGGGCTCCGCGGCTTCGCGGAAGTGGGCCTGACCTTCGAGCGGGAAATCCTCTACTTCGCCGTGGACAATCCGGCCGTGCCGGAGCCGATGCACGAGTTCAAGCCGAGCAACACGGTCTTCCTCGGGGGAGGGCTGGCCTTCTGAGGGCAAGGGCGCTTGGAAACCGCCTCGCCTCGGCCGCGCTAGCGATCGCAACGACCGATGGCAAAGCTCGAAAACCTGCGACGCCGGCTGGCGGTTGGGCTCGCTTTGGGGCTGGGAGCTGTGGCCGCGGCGGCCCAGATCGAGCGACTGCCCCCGGCGCCCCCCGCCGAAGTGTTCTTCTGGGACGAGTTTCCCGCGGTGGACGCCAGCCCCAGTCCGCCCACGCCCGAGACGCCCGTTTGGGACCCGCTGCCCGATGCACCTGGCGCGCTCGAGCCCGTTTTTCCGATACCGGAAGTTCCGCTTCCCCGATCGAGTGCGGAGGAGCCGGACGCGGATGAGCCGCGGGCAAGCCGGCCCGGCGTGTTTCAGAACGTCGTTTTCGAATCCACCTGGCTTGTGCCCGGGGCCAAGGCCGGCGATTTTGGGATGCTCGATTTGGACCTCCGGAGCGTGTTCGGCTTTCCCTGCCCGACGCGGAGCTCGCCCTTGGTTGTCACGCCCGGGTTCGCCGTCCACTTTTTCGACGGCCCGACCCGATCCGACCTGCCGGGCGAGGTCTACGACGCCTTTGCCCAGTTCCGCTGGACGCACCGCCTCCTGCCGCGGCTGCGGGTCGACGCCGCGGTCACACCCGGCTGGTACAGCGATCTTCGCCAGGGCTCCGGCGAGGCGCTGCGGATCAGCGGCCACGGGGCGGGGATCGTCACCTGGGGCCCTACCACCAAGATCGTCTTCGGTCTGTCGTACCTCGACCGCAAAGACGTGGAATTCCTTCCCCTCGGCGGCCTGGTGTGGACGCCGAACGAGGACACCAGCTTCGAGCTGGTTTCTCCCCGCCCGCGGATCGCCCGGCGCGTGTATTGGCTTGCCCCGCGCGGCGACGGCGTACAGGACTGGGTCTACGTGGCGGGCGAGTTCGGCGGGGGGGCTTGGGCCGTGCGACGGGCCAGCGGCCTGGACGACCTGGTGGCCTACCGCGACTACCGCCTCATGCTCGGGACGGAGCGGAAGCGGACGGGCGGGCTCAGCGGAGTGGTCGAGATGGGCTACGTCTTCGGCCGGAAACTGGAGTACGACCGCTTCTCCCCCGACGTCAAGCCGGCCGACACCCTCCTCATCCGCGGCGGCCTGATCTACTGAGAGGCTGTCCGGAA
>Ga0315280_10007933_pt1 | contig 14074 bp, 12 predicted proteins | sample YL17G06_40_MG_FD_203697 | JGI IMG/M metagenome (GOLD analysis project Ga0315280, IMG submission 203697) | Sediment microbial communities from Yellowstone Lake, YNP, Wyoming, USA - YL17G06_40 | ecosystem: Environmental > Aquatic > Freshwater > Lake > Sediment | place: USA: Wyoming | collected...
GGCACTGCCTTCGAGCACTATGCGGCCCCTCTCCATGACATAACCTCTATCGGCGATCTTCAGCGCGGCCACGGCATCCTGTTCGACCAGCAGGACTGTCATTCCCTCATCTCTCAGCTTGGCCAGAAGAGAGAGAATCTCTTTTACCAGCATTGGCGCCAGCCCCAGGGAAGGCTCATCAAGCAGCAGGATCTTGGGAGATGACATGAGCGCTCGCCCGACGGCCAGCATCTGCTGCTCTCCGCCACTCAAGCTGCCCGCCTGCTGTTTGCGCCGTTCTTCGAGCCTGGGGAAGAGCTTGAGCACCTTCTCCAGGTTGGGCTTGACCAGGTTGTCGCGCAGCGCCCAAGGCGCATACCCCAGGTTGCGATACCATTTCCGGGTGTATAGCGGGTAACTCCCCATTATCAGATTGTCCATCACCGACATGGAGCCGAATATTTGCCTCCCCTCCGGGACATACCCTATACCCAATCTTACCGTTTTGTGCGGAGGACGGCCAGAAATCCGCGTTTCATCCAGCTGGATGGTGCCGCTCTTGACGCGCACCGTCCCGGAGATGGCATTGAGGAGGCTGGTCTTCCCGGCACCGTTTGAGCCCACAATAGTGACGATCTCGCCATTGTTCACCGTGAGGGAGACCTCTCTCACCGCGGTGGAGAGACCATAGGCCACTGTGACGTTGTCAACGCGCAACATTACTCGATCGCCTCCTCCTCACCGAGGTAGGCCGCAATGACCTTCTTGTCCTTCTGGACCTGGGAGGCAGTGCCTTCGGCTATCTTCTGGCCGCTGTCGAGGACGATGACCCACTCGGCGATGCCCATAACCAGGTCCATGTCATGCTCCACTAGGACGATGGTGACACCCATCTCCCGGATGCGCCTGATGAGCTCACTCAGGCTCTGCTTCTCCAATGCGTTCAGCCCCGCTCCCGGCTCGTCAAGGAGGAGGAGCTTGGGCTCGGTGGCGAGTGCTCGGGCTATGGTCAGAAGCTTCTGCTGGCCCAAAGGGAGGCTGAGAGGATTCCTGTCGGCGTACATCCCCAGACCTACCAGAGTCAGGTATCGTTTCGCCGCCAGAGATATGGCTTCTTCCTCGCGATGCGACTTGGGCAACCGGAAAGCGGCCTCGAAGAAGCCGTAGCGGCTGCGGGGGTGTTGGCCGGTCATCACGTTCTCCAGGGCGGTCATGTTGTCGAAGAGCAGGACGTTCTGGAAGGTGCGGGCGATGCCCAGTGCTGCTCTCTTGTGAGGGGGAGCATGGCCGAGGGGATTTCCCTGGAAGAGTATCTCACCACTGGTTGGAGCATACACTCCGGCTATAAGGTTAAACAGAGTGGTCTTGCCAGCCCCATTAGGCCCGATGACGGAGGTGATCTTGCCAGCCTCCACGGACAAGTCGATCTTGTCCACGGCGGTCAAGCCGCCGAAAGCCTTGGTGAGCGCCTTGGTTTCCAGAATGGAAGCGCTCAACCGGCGACCCCTCTCTGGGTGCGTCTCCGGCGCCAACTATCGAAAGCGTCTCTTAGACTGACAAAGAGTCCATTTGGCAGGAAGATCATCACCACCATCAACAGCAGCCCATAGCTAATGAGATATGCGGCTCCGGACATGAAAAGAGGTCTGAAAAAACTCATCTTGCTCATCTCAGGTATCCATTCAATCTTCAAAATCAGTATGGCAGCTGCGCCAAAGACGGCCCCCCAGACGCTGGCTAATCCCCCGACGACGGCCATCGTCAGAATCAATACAGAGGCCAGGAAGTCAAATGAACCGGGACCGATAGCATTGGTTTGATGTGCATACAGACTCCCGGCCACAGACGCGTAAACGGCGCTCAGAACGAATATCTTCACCTTGAACTGGGTGACATTGACGCCGACCGATTCGGCCGCGCCCTCGCTGCCATGGATGGCCCTTAGGGCTCTGCCCGCTCGAGACCTCATCACGTTCTGTGATATCAGGAGAATGACTATGCAGAAAGCCCATATCAGGGAGTACTTCCTCAGGTCGGTGTCGAAGACGAAGCCGCCGATCGACAGGTCGGGAACCCCGGTTATTCCATCCGGTCCCCCTGTATACTGACTCAGATTTCTGAACAGAACCCACATGATTATTCCCAGACCGAGAGTGGCCATGGCCAGATAGTTGCCTCTCAGTCTAAGTATGGGGAACCCCACAACATAAGCGAAAGCGCCTGTGGCCACCGCTGCTATCAACATCGCCAGCCAAGGATTGACGTTGTGGGTCGTGCTCAGAACGGCCGAGATGTAAGCTCCCAGGCCGAAGAAGGCAGCTTGTCCCAGTGCCACCTGCCCGGTGTAACCCATGAGAAGGCACAATCCAACGGCGACTATGCTGTAGACGCCCACTGCAGTAAGAAGGGATATCTTTTCTGCCAGCAGATACTCTGTGGGAAGGAGGACCAGCAGGAGCAAGCACGCGGCCATCCCCACGTAGGACCATTTGTGCTTCTTCAGCGCGGCGAGCATTAGCTTACTCTTTCCTCCTCCGACAGCTTTCGCGATCTGACGACAAGTATCAGCAGAAGGAGAACCAGCGCGATGGCTTCCTTGTACTCGGATTTGAAAGGTCCCCAGTCGATGGCGATCGCAACCTGTTCCACTACCCCCAGGACGATGCCACCCGCTATGACGGCAGTCTGGCTTTTGAAACCGCCCATCGAAGCTGCCACGAAGCCCTTGAGCCCGAGGCCGACTCCCGCGTCATACGACATGAAGGAGAGTGGAGCCACTACTGCTCCGCCTAAAGCGCCTATCGCTGCGGCCAGTGCGAAGGCGATCAGAGCCATCATCCTGGGGTTAATGCCGACCAGCCCGGCGGCCGAACGGTTCATGGAGCAGGCTCTCAAGGCTTTGCCTATGACCGTGCTTGAGAAGAGGAAATGCAGAACGACGGCTGCTGCCAAAGTGATGCCGATTATCCAGAGTGCCTGGGGCTGGATGGTAGCTCCGAGGAAATGCAGGGGGTGTTTACCGGTGAAAGCAGGGGGTGATATCGGGTTGACTCCCCATTTTTCACCGGCTATCCCGCGTATGAAAATGGCGGCGCCAATGGTGATTATGATGAGACTGACCACCGAAGCTCTCCGAGCGGTTCGTATGGTCAGCAGGTAGAGAGCGGCGCCAATGAGCGCAGCTATGAGCACTGAAACCAGCAGAGCTGGGATAATAGGTAATCCGGCTGATCTGGTGAAATAGAAGGAGAGCATGCCCCCCAGCATGACAAACTCGCCCTGAGCAAAGTTGATGATGCCGGTCACATTGAAAATGATGGTAAATCCCAGACCGATCAAGGCATAGATGCAGCCTTGAGTGAGACCCGAGGTGAGGCTCTGAACAAAGAGGTGTGTGGTCATCTAGCGCACCCGTTGAGTCGTCTCATAAGACATCAGAGGGGGAAAGTATACTTTCCCCCTCCTTGAGCAACTTGGCCGATGAATCAGGCTAGCCTATTCCGCAGGGGTCCACTTCCCGTCAGCAATCTTGACCATCACAATGCAGTCCTTTGACAGACCATTGTGGTCGGACGCAGATATGTTAAAAATGCCACCAGTGGCCACGAAACCGTCCGTGTCCGGATAACCGGTGCTGTTTACCTTCTGCTCCACGTAGTCCCTGATCTTCGCTCTGACGGCCTGCAGCGTGTCGTTGCTGCCGCTTATCTCTTCAGGGGTCTCGGTCACGGCCTTGTCCAGAGCGGCAACCACCATCGACAGGGCGTCGTAGGCATGCCCGCCGAACGTGTTAGTTTCCCCTTTGCCGTACTTGGCCTCAAAGTTCTTCCGATACTCCAACAGGAGGTCTTTCTGAGCGCTATGAGGGAGAGAGTCGACGATTGGCAGCTTGCCGCATGGGAAGATGACTCCATTGGCGTCGTCTCCGGCGAGATCGATGAACGCCTTGAAGGCGATACCGTGGCTGCAGAAAAGGGGGATGTCTCTCATTCCCAAAGCCGACATGTTGGTGGCAATGACTGCCGGCCCGGGATTGGTGCCCCAACAGATTACGGCCTGCGGGTTTGAATCCCTTATCTTGCTGAGCTGCGTGCTCATGTCGGAGTCATTTGTGCCATAGGTCTGCGACTCGGTTATGGTGAGGTTGTACTTACCGGGTGCGGCCTCCGCAGTGATGGTCTTCAAGCCGTCCACGCCAAATCCCGCGGTGTCCGTGATCAAGGCAATCTTGGTTATGTCCTGCGTCTTCAGGTAGTCAAACAGCCTGTCGACAATCATCAAGGTCGTCTGCGGAGTCTGGAAGAGCCAGTGCTTGTCGTTCGTAGCGGTTGGCACCGTCAGCGTTGTCCCGGCTGCACAGGATATCAGCGGAACACCTGAGTCTCTGACCAGATCGATGATCGCGTTCGTGTCCCCGGTGCCCGTGGGCCCGATTATGGCTACTACCTTGTCATCATCGATCAGCTTCTTTGCCATGTCGTAACATGTCGCTGGTACGCTGGCTGTATCGTACCAAATGATATCGACCGGGTGTCCATTAATGCCACCCTTCTTGTTGATCTGCTGCTCCATCATCTCGACGGTCTGGACCTCTGGCTGGCCAAGCGGGGCGTTGAAACCGGTATTGGAGAATACAGCTCCTATCTTGTACGGTTCCCCTGACGCTTCTTTCTCGCCTCCGCACCCCGCCAGCGGGATTGCTGCCGCCAGCATGACCACGGCCAGCAGCACACAAAACCATTTCCTCATTTTACTCACACCCTCCTTCTGATGCGCCTTTCTTGCGCATGAATATGTGGCATTATATCAAGTAGGCCGTTTCGCCTGCAACTTTGGCTGTATCGACACTGTGGCTCGACCCGCTGTCGGAGCGTTGACTAGGCTCAATTGCCTGCGGCCGCGGCGTTAATGTATAATGGCAGTCCAACTTCTTTTTCGATATGTCTGAACAAAGAGTTCCAGGCAGCACCCCTTCCCCAACCCACGTTGGGCCAACCGAAGCAACATCCACTGCAGGCAAGAGACTGACCAGCCTCGAAGACCTTCAGGCGATGGCGAAGACGTTGCGGCGGCACATCATCGAGATGACTTCCGCCGCGGCCAGCGGCCATCCCGGCGGCTCTCTTTCGTCAGTGGAAATCCTAACCGCGCTCTACTTCCGCGTCCTGCGGTATCGGCCTGCGGAGCTTGAGTGGCCGGATCGCGACCGGTTCATACTGAGCAAGGGCCATGCTGCGCCTCTCCTTTACTCCGTGCTGGCTGAGGTGGGATGCCTGTCCACGGAGGAGCTTTGTACTCTGAGGAAGATTGACAGCCGACTCCAGGGCCATCCCGACAAGTCATGCACACCCGGCCTCGAGGCCACGTCCGGTTCTCTCGGTCAGGGCTTGTCCATCGGCATCGGTGTCGCGCTGGCCGGTCGCCTGGATGCCAAAGACTACCGCGTCTATGTGCTTCTGGGCGACGGAGAATGCGACGAGGGACAAGTGTGGGAGGCGGCTATGGCGGCGGCTCACTACAAGCTGGACAACCTCGTGGGCATCGTGGATCACAATGGGCTGCAGATCGACGGGTGGAACAAGGACGTGATGAACCTGGAGCCGCTTCCTGACAAGTGGCGCTCGTTCGGGTGGAGCGTCATTGAAGTCGATGGCCATGATTTCACTCAGATTCTGGCTGCTTTTGAACAAGCCGAGCGTGTGAAGGGGCAGCCGACCATGATCATTGCTCATACCATAAAGGGCAAGGGCGTCAGCTTCATGGAAAACAACGTGGATTTCCATGGCAAGGCTCCCACCCGCGAGGAAGCCGAGAAAGCACTGAGGGAGTTGGCGTAGGATGGCGATGAAGGAGTCAGTCGCCACTAGAGAGACCTACGGCAGAACCCTGGTGGTCTTGGGGCGAGAGAATCCGGACATCGTTGTCCTGGACGCGGATCTCTCGAAGTCAACGATGACGCACTACTTCGCCAAGGAGTTCCCCAGCCGTTTCTTCGATTGCGGCATAGCTGAGCAGAACATGATCGGGATTGCGGCCGGGCTGGCGGCTTCGGGCAAGATCGCCTTCGCCAGCACCTTCGCCGTTTTTGCCACCGGACGATGTTTCGACCAGTTGCGGATGTCCGTCTCGCAACCTCGCCTGAATGTTAAGGTAGTGGCCACGCACGGCGGCATCAGCGTAGGCGAGGATGGCCTCTCCCATCACGCGATCGAGGACGTGGCGCTGGCCTGTTCACTACCTGGATTCAGTGTGATTGTCCCCGCTGATGGTGAAGAGACGGCTCAGGCGATACGGGCCGTTGCGACCACTCCGGGGCCATGCTATGTGCGCTTGGGGCGGCCCAAGGTTCCCCGCGTGTCGAAGGATGGGTATCAGTTTGTGCTGGGCAAAGCGGCACTCTTGAGAGATGGCCATGACATTACCATCATCGCGAATGGGATCATGGTGGCTGCAGCCCTGGAGGCGGCCGAGAGCCTAGCGAAACAGGGAATCGACTGCCGCGTACTGAACATGCCCACCGTCAAACCCTTGGACATCGACGCTATCACCAAGGCGGCTGTGGAGACCGGGGCCATTGTGACGGCCGAGGAGCACCTGGAGCATGGCGGGCTGGGGGCGAGGGTGGCTCAGGTGGTGGTGCAGCATTATCCCGTGCCCATCTCGTTCGTAGCCATCAAGGACATGTATGCCCAGTCGGGATCGCCCGAAGAGCTGCTGAGGCGGTACGGTCTGACTGCAGCCGACATCGAGAAAGCAGTCAAGGCTACGGTTCTCAGAAAGAAGGCCTAGCTCCGACCTCCCACTCGAAACGTCCATCCAGCGCTGGTTGTTCCCCGAACTCGGAGCCAGCCTCATCTTCTTCACTCAGATTCATAGAGTCCCCGCTTTGTGCTACCCTATGCCCCAGTATGTGCAGAAGGGTGGACTCCGTTTCGTGGGGCTGAGGGCGTCCTCTGAGAGGAAACCTCCTGTCGGCAGTCTTAGGATGTTCTTCAATCTCGAAACACGAAGTCCGCCAAATCCTAGACAGGGGCCAGAGGGTTGAAAGAGGGCTTGTGCTGCGGGTTCTGATGGGGCTTCTCTTCTGGATTCCCGCCTGCGCGGGAATGACATGAGAGAGGAGAGGCTCCTGCCGAGGGTTTGGGGGTGTCCTGGGCGCATGCAATGCGCCCCTACAAGTTTGCGCCATCACGGTGCAGCAGAATGCTGCCGGGGTTCGGGGTGTCCCCGAAATTCTTTTCTCTGTCCCCCAAGACTGGGGGCAGGGGGTTGAACGAGACACTCTCAGCGCTGTCCGGAGTCATGGGTACATGTCAACCTACGAAAACAGTACTGTTGGCACTGACTGAGGGGAGATAGCTCTGGAATCAAGCCTGATCATCATTCTGGTGGCTACGGGCGTCATCGTCGGCCTGGGCCAGGGGCTTCTGGGCGTGGGTGGCGCTTTCATCATGGTTCCGGTAATGGTGGCGGTGTTCGACCACATGGGCTGGGACCAGGATGTCGCGGTGAAGATAGCCTTTGGCACCAGCCTTCTGGTGATATTCCCGGCTGCGGTGGCCACGACTGCGGCTCACCAGAGGAGAAGAGCGGTCTGGTGGAAGGCAGCCATTGTCATTGGCCTAGCCGGGGCGGCAGGCTCCTTGTTGGGATCCACGCTGACGACGCGGGTCATTGGCGGAGAGGTCATGAAGATCGTCTTTGGCGTGGTGGTCATTCTGGCCAGTATCCGTCTTCTGACGGCGAAGCCAGTGGAATCTCATGAGACTCCCCAGGAGAGCCCACTTCTCTGGGCAACCTTCGGCTTTCTCGTAGGCATGTTCAGTGGTCTGCTTGGGGCTGGTGGAGGCATACTGATGGTGCCGGTGATGGTAACGGTGCTCAAGTTCAGGATGCATCGGGCAGTGGCCACCTCAGCTGCGGTGATGGTCTTCACCAGCGGTGCAGGAGCTCTGGGCTACTTCATCAATGGGCTGCATGTTTCTGGGTTACCGGTGGACTCTTTTGGCTACTTCAATCTGACGGCCTGGCTTTGCCTGGCGCCCACCAGCATCGCCATGACCCAGGTGGGCACTTGGGCGGCGCATCGTCTCTCGGCGAGAGTGCTGAGGATAGCCTTTGTCGTCGTCATGATCGTGGTGGGGCTGCGGATGGTGGGGGCATTCTGAATCGATGGATGCCTGGGCTCAGCGCTTCTTCTTGCTGAATCGCTCCCACTCGCTGTAGATGCACCCGCAGTACTTCTGCCGGTAGAGGTCAAGCTCCTGACTTATCCTCCGGCTGTCGCTGTAGCATGGTCTCATGTCTTCGGAAATGAACCGGAGCCCCTCTCTTTGGGCGATCTCCTCGCCGATCTGCTTTAGAAGCTCCTGGTTCTGGTACGGACTGATCAGCAGCGTGGTGGTGAAAGCTTCGAAGCCCCGCTCTTTTGCGGCCAATGCTGTGGCCGTGAGGCGGAGTCGAAAGCAGTACTGACAGCGTTCAGTCTCATGGCCGACGACTGCCCTGAAGTAGGTGACGACATCATATCCTTCGGAAACCACAAGTGGCGTGTTATTTCTCTTGAAGAACTCCTGAAGCGTCTGCAGCCTTCTTTGGTGCTCGCTGAAGGGGTGGATGTTGGGGTTGTACCAGAAGGAGGTCACCTGGAAGCCCTCCTGACGCCAGTGCTCGAAACATCCGGTAGCGCAGGGCCCGCAGCAGGTGTGTACCAGTAGAGAAGCCATGATACTAGAGAAGCTGTCCTTGAGGTGACTGCTTGTTTCTGTACTTCAGACCCAGGTGCTCGTAGGCCAGGCGCGTGGCCACGCGGCCGCGCGGCGTCCGCTCCAGGAACCCCAACTGAAGAAGGTAGGGCTCGTAGACATCCATGATGGTATCAGCTTCTTCGCTGATGGAGGCGGCGATGGTCTCCAGCCCGACAGGTCCGCCGTCGAATTTCTCTACGATAGCGCGCAGCACCCGGTGGTCCACCTGGTCCAGGCCGATCTTGTCCACTTCCAGCTTGGCCAGGGCATCGACGGCCACCGCTTTGGTAATCACTCCTTTGGCCTTCACTTGGGCGTAGTCCCTGACGCGCCTCAGCAGGCGATTGGCTACCCTCGGCGTTCCGCGGGCGCGGCAGGCGATCTCTTTTACACCGCCATCTTCCGTCGGCACGTTCAGAATGGCAGCCGAGCGCTGGACTATGGTCTCCATGGACTGCTGGTCGTAAAAATCCAGCCGGTACACGGCTCCGAATCTGTCCCTCAGCGGAGGGCTCAGCATGGCGAAACGGGTGGTAGCCCCGATCAAGGTGAAGTGGGGCAGGTGCAGGCGCAGGCTCTTGGCTCCCGGCCCCTTGCCGATGACGATGTCGAGAGCGAAGTCCTCCATCGCCGGATACAGGACCTCCTCCACGATTCGAGGGAGGCGATGGACCTCATCTATGAACAGGAGGTCGCCTTCGCGGAGATTCGTGATAATGGCGGCCAGGTCTCCGGGACGTTCGATTGCCGGACCGGAAGTGATTCGGATGCTGGCCCCCAACTCGGCGGCGATAATGTGGGCCAGAGTCGTTTTCCCCAGGCCGGGCGGCCCATAGATGAGGACGTGGTCCAGAGCTTCCTTCCTGGCTTTGGTGGCGGCGATGGCGATCTTGACGTTCTCTTTGACTTTGTCCTGGCCAATGTACTCCGAAAGCCGCTTGGGGCGCAGGCTCTTGTCCAGCGCCACATCGCCTTCTTTGGGCTTGCCGGAGACTATGCGCTCCTCCGTCTTATCTGCCATCTGGCCCACTATTATAGCCTGTTTTCGTGAAAGAGTACCTCGACCCGAGAGTCCGCATGGTTTGGTTTTGTGTATGGCTATTTGATCTCTGAAGTAGCTACCACAAGAAGCCGATGCCACATTGGACTGCTATAATGTCAGGGCAAACAGGTAATCACAACGAAATTGCGTGAGGACGTGCATCTGTGGGCAAAGTAGTCTATTCCAAGTATCTCCTTTTCTACTTAGACATCCTTGGTTTCAAGGAGGCAGTCCGACATTCGATGGATGACCAGATCAGGATCAAGAGGATCAGCGATGTTTTGGAGCTAGCCAGACGGATAGTCTCCGCTGCAAATAGGACTGCAGTGTCTCCAAGACTAAGGACTCGAATGTTCTCCGACACTATTCTGCTCACTTGTCGAAACCCTAGTGCGGCTGATGTGATAGGGCTGTACCAGCTTGCATCTCACATTCAAATTCTCCTGGTTAGACAAGGCTATTTCCTGAGAGGAGCGGCCGTCGTAGACGATCACTACGAGAAAGGTGACGTCATGTTCGGCCCGGCAATCATAAGAGCGCTCGAAATGGAGAGACTGGCTTCCTGGCCCCGCATTCTGATACACCCAGAAGTTGTGCATATGAGGCCGTCATCGGAGGGGGATGACACCCCACTGCGGCTTTTCTGGCCAGCTCGAGATCAGGATGGGATGCCGTACATAGACTATCTCACACAAGCTTTCATGGAAGAGACAATCTTAAACTGGAGTCTAGAAATGTGGAACGAGCGGGTGTCACCAATACCAGAGATAGATTTCCTCTCCACCCATAAGTATGCGATGCTGGCTCAGATCAATTCTGAGACTGTGAAGTCTGACCTAAGCAAGCTGGCCAAATACCATGCCCTCGCAACATATCACAACTCGGTGATAGACAAGCTGTGTAGCTACATACCTGACAGCTTTGACTCCACCAACATTGAACCTAGCACGCCTTGGGGGCGTATGCGCTTGCTGTTCGGCCTCTCGCTCATTCTCCAAGCTGTGAAGTGGCCTCCTGACAAATACCCGCCGGAAGAAATGGTGAAGATGTTGAGGAGAAAGGCTAGAGAAGTCTTGAAGCCGGGCTATTCGAAAAGAAAGAAAACGGCCAAAGATGAGAGTGAGCACTATACTGTTCCGGCGGATGTCCCACACATACCAAATGACAAGGTGTGGGAATTTCTGGATGCCAAGCTTAGTGAACTATGTAAACAGAAGGGCGTCCTCGAGGACAAACAGATAGACTTGCCCGCGGTGTTTCCAGCATTGTACAACCTGGACAAATCTGGTAAGTAGTCTATTTGGTATCTTGCTACGGGCCCGCTGAACTTGTTCCTTATGGAATCGGCCTTATCGTGATGCTCTCTTCGCGCCGCGGGCCGATCGATATAATATCAATGGGACAGCCCATCAGCTCTTCCAGCCTCTTCACGTATGCCCTGGCCAGCTTCGGCAGTTCTTCGAAGCGGCGCATGTCGGTGGTACGGCATTGCCAGCCGGGCAGTTCTTCATAAACCGGTTGGCACTTCTCTAGGGCGGCAATGCTGGTGGGGAAACGGTCCGAGACCTTGCCGTCCAGCTTGTACCCGGTGCATATCTTGATGGAAGGGAAGCTGTCTAGGACATCCAGGCGGGTGAGCACCAAGCCGTTGAATCCGTTTATGCGAGTGCTGAAGCGCGCTGCCACAGCGTCGAACCACCCGCAGCGACGCGGTCGTCCGGTTGTGGCCCCAAACTCTTGAGCTATCTGGCGAATCCTCTCTCCGGTCTCATCGTGCAATTCCGTCGGCATCGGCCCCGCGCCTACCCTGGTGGTGTACGCCTTGACCACGCCGAATACGTAGTCGATCTTGGTCGGGCTAAGGCCAAGTCCAGAGAAAGCTCCCGCAGCTATGACTGACGAAGACGTGACGTAGGGATACGTGCCAAAGTCGACATCCAGGAGAGTCCCCTGTGCTCCCTCCAACAGAACCCGGTGGTTCCTTTCGATAGCTTCAGCGACGATGGGCTCGGTCTCCCGTATCAATGGCGCCAGACGCTCTGCGTGGCGGCGGTATTGTTCGTAGATCTCTTCCAAAGAAAGTGGTGCGGCACCGTAGACCTTCGTGATGACGGCATTCTTGTGGTCGAGAACAAAGCGCAGTCTCTGCCGCAGACCCTCCAGATCGGTGAGATCGCCGGCGCGGATTCCCAAACGGCCGACCTTGTCCATGTAAGCTGGCCCCACGCCACTGCGTGTCGTGCCCAGCGCAGCGGTGCCCTTGGACTCCTCTTCCAGTTTGTCGAGGAGGGTATGGTAGGGCATGATCAGGTGGGCGCGAGCGCTGATGAGCAGGCGAGAGGTGTCAATGCCCTTGCTGGCGAGCTGGTCCAGTTCCTCCGTCAGGACAGCCGGCGAGATGACCACGCCGTTGCCGATGATGCAGGTTGTGTGAGGATAGAAAACGCCTGCGGGAACCAGGTGCAGCGTGAACTTGCCATGCGGGTTGTAGACGGTATGGCCGGCATTCGGCCCGCCGGAGAAACGAACCACCATACTGGCTTTCTCAGCGAGCAGGTCAATGACCTTGCCCTTTCCCTCGTCACCCCACTGGACTCCGACAATGACAGTTACCGGCATCGAACCTCACAAGTGTTGCGATGGCCCAGGCCGCACGCAGGGAATAAGCACATCGGCGCTCAATTCACCCCTAACAATAGTAGAACAAGGCTGCTCCAGTGGCAAGTTTGTCCAAGAATTCCGTTTTCAACCCCCTAAGTCCCCCTTTGCCAAAGGGGGATTCCAGGGAGTTCGAAGTGGGACACCCCCAAACCCCCGGCAAAGGGGCTTTGACCCTCTGCACTTCCCTGTGGGACTCGCAGAGGCAATACCCTCTCCCTCGATGGGAGAGGGCTAGGGTGAGGGTGAAACGCACTCCCAAACCCTCAGAAGAGAGGGATCCCTGCACTCTCTTTGGACAAGCTCAGCAGCAGCCCAAAGGCGGCGGCTCTTGACGATAGCTGGTTATTGCGGGATTCATCGTGGGTGTCGTATGAGTTAAGGAGACGGCTGCGGTGGGGAGAGGTGCAAATCAAAACCGGGTCACTGGGGCCTCGGCTACGTCTTCTCGAGCCGCTGGACATGGATCAGCCGCTGTATCACAGTAACGAAGGCGAGTGCGGTTATGATGCCCAGCATGACTGGGATGGCCAGATCGAACCACTGCCCAACTATGAGCCCGATTGACATAACCACAACCCGCTCGGCTCTGGTGAATATCCCCACCTCGCACTTGACTCCCAGTCCTTCCGCCCTGGCTCTCAGGTAGCTGACCATGACCGAGCCAACGAAAGTGGCGTATGCCAGAATGGATTCCCAGGTTTCTTCGTGGTAGGCGTAAAAGGCCACGATCCCGGCGAGGACTGCTGCTTCTGACAGGCGATCGAGTGTGGAATCGAGGAATGCTCCGAATCGGGTGGTCTTTCCGGTGGCTCGCGCCAGAGGGCCATCGAGGAGATCGAAAGCTCCAGCCAGAAGGACCACCAGCCCTCCGGCGAGGAAATACGCCTTGGCAATCAGCACACCGGCAGCCACGCTTACCAGAAAGCCTATCACGGTCAGCGTGTTGGGCGTGACTCCGGTCTTGGAGAGGATTCTGGCGGCCGGCGTAGTGAACCGTTCTGCCAGCTTGTGGCGCGTTTCGGCCAGATCCGTCAACGCTTCCCCCTCATACACTCCTGGTAGAAGTCCAGTGTCCTCTGAGCGATGATCGGCCAGCTGAGTGCCTCTGCCTTGGCCCGGCCTTTGGCGCCCATCTGCTCCCGCAGGTTCTTGTCGTTGGCCAGCGAAACCAGCGCGCTGGCCAGGGCCTGTTCGTCTTTGGGTTTGACCAGTATCCCCTCGACGCCGCTGCTCACCACGCTGGCGTATCCTTCGATGTTGGTGGCTACTATGGGTTTGCCCGCAGCCATGGCTTCTAGAAGAACCAGGCCGAAGCTCTCCTGTCCGACCGCGGGGATGGAGAAGATGTCAGCAGTGTGATAGTAGCGCGGCAGATCCGCGTAGGGTACGTGGCCGGTGAACACCACATCCTCCAGTTTCACTGCTCTGACCCATCTCTCGTACTCGCGCTGTGACTTGTCGCCGGGACCAACCAGGATGAGCCTTGAAGGAGGACAATCCTTCTTGGCTCTCTTGTAAGCCTGCAGGAGGTACTTCGCCCCCTTGCGTTTCTCCAAACGGCTGACGAACAATATGTTCAGCTTACCGTCGTGGAACTGTTCAATGGGCGCCGTTTTTGTCGCGAAGCGCTCCAGATCAACGCCGT
>Ga0315280_10007934_pt1 | contig 14073 bp, 6 predicted proteins | sample YL17G06_40_MG_FD_203697 | JGI IMG/M metagenome (GOLD analysis project Ga0315280, IMG submission 203697) | Sediment microbial communities from Yellowstone Lake, YNP, Wyoming, USA - YL17G06_40 | ecosystem: Environmental > Aquatic > Freshwater > Lake > Sediment | place: USA: Wyoming | collected...
TAAATTTATCCGCTGGGCCCTCTCCCACTGCCTGGGCACCAAGGATCTGCCCGGTCTCTTTTTCGGCGATCACTTTAAGGACTGATTCTTTTCCTCCGGGATAATAATGAGCTCGATCATATCCCCTGACGATGGCTTGAATAGGATGGAACCCTTCTCTCTCAGCTTCTTTCATGCCCAGCCCTGTTTTGGCTACGTTAAAATCAAAAGTTTTGAAGATGGCCGTCCCCAATACTCCCGGGAAAGTCGCATTTCCGCCGCATACATTTATTCCCACCACTCTGCCTTGCTTATTAGCCGTGGAGCCTAATGGCACCCACACTCTTCCCCCTGTTAAGAGATGGGTTGTCTCTGCGCAGTCTCCGGCTGCATAAACCCCTTCGGCGCTGGTTTCCATCTTTTCATTTACCCAAATTGCTCCAGTTTCCCCAATCTTCAACCCGGCCTTCTGGGCTAGGTCAACACGAGGGCGAACTCCCAGGGAAAGGACAACTGCATCGGCCTCCATATCCTGCGTTTGGGTAAGAACATGGGTCACTTTTCCATTCTTGCCCCGAATCGCCTTAATGCCTTCAGTGGTAAAAATGCCCACGCCTTTTTTTTCCAGGTATTGCCGGAGGATAGCGGCGAAATCTTCATCAAACAATGTCAGTATTTGCGGGGCAATCTCTACGATTGTTACCTTCTTGTTCATCTGGGTAAGGGCCTCGGCCATTTCAAGTCCAATATACCCTCCTCCAACAATGACCACGTTCTTGATCTTCTGCGATTGCACCGTGCTGAGAATCGCATCAGCATCAAAAATAGAATGCAGAGAAAAAATATTTTCTAAACCCAATCCTTCGATCTGCGGACGGATTGCATAAGCGCCCGTGGTCAGGACCAGCCGGTCGTAGCGGTCGGCAAAAGGCTCTCCGGATTCGAGAATTCGACCGAAAATTATCTGTTTCTCGAGATCTATTTTTTCGACGCGGTGTCGCTTTTTAACTTGGATATTATCCTGGGCAAATTGCTCTGCAGTGCGGGAGATCAATTTGTTTCTCTCTTTAATCAAGCCCCCGATATAATAAGGAAGGCCACAGCCGGCGTAGGAAATCTCACCCTCTTCCTGGTATATGAGGATCTCCATTTCCGGATCACATCTCCTGGCCTTAGCCGCTGCCTTTGGGCCGGCCGCGACCCCACCAATTACTAAAAGCCTTTTATTCATCTTCAATTTGCCTCTCTGGAAATCTTTTTCTAATCAAAGCATATTTCTCCAGCCACATCAAGGATCCATCTAACCCGCCGGCGCAAAACAATTGGTTTATTTAATCCCCGGCCTGTGATGAGGCCCGGCAATCAAAAAATATGGGATGGGGGTTCTAAAGCAATTTAAATATATTCACTTATGCCTGGTAATTCCTCAGACAATGCCAGCCAATTGAAAGTTGTTTTAGAACCACCGTTAACTTTTAAAGGGGATAGATGATCAGAAAGTTTGCCTCGTCCCTTTAAACGTTCGAATCCGCAAGTCGTTCCCCTTCGTCGTAAACGTGATCGCTCCATCGCGGTCTGTGCGGTAAATTTGCGCCCCCAGGCCTTCGTATCTTTCGAGCACTGATGGATGGGGTAGCCGCGGCCTCCCTCCAGCTTTGACTGAAAAAACTGCCCATTTGGGCCGCACTCGTTCCAGGAACCGGGGATTGCTCGACGTTTTGCTGCCATGATGGGGGACTTTGATGACTGTGCTCTTAAGGTTGGCTTTCGACCGGAGGATCTCCTCTTCTGCCCCGGATTCCACGTCCCCGCAGAAAAGAAAGCTCACCTCTCCGAAAACGAGCCTGATGACTAAAGAGGCGTCGTTCCCGAAAAATGATTGCCCCTTCTTTCCCCCCAGAGGGGGATTAAGGAATTCCACCTGCCCACCGCCGATTTCCTTTGGAACCTCTCCCCGTCCCATTGTTTTCAACCGCCGGCTGGCCAAGTTCAGAAATCTTTCCGTCAGAAAAGAATCCTCTCCCCCTTTCCCATTGGACCACACCGCCCCGACCTCGAAATTATCCAACAGGAAGAGAAGCCCCTGAAGGTGGTCGGGATGAGAATGGGTTAAAACCAGGCAATCGATGGTTTTGATCCTCTCCTTCCAAAGATAGGGAGCCACAATCCGCTCCCCGGGGTCGAAGCTTCCATCGGGAGAGCCGCCGCCGTCGATGACCATAACCTTCCCCCGGGGAAAACGGACTACCGCCGCATCCCCGTGCCCGACATCCAGGAAAGTGACGCTCAGGTCTTTTCCTTGGTGGAGGGTATAATAGCCGTACCCCTGGAGCGCCCCGAAAACTGCCACCAGGCCGATCAGCCCATGGATGGCCCGCTTCCAGCGCTTGAGGTTGGCGGCAAAGATGACCATCCCGTAGAGGAGGAGCACCTCCAGGATTGTGGGCGTGGACACCCTCTTCGAGGCCAGCGGAAGGCGGCTGAAAAAATCGACCAGGGCCAGGGAGATGTCCATTAGAAAAGCATTCAGGAAAGTGATGGCTTTGGCCAAAGGAAAGGAGAGAAAGACAAATAAGCCGGCGAGCAGGCTGAGGAGCGTATTCCCCAGGCCCATCAGGGGCACTAAGAGAAGGTTGGAGAGGAAGCCTACAAGGGAGACGCGGTTGAAATAAAAAACCACCAGAGGCCCTGTGCCCACGATGGCCGCTGTGGAGGTGAGAAGGCTGGCCCCGAGGTAGATCAAAAGCTTCCTTTTCCAACGAGATTGTCCGTCAGCCCAGGCCTGGAAAGATGAGAAATACTCCGAAAAACGAGGGAGCAGATAAAGAATGGCCAGTACGGAAAGAAACGAAAGCTGGAAAGAGGTGTCGAAGAGAGAGGCGGGAGCGGCCACGGTGATGAGGAAAGCCGCGAAAAAAAGCGCATCGTAAAGGTCCTTTTCCCGCTCCAGGAGCAGGGCAAACAGGAAAGAGAGAGTCATGATCGTGGCCCGAACTGCGGCCACCCCGAGCCCGGCGATAAAAGTGTAAAAGATCACCGGGAAGACGGCCACTAAAGCCGAGGTTTTCTGCAGATCCAATCGAAGCAACAAAGAAGGGAAGAGTTTGAGGGTCCAGCGCGTTGCCCCGAAGAAGAAGGCTGCCACCAGAGCCACATGCAACCCCGAGATGGAGAGAATATGATTTACCCCGGAGATGATAAACTGATCGTTGACCTCCCTGGAAATATCCCCTCTTTCGCCCAACACCAGGGCCTTGATGATGCCCCGTGATTTTTCCGGCGCTTCTCTGTCTAAGAAATCCCGGATTTTCTCCCGGCCCCTCTCAACAATGGAAAAGAAGACATTCCCCTTTCCTTCCTCCATGCACACCAATTCGCTGAAATCATTGGCATAGGCTGTGACCCAGAGCCCATGCAACGCCAAGAACCGCCGGTAATCAAAGCCCCCCGGGTTGGTGGCTGGCCGGGGAAGGTAAAGTTTGGAGATGAACCGTACGCGGTCTCCGTAGCGCCGGTCGTTCTTCCGGTCTTTCACAGTGAGCAGGAGATTCCCCATGACCGGGAAATTCCCTTCTTCCAGGTAGATCCGCTCCGCCCGCACGTAAAGCCTTGTCTTCTCCCCGGCCGGCTCAGGGGGCCGGAAGAGAACGCCTTCGATATGGTATCGTCTCTCTCCGGCGAAATGAATGAGGTGGTTTGGAGGGAAAGCAGGGTGCAGGACACGGCCAATGAATAGAAGCCCCAACAAGGCAAAGATCAAGGGGGACAAAACCAGAGCGGATTTTCGATACCCGCCGGCGAGGGAAATTACCATGGCTAGGCTTGCTGATAAAATCCCCGCCATTGCCCAGAAGAGAGGCAGATGAAAATGATTTCCCGCGATGATCCCTGATAGGTAAGCAAAAAGAATCAGTGGCAGGGGCCTTTTCATGGTTTTAAGATAAGCGAAAGAAGGTCAAGGGTCAATAGAGACTGGGGGGTGTTTTTCACCTCGACAAAATCGCTTCGATTTTGTATAATCAGTTCAATTCTGCAAATCTGGGAGATTGATGTTCCCTGAAGTTCCCGCCGCTGGAGTGCGGTTAAACAAGAGCTTAGATCCATTTTGCTCCACAACTGGAGAAGACAGAATACAGAAGACAGGGGTCATCCCGCCCTGGCGGGACCGCTAAAGGTGGAAGTCTTCTGGATTCCGCCTTCTGGCTCCTGAATTCTCTCGGAATTTCAATAAGTTGTAGAAATTCCGGGACATCCAATTAAAGGAGAGAAGAAGTTGGCGGAAGAGCCGGAACTTTCGGTCGGCCAGCACCTGCGCCGGGAAAGGGAGCAAAAAAACATCTCCCTGGAATCCATCGCCAAAGTTACACGCATCACTCTCCAGAACCTCGAGGCCTTGGAAAGGGATAATTTTCATGCTCTCCCCGCTCCAGTCTTCGTTAGGGGATTCCTCCGCACTTATGCCGCATACCTCGGGCTCGACCCGAAAAAAATAATCGAAATCTACCAAGCCCAGATGAATGCCTCCGCCGTTTCTCAAGAGGTGGAGAAGGGACCTCCCCCCAGGTCCATCCAATCCCTGGCGAAATATATGATCATCTTGTTTATCATCGCTCTGGCCGTAGGCATCGCCTCTTACTTTTTGCTGGAGAAAACCCCCATTCCGCCTCCTCCATCTCCGCCTTCGTCCCCGAAAATCTCCCTTCCCCAAACGCCGCCGGCGAAACTACCCGCTCCCGAGCCACGCTCCGCTGAAGAAAAAGAGTCCTCGAAAGGGCTCGAGGCCAGAAAGCAGGAAATCAACCTGGAAAAAGCCTCTGCTACAGAGGAAGGGGAGAAAAAGAATGAGAGGAGGTATGTTCTCAAGGTCAAAGCGACTGAAAAAACCTGGCTGCGCATTGAAGCCGACAACGAGCATGTGGCCGAAGCCCTTCTCCAGCCCCAAGAGACGGCCACCTGGACCGCCCGGCACCAGTTTGAAATTATTGTGGGTAACGCCGGCGGAACGGAAATCTTTTTGAATGGCGTCTCCCAGGGTCGGTTGGGGGAATCTGGCCAGGTCGTCCACCTTCTCCTCCCCAAAGAAATTAAAAAAACCTCTGACGAGGAAAGCAAGGAACGATAGAATTGCGGATTGAGGATTAGGAATTGTGAATTATGGATCTTTGATTCCGCATTCCCCAATCTGCATTCCGCAATTCTATCGCCCCCAGGGGCGGAGCTTCGAAGCGCTGAGGAAAAAGAAGCTGGCCAGCTTCAGGAAGATGATCACCGCACAAGTTTGCAGGATGCCCAAAACGGGGACCAGGAGCACTCCCACCAGAAGCGACCCGGCCCAGGCCCCTAAAAGATCGGCAGCATAGAGGACCCCGGCTGTTCGCCCTACTTCTCCCTCCCCACGGGTAAAAAGCTTGCTGGCCAGGGGAAACTCCAGTCCCACCATGAAACCCGCAGCGGAACCGAGGAAAAGGAAAACCACTCGCCAGGCTTGAGGATCTACCCCCTGAAAGCTGGCTGAATAAAGAGAAGCCAGAAGGGCGAGAGCCAGCACTGAATAAAGGATGACGCCAGCCTCCACCTGCGCCAGAAACCGAGCAGGATTCTCCATCCTGTTCATTGCCCGGGTCGTGGCCCAACTCCCCATGGCCAACCCTACCATGAAGGCGGCCAACAAGAGGCCGATCCAATGGTAAAGATATCCGTAAAGCGTCTGGAAGGAAAAGATCAGAAGAACATCGAAGGCCATCCCGAAGAAGCCTGTGGTGATCACTGTGAAGGCGAGAGGAATTCTTTCCCATTGGGCCAAGCCTTTTCCCCGGAAGAGAAGCAGGATCACGGTAAGCACTGAAAGCGGAAGGATGAGATGCCAGAGGCGCACATCCTGCAAAGTCCCCCAGAAATGTTGCAGAAAGGGATGGAATTGAGCATTCCAGAAAGCGATCTCGTAATAGAGGCCTGAGGGATGATTATCTCTGTTCAGGGCCCCGGTTTTCCCCCGCATCAAAGCCTCTTCCATCCATTTCCCGCGCGATTCTTGCAGTTTGTAACGAATATGGAATTCTGTCAGCAGGCGGGTCGATAGCTTTCTTTTTTGCAGTCGATTCACGAAAACCTCTGGGCGAGGCGGGCCCGCTCCTGGATCGGGCGTGGCCAGGATAAGATTGACCTCCCCCGGAATTGGATAAACGGAGGGGAAAACTTCTTTCATGGTCCGGATCAAGCATAAGTTAAGATCCCTCATTTCCGGGCTCAGGTAGGCCTCCGAACCAGGGGCAGAAAGAGTCAACACTCCATTCTTATTTAGGATTCTCTTCACTTCGCGAAAGAATTCCACCGTGTAAAATCGGTTCAGCTCCAGAGTGACTGGCCCGGGGAGGTTAAGGATTACCACATCGAACCCATTGGGGCGCATCTTGACGAAAAACCTCCCATCGATGTTATGAACTTTCAGTGCCGGATGGTCCATCTCCTGGCGAGTTAAAGGGGTAGGGTGCTCTTTCAGCAACTGAATGATCAGAGGGTCGATCTCTGTGTAATGAACTTCTCTAACGGGGCTCTTGAGGATCTCGGCCACCAGCCCTCCAAATCCTCCTCCGATCACCAAGACTTTCTGGGGAAAGGGATGGAAAAGGAGGGAGAAATGGACCATCTCTTCCACAAGGCTGATATTGGGCACAGGGACATTGCAGATGGGCACTCCATTGGAAAAAAAGGTGAGTTGTTCCTCTTTGCCCGCCACCAGGACATTGCCATAAGGAGACCACCGGGAATCCACCACCCGCAACCCAGGCCACTGTCGCCGCAGAGAACTTTCTTCCAAGACCCGGGACCCAGAAAAAAATAAGATAATTAGATTAAAGACAAGTAGGGTCCACAGCCCATACCGCAGCTTCTGTCCTTCTTTCAGAGAGGCCTTCGGAGGAAAAGAAAGCAGCAGGTGGGCAGAGAGTAAATTGGCCGCTCCCAGGACAAAAGCCACCTGGAAGGAATTAAAAAAAGGGATAAAGAAGTAGGTATAGAGGAGGCCCCCTATTGTCGCGCCTACGGCTTCCAAAAGATAGACTTTTCCGATAGAGAGGGCTCCCTGCTGCCTGAAGTTTGCCAAAAGACGGCATCCGAAGGCAAACATACTCCCATCAATCAATCCCAGGGGACTTAGAATCAGTGCCGTCCAGCCAAAGATATGCAAGAAACTGGCTCCTTCACCGGCGGTCAGGCCCATAAAGGTGCGTAAAAGCCTCACCCCATAGATGGTCAGGGGGAGGAAAATCGAAACGAGGATCTGGAGGGAAATGTAGGCTTTCTTAGGGGAGGGGAAAACTTTTGTCATCCGCCCCAGGAAGAAACTCCCGGCCGCTTCCAGCAGTAGCCAGTTGGCCAGGATGATGGCGATGGAGAGTTCATTCCCGATGAAGATCACGAGCAGTTCGCGAACCACCATCACCTGAGTGATGAGGAACGTGAACCCCATAAGGATGAGGGCCAAGAGGAGGGGAATTTTCATGAAAGCATTTTCTCAAAAAAGCAAAGTGCCCTTTCCTTCAGGTCATGGGAAGAAGTATCACAAATCTTTGAGCTTTTCCAGAGCGAAAAAAGTAATCATTTCCTCAAAGCCTTCTTTCTGATAAAATTTATTTAAAAACACCTTTTCCTCCCGTCCAAATGCCCCTCTACAAAACTCCAGCCGTTGTCCTGCGCACGACCCCTTACGGGGAGGCGGATAAAATTGTCACTCTCTACACCCTCGATTTCGGGAAGATCAAAGGGATCGCCAAAGGGGCCAAGCGGTCGCAGAGGCGCTTCGGAAACACGCTGGAAGTCTGTTCTTACGTCGCCGCTTCCTTCTTCGAGAAAGAAACCTCAGAGCTCGTGCGCTTGAGCCACTGCGACCTCATCCGCCCCTTCGAAGGCTTGCGAGGGGACATCGGCAAACTGGCCTGGGCCAGCTATCTCGTTGAGTTGGTCAGCGAAATGACCGCTGAGAGGATAAAGAACAAAGCCCTTTTCGACCTTTTAATTTTTGCCCTCGAACTCATCGACCAGGGCATCCTCAAGGAAGAAATCCTCCGCGTCTTCGAGGTCCGCCTCCTCTCTTCTCTGGGATACCAGCCTCACTTAGATCACTGCATCCGCTGCAAAAAAGGTCTGGGAGGAAAGAATATTTTCTTCGGCTTCCGGGAGGGTGGAGTGCTCTGTTCGTCCTGTGCCGCCAATCTCCTTGACCTTGTGCCCGTCTCTTTGGGGACGGTCAAGACCCTCCTCTTAGCTCAAAAAATTCCCCTGCCGCAGGTAAGACGTCTATCTTTTTCGCCTCAATCTCTGAGAGAAAGCCGGGCAATCCTCTCCCTGTTTATCCAGCAATACCTGGGGAAGGAACTCAAATCGAAGAAATTTCTCGAACAGATCTCCCCCCTTTGAATTCACCGCGGCCGACATATTTCCGGCTTTTTAAGCCTTTTTGGGTGCCACCTTCACTTTTAAATTCCCCCTTTTGTCTGGCCCGGGTGATGGGGCGGGGAACGCAGGCTGAACCGGCGGGAAATGAATTTTCCTGAACCTATTCGCTTTAATTCCGCGATGGAAGGCGGGGAAATGGTAAGAGCAGGCCAATAATGGAGAAGTCCCGCCCGATCCCATGAAAGACCACCGCCTCATTCAGCCAAGGGACACGCCCCACCACCCGGGCCTGGCAATCACTTGCATCCCCGGGCGGGGAGGCGCTTCGCTTGGCAAAAAAGGCAGCTGTTCTTGCATGGCCCGGAGCTTAACTTCTGCCGTTTCAGCAGGTCCATACGCCTTTTTCCGCTCTCATTCTGCGGAAAAAAGTGAGGGGTTGCAAGAAAGGCTCATCCCGCCGATTTTCCTGCGCTCAGCGTCTCCCCGCCTGGTCCTGGCTAATCGTCGCGAATTCATGGACGAAAATGAAAAGCGAAGGGTGCCAAGAGCCTTTTTGATCTTGACAGCTCCTTGCGGAAAATGTTAAGAATTTTTTTTACAGAATAAATTCTCAAGTCTCCAAAGAAGTTTTTAAGGTTTCCGGAGCATGAATTTTCAAGACCTGATCATGGCCTTGCAAACATTTTGGGCCGATCGCGGGTGCATCCTGCAGCAACCCTACGATATTGAAGTGGGAGCCGGGACGTTCAACCCGGCAACTTTCCTACGCGTCCTCGGTCCGGAGCCGTGGAAGGTTGCCTACGTGGAACCCTCCCGCCGACCCACCGACGGGCGCTATGGAGAAAACCCCAACCGCCTGCAGCATTATTACCAGTTCCAGGTTATTATGAAGCCCTCTCCCTGGGAAATCCAGGACATCTATCTGGACAGTCTCAAGACTCTCGGGGTCGAGCCTCTGGAGCACGACATCCGTTTCATCGAGGACGACTGGGAATCGCCCACTTTGGGAGCCCGGGGTTTGGGATGGGAAGTCTGGCTCGACGGCATGGAGATCACTCAGTTCACCTACTTCCAGCAAGCCGGGGGCTTTGACCTCAAGCCCATCTCCGTGGAGATCACCTACGGCCTCGAACGGATTGCCATGTACCTCCAGGGAATCGACAACGTCTACGACCTGGAATGGACCAAGGGGATCAAATACGGCGATGTGCACCACCGGACCGAGGTGGAATTCTCCATCTACAATTTTGAGGAAGCCAACGTCTCCATGCTTTCCCAGCTCTTCGACATGTTCGAGAAAGAGTCGATGAACCTGAGCGAAAGGGGCCTGGTGTTTCCGGCTTACGATTATTGCTTGAAGTGTTCTCATACCTTCAACCTCTTGGAAGCCCGGAAAGCGATCAGCGTCACAGAGCGCACCCAGTACATCGCCCGGGTGCGCAATCTGGCCCGGCTCTCGGCCGAGGCGTTCCTGAAACAGCGCCAGGCCATGGGTTTTCCGTTGTTGAAAAAGAGCCCCGGATGAGCGGGGTAAATTTACAGGTTTTCAATGTCTGAATTATTACTGGAGATCGGAACCGAAGAGATCCCTTCGGGGTTCATTCCTGGAGCCCTGGAAGAAATGAAAGGTCTTCTGGAAAAAGAATTCCTAAACTATCGCATCGCCTTCAAAGAAATCAAGGCCATGGGGACGCCCCGGCGCCTGGTCCTCTCCGCTACCGGGGTGGCCGAGGCCCAAGAAGGGCGACTCATCGAAGCGATCGGGCCGGCCAAGCGCATTGCTTTCGACGAACAGGGTCAGCCCACCAGGGCCGCGTTGGGCTTTGCCAGAAGTCAGGGCATCCCCGTTGAAGAACTGCAGATCGTCAAAACGGAAAAAGGAGAATACATCTGCGCCCGCAAAGAGGAGCAAGGAGAAGATACTTTTCAGCTCCTTCCGGCCATTCTTCCCCGGCTGATCGCCTCCATTCCTTTCCCCAAATCCATGCGCTGGATGGACTTAGAAAATTCCTTTGCCCGCCCCATTCACTGGATTTTGTCCCTCTTCGGCGGCGAGGTCGTGCCTTTTCAGGTCGGGAACGTTTCTTCCGGGAGCCTCTCCCGTGGCCACCGCTTTATGGCTCCCGGCTCTTTCCCGGTTAAAGACCTCGCCGATTACCAGAGAAAGCTGAAAAACTCCTTTGTCATCATCAGCCCGGAGGAGCGAAAAGAACTCATCCGCAGCGAAGCTGCCAAGGCAGCCAGGGAAGTCTCCGGCATCATTCTCCCGGACGAAGAGCTTCTGGAAACCATTGTCCATCTCGTGGAGTATCCCGTGACCATCCGGGGAAGCTTCTCGAGAGAATTTCTCGCCCTTCCCCGGGAAGTCCTCATCAGTGCCATGCGGGAACACCAGCGGTACTTCGCGATCATTGCCGCAGATGGGAGCCTCTTGCCCTTTTTTGTGGCCGTTTCGAACACCAGGCCCAGAGACCCGAACGTCGTGGCCCGAGGAAATGAGCGCGTGCTCCAGGCTCGCCTCTCCGACGCCAGGTTTTTCTTCGTCGAAGATCAGAAAATTTCACTGATCCAGCGCCTGGAGGGGCTGAAGAAGGTGGTTTACCACTCCCGGCTGGGCACTTCCTTTGAGAAGGTCATGCGTTTCTCCGCTCTGGCGGACTACCTCGCGGAGCGCATTGACCCTTCCCTGCGCGAAACGGTCAAGCGGGCTTCCCTTCTCTGCAAGGGAGACTTGATCACGGGAATGGTCGGGGAGTTCCCCACCCTCCAGGGGATCATGGGGGCGGTGTACGCCAGGCTCTCTGGGGAGAAGGAAGAAGTGGCCCTGGCCATCTCTGAACACTACCTGCCCACCTCGGCGGCAGGAGCCCTCCCTTCTCTCCACCCGGGAGCCATCCTCAGCCTCGCGGATAAACTGGACACCCTCGTCGGTTGCTTCGGCGTTGGCCTCATCCCCACAGGAACGGCCGACCCTTACGCCCTGCGGCGCCAGACCATGGGGATCATCCATATCATTCTCGAAAAGCGATACCCCCTCTCCCTCAGCGACCTCGTCGAGCGCAGCCTCGACCTCCTTAGGGAAAAAATCGAACGTTCCCCCAAGGAAATCAAAAAAGATGTCTTCGAGTTCTTCAAGGCCCGGTTGCAAAACCTGCTGATCTCCAAAGGTCTTTCCTCTGACGCGGTGGAAGCAGCTCTGGCCGTGGGATTCGATGACCTCGTGGACTTGCAGGAGAGGGCCAAAGCTCTGCATAGCTTGAAGGACGAGCCGGACTTCGAGCCCCTGGCCGTTGCTTTCAAGCGGGTGGTGAATATTTCCCAATCCCATATCCCGGGAAAAATCAATCCCCGGCTTTTCGAAAGCCCTGTCGAACATGGACTTTTCAAAGCCTTCCGCAAGGCTGGCGAAAAAGCCGAGGATATGATCGCCCGAAAAGATTATCCCCCGGCCCTGAGAGAGTTATCCGGGCTCCGGAAGCCCGTGGATGAGTTTTTTGACGGCGTGCTCGTCATGGCTGAAGATGAAAGGATCAAGAAAAATCGCCTGTCTTTGCTGGGCAACATTGCCCGACTCTTTTTCAAGATCGGCGATTTTTCCAAGATCACGACAGCCTGAAACGACGGGGTCAATATGTGATTTCAAAAAGCAAGAGGAGTGTAGATGGCTAAGAAATATGTTTATTTTTTCGGAGAAGGCAAGGCCGAGGGAAACAGCCAGATGCGCAACCTCCTGGGTGGAAAGGGCTGCGACCTGGCTGAGATGACCAACCTGAAGATTCCGGTTCCGGCTGGTTTCACCATCACCACCGAGGTCTGCAATGCTTACTACGCGAATAAAAAAAAGTTCCCGCCGGGATTGCGGGAACAGACAAAGAAAAATTTAGCCCGGGTGGAGAAGGCCATGGGGGCGAAGTTCGGAGACCCCAAGAACCCTTTCCTTCTCTCCGTGCGTTCCGGAGCCCGGGTCTCCATGCCCGGAATGATGGACACGGTACTCAACCTGGGGTTGAATGATCAGACCATCAAGGGGCTGATCGAGAGGTCTGGCGATGAGCGCTTTGCCTACGATTCCTACCGCCGTTTCATCCAGATGTACAGCGACGTGGTCTTAGGCGTAGACCGGAGGAAGATGGAAGAACGGATCAGCGAGAGAAAACGCCAGAAAGGCCTCAAACTGGACACCGAGCTTAGCGCCGAGGATTGGAAAGAGTTAGTGGCCCAATTTAAGGAGATCGTCAGACAGGAAACCGGCAAGCCCTTTCCCGAAGAGCCCGAAAAGCAGCTCTGGGGAGCCATTGGAGCGGTCTTCGAATCCTGGAATAACCCCAGGGCTATTACCTACCGGAAACTGAACAAGATCCCCGACCATTGGGGAACGGCAGTCAACGTTCAAGCTATGGTTTTCGGCAACATGGGCGGGGAAAGCGCCACCGGTGTTGCCTTCACCCGCGACCCGGCTACCGGGGAGAAAGTTTTTTTCGGAGAATTTTTACCCAATGCCCAGGGAGAAGATGTGGTCGCCGGCATCCGTACCCCCCAGCCGATCAACCTGGCCCGTAAGGCCAACCCTGCCCTTCTCTCCATGGAAGAAATGCTCCCCAAGACTTACCGGGAGCTGGAAAGGATTTACCAGCGACTGGAAAAGCATTACCGGGACATGCAGGACATCGAATTCACCGTGCAGCAGGGAAAGCTCTGGATGCTGCAGACCCGGCCTGGAAAGCGCACGGCCTTCGCCGCCCTGCGCATCGCGGTGGAGATGGTCGAGGAAGGGTTGATCGACAGGAAAACTGCCCTTTTGCTCATGGACCCTGATTCCCTCAACCAGCTTTTAGCCCCTATCTTTGACCCCCAGGCCAAGGCGGAAGCGATCGAGGCCGGAAGGCTTCTGGCCAAAGGCCTGAACGCCGGTCCAGGGGCAGCTTGCGGCCGGGCCGTCTTCAACCCGGAGGAGGCCATGGAGCTGGCCAAGCAGGGGCAAAAGAACGTGCTCATCCGTATCGAGACCTCCCCCGAGGACATCCACGGGATGAACGCCGCTCAGGGAATTTTGACCTCCCGGGGTGGGATGACCTCCCACGCGGCGCTGGTGGCCCGCGGCATGGGCAAGCCTTGCATCGTTGGTTGTACGGCCTTGAACATCAACCCCCAGACTGCCTCCATGGAAGTCAACGGTCGCACCATCCGCCAGGGAGAATTCGTCTCCATTGATGGGACCGCCGGCGAAGTCCTCCAGGGCGAGCTTCCGACAAGTTCATCGGAGATCGTCCAGGTTCTGGTTGAGAAAAAAATCCAGCCCAAGGATTCCCTGCTCTACCAGCATTTTGCCAGGCTGATGTCCTGGGCCGATGAGTTCGCCAGGCTGGGTGTGCGCACCAACGCCGACACACCCCGGGATGCCACGGCCGCCAGGCGCTTCGGGGCTACGGGGATTGGGCTTTGCCGCACGGAGCACATGTTTTTTGAAGCTGAGCGCATTATGGCAGTGCGGGAGATGATCTTATCGGACACCCCCGAGGAGCGCCGTCGCGCCCTGGCCAAGATCCTGCCCATGCAGAAGAACGATTTCCTCGGTATCTTCCGGGCCATGGACGGCTGCCCGGTGATCATCCGCACCCTGGACCCGCCGCTCCACGAGTTCCTGCCGCACACCGATCAGGAGATCGAAGAGCTGGCAATTCAGATGGGCGTACCTTTTAA
>Ga0315280_10007935_pt1 | contig 14070 bp, 13 predicted proteins | sample YL17G06_40_MG_FD_203697 | JGI IMG/M metagenome (GOLD analysis project Ga0315280, IMG submission 203697) | Sediment microbial communities from Yellowstone Lake, YNP, Wyoming, USA - YL17G06_40 | ecosystem: Environmental > Aquatic > Freshwater > Lake > Sediment | place: USA: Wyoming | collected...
GATACACGGAGAGAATCATCCGGACGTAGTTCCCGCGCTGGCTTTTCTTAATAAGGTTAATAGCGGGGAGCGAGTGCAGGTCGGAACTAAGGTTGCCGTGATTGGCGGCGGCAATTCCGCGATAGATGCAGCGCGGGTTGCAATCAGGTTGGGCGCGAGCGACGTCACCATTTACTATCGCCGCTCGAGGGCCGAGATGCCCGTGTTTGAGCAAGAGCTGTTGGATGCGATGAAGGAGGGCGCGCGGCTCGAAGAGCTCGTCTCGCCGGCGCGAGTCCTCGTTACGGACAAGGGGATCGAGGGGCTCGAACTGGTAAAGATGAAGCTGGGCGAGCCGGATGCGTCAGGTCGTAGAAAGCCGATTCCGATAGAGGGGAGCGAGTTTTTGATTATATGCGATCAGGTTATAACGGCGTTGGGCGAAGACCCGGATTACAGTGTCTTCCCTGATAGTGCGTTGGTTGATGGTGAACTCGTCGTGGATTGGTTTGGTCGCACGAAGCACGAAAAGATTTTTGCGAGCGGCGATGTTTGTCTTGTTAATAGAACCGTTGTGGATGCAGGCGGCGGCGGCAAGCGCGCGGCGATTGCGATAGATCGCTATCTGCGGGGTGAAAAAGGCGATGTGCAAATAATTCGCATAGGGCCAGATGGTAACGTTTCATTCAGGCATTACACTGGTGAAGGCGGCGCGCACGTGAGCCTGCCGTCGGAAAAAGTCGCGATTTTTGAGCAGCTCAACATGGACCATTTTTTCCACATGCGCCGCACCGCCCTGTTTGAGCTGAAGGTCGATGAACGAATCAAAGGCTTCAAGGGAGTCGCTCAGACGCTGTCTGAGCAGGAAGCGTTTTACGAATCGACACGATGTTTTCACTGCGGAGTCTGCACGGAGTGCGACAACTGCTACGCATTTTGCCCGGATGTGGCAATCACTCACAGTAACGGCGGCGGCGAGCCATACGTTATCAACTACGATTACTGCAAGGGGTGCGGCATTTGCGTAACCGAGTGCCCGCGCAACTCGATGACTATGATCGAGGAGGATAAGTCGTTATGAAAAAAGTCATCATGGGCAATCACGCAGCGAGCTGGGGGGCGCTTCTGTCGCGCGTTCAGGTTATCGCCGCATACCCGATAACTCCTCAGACGCAGATCGTCGAAGAGCTCTCCGAGATGTGCGCAGACGGTCGGCTCAAAGCCAAGTTCATAAAGGTGGAATCGGAACACTCCGCTCTGGCTTCGATAATCGGCGCATCCGCCACGGGCGCGCGAGCGTTTACAGCGACAAGCGCGCAGGGGCTTGCGCTCATGCATGAGCTTCTGCACTGGGCCGCTGGTGCAAGATTGCCGATAGTGATGGTCAACGTCAATCGCGCCATGGCGCCGGGCTGGAGCATCTGGGGCGATCAGAACGACTCGCTCTCCCAACGCGACACGGGCTGGATGCAATTTTATTGCGAGGACAATCAGGAGGTCTTGGATACAGTTATCATGAGCTACAGGATAGCCGAGAGCGTGCAGTTGCCGATCATGGTCTGTTACGACGCATTCATCTTGTCGCACACGTACGAGCCCGTAGACATTCCCGATCAAAAACTTGTTGACGACTTTTTGCCGCAGCCGCCGAAGCGATTCGTTCTCAACCCAGAAGACCCGCGAGCGTTTTATTCGCTGGTCACGCCCGACCACTACATGGAATTTCGTTACAAGACGCAAGCCGCGATGCAAAAGGCGAAGGGCACGATAGAAGAGGTCTGCAAAGAATTCGAAAAATCGTTCGATCGCAGATATGAACTTGTAGATGCCGCAGATTGTGAGGATGCCGAGGTCGTGCTCGTCACTTCGGGTTCTTCTACAAGCCCTGCGCGGGTTGTCGTCAAAGCGTTAAGGGAAAAGGGCCACAAGGTGGGACTCCTTAAGATAAAAACTTTCAGGCCATTCCCTGCCGAGAAGGTGAGAGAGATTCTGGCTGACAAAAAGAGCGTGGCCGTGGTTGACAAGAACATATCATTTGGGAAGGGCGGGATTTTCGCGGACGAGTTGAAGGGGGCGCTTTTCAATCTCAAAAATAAGCCGAAGGTCTATGAGTTCATCGTCGGACTCGGCGGGCGCGACATAACGCCTGACATAATTGAAGAGATAGCGCTCGATACAATAAGCGGCAAGGTTAGCGAGTCAGAAGTTCACTGGAAGGGATTGAAGCCATGATGAAGCATAGAGACATTCCGCGCGAAGAGTATCTGATGGGCGGGCACCTCGCGTGTCAGGGGTGCGGTGCACCGATCGCCATGCGCTTAGCGCTCAAGGCGCTCGGGGCGGATACGATCGTCGTTATCCCCGCCTGCTGCTGGACGATTATCTGCGGCAATTTCCCATACAACACGCTCAAGCTCCCAGTGCTGCACACGGCATTTGAGACCACGGGCAGCGCGTCGGCGGGCGTGCGAGCCGCGCTTGAGATGCTCGGCAAATCGCACATAAAGGTGCTCGGCTGGGCGGGCGACGGCGGGACGTTCGATATCGGCCTTCAGTCGCTGTCGGGTGCGGCTGAGCGGAACGATGAGATCATCTACGTCTGTTACGATAACGAGGCGTACATGAACACGGGCATTCAGCGTTCGGGCGCGACTCCAGAGGGCGCGTGGACTACCACGACTCCAGAGAAACACCCCAAGGAGGGGCCGAAGAAAAACATTGTTCAAATTCTGGCGGCGCACAAAACTCCGTATGTGGCGACCGCAAACGTCGCGTATCCAGAAGACCTTATTATGAAAGTCCGCAAAGCCGCGCAGGTTCGCGGGACGAAGTTCATCCATATCCTATCGCCGTGCCCTCCTGGCTGGAGAATCCCATCAGAATGGGCGATCAAGGTTGCACGGCTGGCGACCGAGACGAAGATTTTCCCGCTGTATGAGGTCATAGGCGGTGAGGAATATGTTATCAACCATGAGCCCAAAGGGCTGCCTGTGCACGAATATCTGAAGATGCAGGGCCGCTTCAGGCATTTGACCGAGGATCAGATTGATGAGTTCCAGAGGTTTGTAGACCGCGAGTGGGAGTTTCTGCTTCATAAGGCTGCGATGTATTGATGAACTCTGTTTACAATGGGGGTGGCCTATGAATAAATTCGCTGGTTCAATCGTCGCTGCGGTAACGCCATTTAGAAATCAAAAGCTGGATGAGCCCGCGTTTGAAAAGCTCGTAAGATGGTGGAAAAAGGAGGGCTCGAAAGGCGTTGTGGTCGGAGGCACGACTGGAGAGTCTGCGACGCTGAAGCCTGAAGAGATAGCGGCGATGGCGAATATCGCACGCGAGGTCGCGGGCAAAGGCTTTCTGATAATTTCGGGTGCGGGCTCGAACGACACCGCCAAAGCGGTCAAGCTTGCCGAGCTCGGGGCCAAGCTAAAAGTCGATGCAGTTTTAGCTACCACTCCTTACTACAACAGGCCGACGCAAGCTGGACTTGTCGAGCACTACAAAGCGCTCGCGAAGGTCGGTGTGCCGGTTATTCTCTACAACGTGCCGACGCGAACGGGCTGCGACATGCTGCCAGAGACGATCGCAAAATTGGCTCAGGTAAAAAATATCGTTGGCGTGAAGGAGGCATCTGGAAATCCGCTCCGCTTCATGAAGATACGGCACCTCGTGGATAATCCCGATTTCGCGCTTCTCTCAGGTGAGGATGGGCTTGTCTATTTCGCGCTGGCGTCGGGCGGAGTCGGCGTTATCTCGGCGTCTGCGAACTTGTTGCCAAAAATCTTCAGCGACATTTGCAATCTCTGGTTCAGCGGGAAGTTCAACCAGTCGCGCGATCTGCAAATGCAATATCTGCCGCTTATAGAGGCGCTCTTTTTGGAGACGAATCCGATACCCGTGAAGACGGCCCTTGCGATTTGCGAAAAAATACGCGAGGAGTTCAGATTGCCTTTGGTCAAGATGGGCGATGCGAATCGGGAAAAGCTCGTAGGTGTTCTCAAGACATTTGGATTGGTAAGCTAATTGCTTAAGGGGGTAGGATGCCGATAAAATGCGTGGTCACGGGCGCACTCGGCCGTATGGGCAAGACGGTAATCAAGCTGATAAGCGAGGATAAAAATTTCGAACTGACAGGAGCGGTCGAGAGACGCGACCACCCGAGCCTCGCGATCGACGTCGGATTTTTGGTTGCAGGAAAAAACAACTCGATATGCCTCGACAACGACTTGCGCAAAGTGGTCGTCGGAGCGGATGTGGTCATAGATTTCACCGAGCCTGACGCGAGCCTTTTTCATGCCGAGGTGTGCGCTGGCAAAAAGGTCGCGCTCGTCTGCGGGACGACGGGCATTTCGGATGATAAATGGCAAAAATTCGTTAGCTATGCCGCGCGCACAAAGACGGTCTATTCGCCGAATTTCAGCGCGGGCATTTTTGTCATGAGGAAGCTGGCTCAGATAGCGGCAATCTATCTTGGCGACTGGGACGTTGAGCTCGTGGAGGCTCATCACAAAAAGAAGCTCGATTCGCCGAGCGGCACGGCAAAGTTGCTTGCGCAGGACGTAGTCGAGGCGCGCAAGGGGAAGGGTGCGTATAAGTTCGTGCACGGACGCGAAGGGCGCTACCCTGAACGCGCGTCAACTGAGCTTGGCATCCATGCAGTGAGAGGAGGCGACGTGTTCGGCGAGCACACGCTCTATCTGTTCGGACCCGCTGAGAGGTTGGAGCTCGTGCACAGGGCATCCAGCAGGGATGCGTTTGCTCTGGGCGCACTTTGTGCGGCGGAGTTTATAGTTGGCGCAAAGGAGCCTGGCATCTATTCGATGGATCACGTGTTAAAGTTTGAATTGCCCGCCGGCCTTTTTGCGGCAGAAAAGATCGCCCGAAATCGGGCGAAAAAATACCAACGCTCGACGACCTAGAGCCTTCAAATAGGTAGCGCGAACAGTTTACAGCGCGAAGTAGTAGTGGAGTCCGAAGCTGGCCAGCATCCCTCCGAATGTTCCGAAAAACGTGATGTCATCCATCGTTTGGTACATCGCGCCGAACTCTGCCGAGAAGCCGAGGTTGGGGAGTCCAGAAAAGAACCACTGGATGCCCGCGCCCGCGCTAACTCGTATGCCCGTTTCAGTATCGTCGTTCGCCTTGTATTGCATAAGCCCCAGTCCGCCGAATGCGTAGAGAACAGATTGCTCCTCGCTCAGAAAGTTGAAAAGCACCTTGGGCTCTAAGCTCATGGCGCTATAGTCAACATTTCCATTCTGGTCACCTTGCCTCTTTGCCACATCCATCGAATAATAGCCGAATCCCAGTGATGCCTCCATGCCGAGCAGGTCGGTGAAATAGTATCGAACCGACACGCCTGCTGAATACGGCGTGAAAGCGTTTTCGGTCGAAAACCACAGTCCTATAGTTTGAGCGTTGAATCCGACGCCCAGCTTCCCAACGAGATCATGGGCCTTGCCGGTGCCAGCGTTTTGAGTTTCTTCATCCTCCTCGTCTCCTAGAGCAAAAGCGGGGATCGCAATAAGCATGAGCGCCAATAATGCGACCAGCCATCTTTTCATGTCTATACCTCCTTCATTTATTTTTTTATCATCATCACTGGAGAGACAAAATGTCAAGTGATACTTTGAGAAGGGCGGCCGTAGATGTCGGGAGCAACACTACAAGGCTGCTCGTGGCCGATATTGCGAGGGATCGCATAGAAGCAGAACTCGCGCGCGACGTGAGGGTAACGGGTCTTGCACGCGGATTCGATGGGAAAGACATCGCGCCCGATTCGTTACAGCGCACGCGAGCGACGGTTGTCGAGTTCTACAAATCTGCCTTTAAGCTGAATGCTGAGTCCATCACTATCGGGTTCACGGGCGTTGCGAGGAGGGCGAAAAATATAAGCCCCCTTTTAGACGAATTGAATTCGCTTGCACGCACAAAAGCGCTTGTATTGCCCACGCATCTTGAAGCAAAGCTTTCAGCGAAGGGGGTTGAGGTTGTCACAGGGAAGGAGGATTTTTTGTTGACGGACATCGGCGGGGGCTCGACGGAGGTTGCGCTCAAAGCTGGCAAAAAGTTTGACTTTTGCAGCTTTTCAGTTGGCACCGTAGATTTAGAGGAACGGTATTATGCGAGAAATGCCGTGCCTGCGGGCGTTATTAGGAAGATGACTGAAGAGGTCTTCGGGAAGATGGGTGGAATTAAAAAATGGTTGAGTTTGAATCTGCCGCTTTTTGCAAACACGGCGACCGCTACGCTCTGCGCCGCGGTTCTTCAGAATATGACCGAATGGGATTCTAAAAAGGTCGAGGGTTATGAGGTCAGCTTGGGCGGGCTTGAGCGGATGCTGCAAGAACTCTCAGCGATAAAAGCGGACGAGCGCGTCAGAAAATATCCGATATTGGTTGAGCGCGAAGGCGTCTTTTTGTGCGGACTGGTTGTTTTGAAGTGCGTTATCGAAATTTTTTCGCGCAGCTCATTTTTGGTTACCGAAGGGAGTCTGCTTGAAGGGCTTCTGTTCTTGGACTTTTCTTGATGGCGTTTGTCACATCTTGTCGTTGGATTTAGGTGGGGCATTGCTCTAGAGCGATTTTGCGCGGTCGGCAGGAACGCTCGTTTTTATATACTCCCTCGATTTCAAGTTGACGTAGATATTCCCCACGGGCGTGGCGTTTTTGATCAGCCCCGCGATTGGCACAAGGCTTTTGTCGATGGTTGCAAGAACCTCAGCAGGCTTTATCCCCATTATGCTTTCTGCGACCTTCATCGAAACCAAGAACTCGCCTCCCTTTATCCCCTTAAACCAATCGATTTTGCTGGCCTCTCGGGCGCTGGCGACCTCAATCGACATCCTGTTTACTCCCTTGTAGGGAATGGTTTTGAACTCGATCGTGCGCCTCTTTTCGATCGGCCCGTAGACGCCGAGCCACAGGTTGCAGGGGATTGAGGCGAAGTTTTCATAGATAACGTTTCCCGGGATTTCTTCTTGATGCTTGCCTCTAAGCTTGCCGTTTACAAACACCCAGTAGCGCCACATGTGATTTCTGTAGTTGAAGACGTGTCGGTTAAAAATCCTTCTGTCGCGTTTCACTATCGTGCGCTCGAACGTAACGGGGAGCAGTCGTGGAACAGGCTCAAGCGATAGCTCCATGCCTGAAACCAGCTTTTGACTCTTGTAACCCGTGAAGATATTGACGACCCCTTCGACTTTGGCAAAGGCTTCCGCGACGAAATATTTTTCGCTCCTTGGTCTGAAGTAGAAATAGCCTTCAGCGATCTTGACGAAATTCAGATAGTAGACTTGATACGTTAGCTTCTCATACTTTATGTTTTCTAAAAGTTTTAAAAACTCCTCCTTACTGGGCGCGAACTTGCTATCGGCAATCGCCATTATGGGCGAGAAGAATTTTTCTGCGAACGCAAGCAGACAAGCGTCGAAGGTGAGCCTCAAAAAATCGCGCCTGTCCATGTTGATATACTAGCATTTTAGCGCTCGAATTATGGAGGGATAATGACGTTTATTTGTTTCTGGACTAACGGTTGCGTTGGTTATATACTTTGCAGGCTGTTATGGACAAAAGGGATCGCAAGATTTATATTGATTGCAGATATAGAGATGTAGAAAGATAGCTAAATCAATCAGGAGGTCGTTATGCTGCAAAGGAGAATTGCCATTTCTTTATTGGTAGTTTTATTTTTGTTTGCTAACGCATGGGCTGTTGAGCTTTACGGTCTTGATGAAAAAGGGCTTGTGAATCTGGCTAGCGATATGTTTGGCAAAAATGGTTCGGCCATAGAAGTTGAACCTGAACTCGCCCCATTTTGCGGGACGCCGCTGATACTAGGATTATCGACGGTCTGGAGTGAGCTTTCAGATGAGGCGCGCGAGCAAATATCGAGCTACGTTCATGTCCCCGACTTTTCAGCTATCGCGCCTGTGACCTACGAAGGCAGGGGGAAGGGCGAAAAAAAATCGGTCTGGCCGCACGGATATTCTGCGTCTAATCAGTATCAAACGGACCATTTCAACGTAAAGTGGGGGAGCTCGGGCTCGTTCAGCAATGAAACCATCCAGATGATTGGGCAGGCGTTGGAAGATGCGTGGGATATCGAAGTGGAGAACTTGGGGTATCCCGACCCATCTGGTGCAGATGAGTATTACATAGATTTTTATATCGGCAACACTGGGGACGACGTCCCGAATATAAACTTCGAGGGCGCGTACACTACTATATACGGAGATTATCCGTTCCCTTCATATATAGTGATTCACCCGGACATCGTGTCTTCACAAAGCGCTACCCGCGACGTCTCAGCTCACGAGTTTTTCCACGTGATTCAGTTTGGGATTGTGGTTAGACAGAACTGTTTTTACGGAAGCGATGACATGTGGTGGTGGGAAGCGACTGCTACGTGGATGGAGGATGTTGTATGGGACGACATAAATAACTACGCCTATTACATCTTCCCGTATGCTGAAACCCCGCAGGAATCTTTGCCGTCGGACAAGAGCTTTTACTTTCCCTATTCGCGTGCGATCTGGGGGAAATATCTAAGCGAGAATCACGGCGGCAACGATGCGATAAAGTCCATCTGGACGGGGTGCAGCAACAGAGGCGTTTTATATGGAACGGATGCCTACCTATCAAGCTTCGATGGATACAGCCTCAAGAAAGCGTACGGTGAGTTCATGGCGAAAAACGCCGTGCTGGATTATGAAGAGGGCGACCTCTATGAGCGCCTCGGCATAGAGTTTGCCCGGCAGGATGTGCACAATTCATATCCGGTTCTTGAATACGTTAAAGATTCAGATACGCTCCCCAGGTATCTGGGCGCAAACATAGTAGAGTTTGACGCCTATACCGTGGATAGCCCTAAAAACCTCGTTATAGAATTCGATGGCGAAAGCTCATCGCACAACTATGACGTGGAGTGGCGTGCACAGGTGCTAATTGAGCATAATGATGGCAGCTATGAGACCGGCACGATAGCGCTAAATGAGAACGCCTATGGCAGCGCCACAATAGAGGACTTTGGCGGTAATGTGTACAGAGTCTTCTTGATCCCGTGCGTGGTTGAGTGGGATTTTGCGGGGAACGAAGGCGCGGGCGTTTCCTATGCCTACTCAGCCAAGCTCAAATCACCGTCAAGCGGAAATAACGGCGGCGGCGGTGGCGATAACGGCTGCGGATGTAGCTTCTAAGAAAGCGACCGCTTTCTGTTGATGTTTTAAAAAAAGGCATAGCGTCCTAACTCTTGCTGGGGTGTTCGTTCGTTATCGGTTTCATTCGGGGAGCAGCAACGCTATAAAATCTGACTTGACCAGTTTTAAACGGCGTTCTATAAAAGTTGCAAAGGGAGGTGCAGCATGAGACGCAGGCAGCTTGTTGTCTTTTTTATAGTGGCAGGGCTGGTAGCTGCGGTTTTATTCGCCTCGTGCGAAAAAATCGGCATTAAGGGGTTCTCCAAGAAGTTCAACCCTAATCTGGTTTTGGTCTATTGGGGTGACCTCATGGGGAACATCGATCCCTGTGGTTGACCAGCTCACCCAACTGGCGGTCTGGCCAGGATAGCGAATTACGTTTTGCACCCGGGCTTGTTTATGGATGGCGAGCTGTCGAAGAAGATGATCGTCCTCGAGGGCGGGAGCGTATTTTTGCAAAAACCGCCGAGGGATGAGAAGGAGCTAGATGTAGAAAAGAAGCGCGCCACGTTCATTGCCGATGTGCACAAAAAAGCGTGGGTCCATGCAATTGGCGTGGGTGACCGCGACCTCTTTTTGGGGCCCGACTTCATAAGGAGCACCCTTTTGGGGGAGTATGGCTTGAGGCTGGTCTGTGCGAACCTCTACAGCACGGTGGAGAACAATCCGCTGGTGGAGCCCTATGTCGTTATCACGCGGGATAAATATATCATAGTGGTCATCGGCCTTTTAGGAAGAAAGCCGGTGGAGCTTCTGGACAAATTTGATGTGCCTTTGCCGCTGGGATTTAACGTGCAAAAGCCTGCCGATGCGCTTACGAGGATTCTGCAAAAGCTGGAAGTTAGAAAACCCCAGCCCGATTTCTACATCATACTCGCCCACATGGGGCAAGATGAATTAAAAGAGCTTGTGCCGATAATCCCGAAAAACGCGATAGTATTCAGGAGCTATAATGCGTTTGGGAAGGGCGATCGAATAGAGTTCGTCGAGCACGTCCCGGTGATTGAGGTGAATGGACGCGGCAGAAATATCGCTAGGGTTGACGTCCAATTTTCAGACAGAGCGCAACCCTTCAAAGAGAAGATAGATGAAGAGCAGATTAATAGGCAGATAGCTGACTATCAGAAGAGGATTGAAAATGCTAAAGCGCGAATGGAGACGGTAGGTGCATCTCTTAAGGGTGTGCTGGAGAAGAGGATAGTGAGTTATAAGCAGGATATAGAGCGGCTTAAGTTGCAATTGAAGGGGCAGCGGTGGGCTCCAAATATGCTGAGGTTGAATTCGGTTTTGATTGATAAAGCGATAGGCGACGAGGCGGCAATTGCTGCGATGATTAAGGATTTCAAAGCGCAGATGGGAGAAGCCGCGAGCTCTAACGAGAAGGAGATGCCTTATCCAATTTTGGTTCCAGGCGGTGAGGGGAAAGTCGTCCCCCTTGTGCCGCTGGGCAAGGGGAAGCAAGAAGGGGGCAAGCCAAAATGAAAAGAGTTTTTTTGATCGTCGTGGCATTTGTTATGTTTATGCCTGCTGTCGGCTTTTGCTCGGACAAATACGACTTCTCGGTTTCGATTTCAGGCGGCGGGTTTCTGCCGATGGATAGGTTCAAGGTCAAGGAGTCTTATGTAGACCAAACCGTCGTGGAGAAGGCGACCGACGATTCGAGCTATTTCGAGACAGGGCCGTTCGCCGATTTCAGGTTCGCAATAATACCTAAGACTAGGTACATCCCGCACGAGCTCGTGTTCAGCGTGAGCTGGGCGAACTCGAAGGGTCTGTTCAAGGGCAACGATTCGCAGGGGCATTATGAAGAAAAGCTTGAGGCAAATCTCATCACATATAAATGGGGGCTTGATGTCTTCTTTAGGAAAACTGGATTTAGACCGTATTTCGGATTGTTCTGGGGGATCGTGCAAGCGGGTTTGAAGATAGACGATAACGAAGTTGAAGATTACGGTGGGCTATTATCTCTGGAGGTCGGTGCGCGTCAGAACATCGGCCGCTTCTTTGTGGGCGCTGGTATAGACATGTCTTACGGCTTTGAACTCTGGTTTGCCGATGATGTCGATAAAGGCGACAAGAGATACTACATCTGGCTCGACCATTTCCCGGCGAGCGCTTCAGCAAATCTTGGTTTTATATTCTAAAGGTTTGACATGAGCACGCTTTTTGAGGGAGCTGGATTTCTTTTTGGCACGATAGTCGGATTTTACAATCGCCAAATAATTCAACTGTTGAAGCGGCTGGGCGTAATCAAGCTCGGCACTCACGGATTCTGTGAAAATATGGAGTCGACCGAGGAGTATAACATATGGCTGGGCGGGGATGGCCAAAAGAAGGTTTCGTTTAGATTTCACATCGAGGCGCAGGCGGACCTGACTAAATTCTTGGACCCATCGAGCGATGGATTTCTGAGGTGGGATTTTATGGATGGGAGCTACGTCGACCTGCCCAAAGTTGCTGATAATCTGAAAATAGAGAGGGGCTATATCAAGCTTGTCCTTTATCGGGCGCTGATATATGAGTTTTACTTTGCGGGAAAAGATCGGAAGCGCTACAGGTATTACGGTGCCAAGAATTTGTGGCAGCTCAACCAGCTTAAGGCTTGGACCGAACTGAAGGGGGAGGTTAAAGAGGTTGAATCGGGCAAAAAAGTGCTCGACTCAATGACATTTTTCGGCAAGGTGTCTTTCATACAAACATTAATACCTTTCCTTTTGAGCATGAGGATAAGGTAGCTCGACTTGAAGATTTTAAAAGGGCGATTTGCTTCTTTTAACCTCTATCTGTTATCTGCCGTATTGACACTTCTGTTTTTTCTCTTCGAGCCGGCCGACTTCGGAATATCGCCATATTCAGTCGGTGTATGGGCTTTCGTCTGGAATTTGTTTGGCGTTGCGCTCTGCGTTTTGAACCCCGGCTGGCTATTCACGTTAAAGCTCGACAAGCGTGCAGACATTCCATTTTCAGCTCTTCTCGTAGGCGGACTTTCGTCAAACCTCATCTGGCTGTGCTTGGCGACGGTGTTTATAAAGATATTGGGCAAGCCCGTATCGCTGAACTATATAAAACCTGCGCTGCTTGTGTTTTGGCTCGTCTCAGTTTTGATGCCGCCGATAAATTTGCAGCACAAGCGAGTCGAGTTTGGCAGACAATCGTTTTTTGGAATTGCGGCAGCTTTAATTTTTCTGGCAATTGTTACAATTGTTACGCCATATCGAGCGGTAATTTCGAGGGGCGAGGAGCGAGTAATCCCCACGTCGGATAGCGTTATTTCAAGCCCCTGCCCGCAGGTGAGGCTTCTTAAAACTTCTGGGTTTGAGCCAAGCGGTGGCGAGTTGTTGTTGAAGGGCCAAGAAGGCGTAGTATGTGTGGATGCCAAAGCGAGCTGTATCGACGGGGTTTTTGTAGGTCGATACGGTTCTCAAATAGAGGTAATCGATCTGTCCGTTCTCAATCGGTGGATGATAGAAATCCCCGAGGAGGTCACCGTCGTCACGACCTTCCCAGGCCTGCCGAAAGAAATCTGGCGATTCCCGGTTTTTTCTCGCTATTTCCCTAAAACCTTCAGGCTCGACTTCTCTGAAGTGGTAGGGAAGTTGAAGAATAGATGCATTAGATTTTCGACCGATTCGGCCGATGACAGCTTGGTGCTCGTCCTCGGTGTGGGCGACGAAGGCTCGCGCGCACGATATTTAAAGCGGAGTTTTTGGCTCTTTTCTGAAGGGGACATGGTCGACTGGTTTTTCAATGTGCAGGACCAAAAGCGCGCACTTGCGCCGACGCTCAGCTTTCAGTACTACTCGCAGCCGTTCTGGGGATTTTATATTACTTCCGCCGTTCGCGAGGTTACCGGCGGCCGCCTGTTTGGCTCAGAGCTCTTTATCGTTTTGCTCTTCGCCATCTTCCTTGCAGTCTGCATCGGTTCGTGCGCAAAGAGCGGTTTTGCATTTTCTATATTTTTTCTCGGCCTAGGAGTCTGGCTTGTAACGCTCCTCATATATTTCTGGATGAACGCTACGGTTCAGCTAGATGTCGTTCTCAGCGCGTTCTCGGCATTTGCGCTGCTCGCGCTTCTAGAAAATCGACCGTTGGAATTTACTTCGAGCGCGCTCGTCGCCACGGGCAATCGCATATCGGGCCCCGTTGTCCCATTTTTTATCGCGCTTGGATACCTTTTCTACGACGGGCATATGCGAAAAATCTTGCGCAGATTTTTTGTGCCGTACATAGCTTCCTTGTTAGTCATATTCGCCGCCTTCTTCGGCTATTTATTCTTTAAACATTACGCTTACGGCGTTTTCAAAATGTTCTGGTTTGAAATTTTCCCCGAGCACTTCTTTAGAGGGGCGAATAGATTTCATGCGCTTTTAAACGCACTTGCAAACTTTACCGTGATGACGTTCGGGACGTGGCTTTTACTCCTATTTTTACCGCGTCGTTCGCTGAGATTGCTTGGGCCGCTGTGCGCGCTTTATATGCTGCCGTTGCTATTGGTCGATATCCCTCACTTCAGGTATTATTTGCCTTTCGCGATGATTTTTGCTTACATGTTCGGTCGCTTCGGAAGCGATAGAAAGTTTTCAGCGTGGGCGGCTTTATTGTGGGGCGTTATTATGCTGGTTGTATCTTTTATTCTTTTGTCAGGTTACGATGTGCCATTCTATCTATTCGGAGCAAATCGTGGCTGACATTTTTAAATTTGAAATTTTGGCTAAAGATATTAGCACGAGCGCCAGAGTCGGCAAGCTTGCGACCCCTAACGGCATCGTTCATACGCCCGCGTTGATGCCCGTCGGCACGCAGGGGACGGTGAAAGCTATCGCCCCGCGAGAGCTAGAGGAAATCGGGATTCAGATAGTCCTGTCGAATGCGTATCATCTATACCTGCGTCCGGG
>Ga0315280_10007936_pt1 | contig 14067 bp, 7 predicted proteins | sample YL17G06_40_MG_FD_203697 | JGI IMG/M metagenome (GOLD analysis project Ga0315280, IMG submission 203697) | Sediment microbial communities from Yellowstone Lake, YNP, Wyoming, USA - YL17G06_40 | ecosystem: Environmental > Aquatic > Freshwater > Lake > Sediment | place: USA: Wyoming | collected...
AGGAGGAATAAGAGCAAGGATGAAGGATGAAGGATGAAGGCTGAATAAGAGCAAGGATGAAGGTTGAAGGATGAATTAAGAGCTGAAAAGGAAATGCGAAGGGGCGGGAGGTTCCCGATTTTTCGAGTTTTTGTTCATCCTTCATCCTTCGTCCTTCCTTCAAGGTTCATCCTTCCTCCTTCATCCTTCATTCCTCCTTCAAGGTTCATCCTTCCTCCTTCATCGCTCATCCTTCTCTTTTGGATTAGGGCTGATGCGTCTGTTCTCCTTCTTGAGTCGGGTGCGGGTGGACGAGGAACTGGAGGGTGTTCTTCGGCGGCCCCGGAACGTGGCACGAATCGTGGCCGCGATCGTGATCCTGGTGGCGATGCTGGTCCTGACGGCGCCCCAGTTCCACGCCCAACTGGTGTCGTTCGAAAAGGGCCGCCCGATCAGCCAGACGGTAGAGGCGAAATTCGCCTTCGACGTCGAGGATCCCGAGCTCCGGGCGGAACAGATCCAGGTCGTGTTGGCGAAAGTCCCCAAGATTTACGCTTACGACCCCAACGTCCCCACGGCAATCATCGAAGACTTGAAGGCGATCGTGCGGCTGACCGAGCGCTTCGAGCGCGACAACGAAGGCAAGCCGCGGTCGCAGCGCGCGGGCTATGACCAGCTCTCCCGAGAAGTTCTCGAGGAAATCCACGTGGACTTCAGTTCGGCGACCTTGCGGACCCTGGCGGGCGAGATTCGTTCGCCCCGATTCCTCAAGGCCATGAGCGACGTCTTTCAGCAACTGTACCGGAACACGGTGATCGTCAAACCCACCTATGCCGATGACTGGGAAACGCGGATGGTCTCGGTCGCGTCGCTGTCCGGTCCACCACCTCCGAGCAAGGAGCTCGACCCGTCGCGGACCCTGGTTTACCCAGTCGAAGTGAAGATCCGGCTGCGGTCCGACTTTCTGCCTCGATTCTATCCGTTGGCGGGGACCCCGAACGAGCGCAGCTTGTTCGATGGCTTGAATGAGCTGGCGATGGGGCTGGCCCAGCCCAACTTAACCTATCAGGCGAAGGAAACCAAGGCCGAGCGGCAGCGCGCACTCGCTTCGATCGTGCCCCCCCATCGCCATTTCAACAAGGGGATGCTGATCCTCCGGGCCGGAGATGTTCCCAGCGAGTCGCAGCTCCGGGTGCTGACCGAATATAACGAGCGGATTCGCACCTACCATTTTCTGCGCTACATCGGCTATCTGATCGTGACCCTGGGCCTGTTCGCCTTTCTGGCCCTTTACGCGCGGCGGTTTCGGCCGATGCTCCGGTTTCGAACCAGCAGCATCGTCCTGATCGGCTTGCCGCTGCTGGTGGTTCTCTTCGTGGGGCGGGTGGCGATCATTTTGCTGGGCGACCGCTACGCGCAGGTCGGCTACCTGTTTCCTGCCCCGCTGCTGGGAATGCTGGGCGTGATCCTGCTGGACACGGAGGTCGCGATCCTTTTGGTGCTGATCGGCAGCGTGCTGATCGGGTTTGCCACGGACATGAATTTCCAATTCATGATCCCCGCGCTGTTCGGCGGACTGGCGGCGGTCGGCAGCGCCTATCGCCTGCGGCAGCGGGGGCAGCTGTTCCGGGCGGCCATCCATATCGGGGCGGTCAACATTCTGGCGATCGGCGTGCTTCGATTCATCGAGGAGCCGACGCAGCTGTATTATGAGGCCGTGGCGTGGGGGGCCATGAACGCTCTCCTCTGCTATCTGCTGGCCACGGGCATCGTGCCTTTGCTGGAAAGCGTCTTCGGAATCACCACCGACCTGAAGCTGCTCGAGCTGACGGGCGGCCACCACCCGCTCCTGATGGAGTTGGAGGAGAAGGCGCCGGGCAGCTATCAACACAGCCTCAACGTGGCCAAGCTGGCCGAAGCGGCGGCCGATGCGATCGGGGCCAACTATCTGCTGGTGCGCGCGGGAGCTTATTTCCACGACATCGGCAAGACGCTCAAGCCGCGCTATTTCTCGGAAAACGAGATCACACCCGACGAGCGGCACACCCACGACAAGCTGACTCCCTTCATGAGCTGTCTGATCATCCGCAACCACGTCAAAGAGGGGATCGAACTGGCCCGGCGCGCGGGTCTTCCCGAGCGGGTGATCGAGTTCATCCCCCAGCATCACGGCACTTGTCTGATCAAGTACTTCTACTATGAGGCGGTTCGGCAATACGAGGAGTCGGAATCGGCTGAACCGGTGCGCCAGGGCGATTTTCGCTATCCCGGCCCCAAGCCGCAGAGCATCGAGGCCGCCATCGTCATGCTGGCCGATTCGGTCGAGGCCATCGCGACCAGCCGTCTGACCCGGCCGAACATTGACGCCGACGACATTCGCCGGCTGGTCAACGACGCCATCCAGGACAAGTTCAGCGACGGTCAGTTTGATGACTGCCACTTGACCTTGCGGCAACTGTACGAAATCCGCGAATCCATGGTCCGCACCCTGCTCGGGCGGTTCCACCACCGTGTGGATTATCCCAAGGCCCCGGCAGCGGTGACGGCGCGGAAGCCTGTCCGGGAAGCCACCGCGGCCTAGTGAGAAGTGAGAGGTAGGAGGCGGGAGGCGGGAGGCGGGGAGGAGAAGCTCAACGGACAACGGACAAGCGACAACGGACGATGCAAAAACAGATCCGGCCGCAGATCGGTGAGAGGCTCCAGCCCCAAAATGGGGGACTGAGAGTTCTTGCGAAAAGCCAATTAATCTTCGGATAGTAGTACCCATGCAGATCGCGTTTCTTCAGGTCGAGCTCCATATTCCCGACAGCCATTCGCTGAAGGACAAACGAAGCGTTCTCAAGCGCTTGATGAACCGGGTTCGGACGAGCCATAATGTGGCCATTGCCGAAATCGGCGATCACGATGCGTGGCAGACCGCGCTGCTCGGCGTGGTGACCATCAACAACGCCGGTGACGATACCGATCGCATCCTGCAGCGCGTGATTCGCGAGATCGGCGGCAGCGAAGACTGCGAGTTGGCCGATTACCATATTGAGAGGTTGTGAGCCTGAACCGAAAAAGCAAAGGAGGCATGATGAATTATGAATGATGAACTCACGACCGGGAGAGGACAGGATAACTTGGTTGTGGCCCGCGGCCGATCTCTTTGGTTCCTGGTTTCTTTGTTCATCCTTCATCCTTCATCCTTCATCATTTCTTTTCCGAGGTTTTCCCATGCTTCACTCCAGAATCCCGCGCGTCAACCACATGCTCCGCAACGCGATCGGTGAGATCCTCCTGAACGATCTGACCGATCCGCGCCTCGGTTTCGTCACGGTGGCCCGCGTCGAGGTGAGCAAGGATCTGCAGAAGGCGCTGGTGTTTGTCAGTGTGCTTTCGGACAAGCCTGAGGCTTCGGCGGCGGCGCTGAAAGCCCTCGAAAGCGCCAAGGGCCATATCAAGTCGCTTCTGGCGCGGCGGGTGGTCCTGAAGTTCCTGCCCGACCTGAAGTTCCGACTCCACGAGGGTGCGCGCTACGCCGCCCGCATTGACGAGTTGTTACGCGGTCTGGCGAAAGAACAACAATCCGACGAGAAAAAGGATGAAGGATGAAAAAAGACAATGATGAATTATGAATGACGGATGATGCATTGCGGAAGAGATGAACACGAACGGGGAGCCGCCGTGTTCCCGGTTGGGTTTTCTGTTCATCCTTCATAATTCATCCTTCGTCTTTTTGTTTTCTCAGGGTCTTCTTCCCGCCACGGAGAATCGCAGCGCCTTCCAGGCCGAGGGGTTCCACGATTCGCTCAGGCCCTCGCCCCATTCGAGACTGCCGATCAGTCCCCGTCCATCGTCGTCGTTGACCGAGAGGGCAAACGCGAGGCTCGTCCGCTCGGGCAGTGTCTGGGCGCTCAGGATGCTGGCCTTGTATAACCACGTCCAGGGGAACGCCATCTCGTAAACGAGCTCTTTTTCGATCGGATCATAGCGAACGCGGGCCTGTTCTGCGGGCAGGCGCGGGCCGGCCGCCCAGCACTGACCGGGTCCGTCGAGTGCCAGCGTAAAGGTCGGCAGGTTGCGCTGGGGCGACTCGCCGGCGAGAGCAATTTCCAGCGAATCGCCGGTCCAGGGACAGTCGCTCCAGCGAGCGCTTACGGCTCGCTCATCATGAACCTTCACGGCCAGATAGAGAGCGTCTTCGCCGATGCAGGCCCGCCAGCGAGCCGTGAGATCGTTGGGCGCGCGTGGCTCCGCGACGGGCCGCCCGGAGCGATCGAGCACCGGCCGCCAGTCAGTGATTTGCTGCCACCCCATCTGAACGCGCTCCCAATCGTCGAGCCAGCCGTCAATGATGATCGGATCGCGATTGAGAAAAACCTCGGTGAAGCGCGCGGCACGCCCGTCGGCCCCACGCGGCCCCGCCTCGCCCAGTTGGGGATCCTGAAACATCGCCTGCCGAATGGTCCCCTGCTCGTCGGCCAGGGCCACGACCAGACGATCGCCGAAGGGTTGAATCCAGACCGGCTGCATGCCGCGTTGCTGATAGACGATCTCCCGGATCACCTTTCCGGTTCGAAACTCGTGAAGGCGCAGGACCCGGCCACTGAGGGAGTAGACCCGCCCCTGGAAAACGATGGCCTGTCGCCCTTCGACCGCGCCGACTCGCGTACCGGACTGCAATTCGGTTATACCAATGAGACGATCGTCCGCCGGCTGGGCCGGCAAACGTTGCCAAAGCAGGTAGTGTCCGGACCGGCCCAGCAAGGCCAGCGACTGAGCGCCTTGATCTCCCTTTCGCCCGCCGCGTTCCGTCGTCGGAGACCTCCAGGCTTGTCGCGCGGCCGCGAGGTCCCAGGCATAGACGGCGTCGCCGAGCGGCGCGGCGAAGACGGCCGTTCGCTCGAACGCCACCCAAGGCACGTCGGCCGCGTCCACGCGATTGTAGATTCGTTGAGGGCGTCCCTGAATGTCCTCGAGTTTCAGCCGATCGCCCTCGATGCGAGCCGGATAGCAGGCGTAGCCGGGCTTGTTGTCGCCTGCCAGCAGGATGACGCGGTCGCCGTCCCAGACATAAGCCGCCAGTTTTTGCAAACCCAGCGAGCCGATCGGGACGTCGAACTCGCGACGGGTTCGCCTGTCAAAGCCCGCGATCCGGGTCTGTTTCGAGCTGCCTTCGCCGCGCTCGTAGGTCAGCAGAATCCGCCCTTCCTCGAAGACCGGTTTCCTGTCCGTTTTTGCCGCCTTCGAAAACAACTGCCGTCCATCCTCTCGCAGGCCTCGCACCTCGACCCGGTCGGGGCACCAAAGGTAAACATAATCGCGGTCGAACTCGATGGAGCGGATGTCGCCCTGGAAGGCCGCCTGCCAACGTGGCCGTGTCGGTTCGTTTGCCGAGAAGCAATTCAATTGGTGGGCGGAGGAATCATACACTACCCATTCGGTGGGACTCTCAGCCAGTGGGCGGCCGATTCGAGCGATGCTCGGCGCAGTCTCCCGGTTCGGATTGATCGCGATGTGCGGAAACAGGCGCGCGGCCATCTGCTGGGCACTTTGCACAGCCCCGCCCGCTGTGGGTGACGCGACGGACGGTTGCTTCGGGTCGGTCCGTTGCGGCTTCGGGGCCTCGACGATTTGGCCCGGCTTGCCGAACTTGCAGACCGTGTCGCCCGCCATGCCCACCAGGTCGCCGGCGCTTGCGATCAGGTGGGTCAGCGGGCGTTTGTCGGGCCAGACGATCCGGTCAGCCAGCCGTCCGTTCTTCAAGTCGTAAACATGCAGCGCGTTGGCCGTGGGAATCAGTGCGAGCTCGCCGACGAAGCAGCCCGGGCCGATCGGCGATTCGGCCGCTTCGCCGTGCCAGGCCACCGCGCCGTTGGCCATTTCCAGCGCGCGCAGTTCCCGGTCCGCCACGAAAACCTGCTTGCCGTGAATTGCCAGCCAACCAACCGGCGCGCCGGCTTCCTGCACCCAGACGCGTTCACCCGAGCGCGCGTCGAGACATTCGACCTGTGGCGAGCCCGCGCGCGCGGCGCAAACGCGGTCGCCCGCGGCAACGCACCAGCCGCTGCCGGGATGAATCGGCGACGGTTCGGCCGCCGGTTTTTCGAGCAAACGCGCCCAACGAATTTCGCCGGTGGCCGGTTCGAGCGAGTAAAGCGTGCCACGATCTTCGAGAACGAAAAGGCCCGTGGCGCCGACCGAGGGCACTCCGACGCTTCCGGGCGCGGCTTCGTCGCCGGCCACGCGAGAAGAGGGCAAGAGCGTCCTCCAGAGCAACTCGCCGTTTGCGATTCGGAAGCAGACCGCGGCTCGGCGCACCACGGTCGCGCGTTCGGACCGGACGCGTCGCAGCGTCGAAACGACCACGAATGCGCAATCGCCGAACACGACCGGCGCCGTCTCGATGGCTTCGGGTTCGTCGCTCCACGCCACGCGTTGCCAGATCAGACGGCCCGACGCGCGATCCAAACCGCAGACCGAAAGAACCGCCTCGGCCAGCTCCATGGGGCGCAGAAAGAGGACGAAGCGGTCGCTGACGGCCGGCCGCAGCGAAGTCGGCGGCAGCGGGTCGAGCCAGGGCTGATCGCCTTGAACGTTATAGCGGTCGGGGCGGTCGGGTTCCCACCGCCATTGCTCGCGTCCACCGGCGATCTCGACGGCGCGCAGCTCGTTTCCGTTCGTCGAGTAAACAATCCCATTCAGGCACGCAGGCTCGTAAGAAGGCGAGCGGTCGGGGTGGCTGCTGCGGAAAACGGGATCGAATGAGCGTGCATGAAAATCGAACGACCAGCCCTGGGCCGAACGAAGGCGCTCGGCCGAAAACGTAGTGTCGGGTGGGCGTCGCTTCGCGGCCAATTCCTTTTCGAGCCGGTCGCAGAATTCGCCGACCTTGAGGCGCGGCCCGGGACCGACGATGGTCACGTTGGCGAACGTTTGGCGAATGGCCGCGACGCGTTCGGCCGCTCGATCGAACTGCGCGGACGCCAGAAGCGACGAGGCCTCTTTGCAGGCCCAGATCGCGGCTTCCTTCGAGTCGGCGGGCTTTTCGCTCGCCTGAAGCTGAGCGAATGCGGCCGCGCCGCGAACGAAGTCGCAGCGATCCAGATAGCCGTCGGCCAGGAGGCGAAGCGCGCGGCCGCGAAGCGAAACAAAGGGGAATTCGGCCCGCACTCGCTCGAGCGTTTGCATCCGGCCGTCGCGCTCGAACTCGGTCAGGAGCGCGCGTGCCTGCGATTCGAAGGCCGCCTGGTAGGCGGCAGCCAGCGGGGGCTGCTGAGCCAGCAAATCGGCGACCATCCGGTGGGCGGGCCAGTAAAGCGAGGGGTCGCGCGAACTTCGCACCAGGACCGTCGAGGGAGAGGTCAGAATGTTCTGCGCCGCTCGGGCCGCATCGTTCCATCGTTCCAGGCGGCGGGACGCGTGAAACTGGACCCAGAAATCGGCCGCGACCTCATCGCCGCCGAAGATTTCCGCCCGCAGCGTCTCAGTGGTGGCTTGTGCCGGCGGCGAAGCCAACGCTGAACGCTGAACGCTGAACGCGGAACTGAAAAGCAAAGCGGAAAGAAACGAGAACGCCACTGCGAACGAGGAAGACGTAACCTTGCTCGGTTTCTTCAATTCATCATTCATCATTCCGCACTCAGCACTTCTCTTATGCTTTTCGTTCATCGTTCCGCGTTCAGCGTTTGTTTTTCGTCAGCACCGGTTCCCCAAGGACGACGTGAGCGCCGCAGCCCCAATCGTCCGCCGCCTCAACGCGGATGCGAAGTCGTCGCGCTCCGGCCAACGGCAGGGCGACCGCAACCGGCGCGGCGCGGCTATCGAGTGCAAACGTTTTCCACGGTCCATCGCCGACCGCAAACGAAGCCCGCGCGCGATGGGCAAACCCGCCGGCCGGTGAGTCCTTGTCCTCTGTCAGCTCCGTGGACAAACCCAGTTCGGCGAGAAAGAATTCATCGCCGTCGCTCAGCGCATAGTCCAGCTCGCATTCGGGTCGCAGGAAAAGCCCAAACAGATATTCACGCGTGCCCACGCGCAGAGCGCAATCGCCCGGTCCATGATCCACGATGATCGCGCGTGTTCCGTCCAGGAGCGGTTGCATCGTAAAGTTCTGCGGTTGAATCCGTGAGAAGACCTCGACGCTCGGATCGAGGTGAACGGCTCGGCGCAAAAGGCCCGCGGGCACGGTCGGGTTGCTTCCGCCGATCGCGCAACGAAGCCGCCCGCTTTCGATTCCCCACGATTTCGTCCACACCCGATCATCGTTGGCGAACCGGAGAACCCAGGGCGTCTCCTCGGGTTTGGCCACTTTGCGCGGAGCCAAGACCAGCGCGCTCACCTTCGCTCGCGGGCAGGAGATCGTACCGAGATCCGAGCGGAAACCCACCGCCGCCATGTCAATTTGCAGGAACCGGCCGATCATCTGATCGCCGTCGGTGGTGCAGAGCAGATCCTTGTCGGCTGCGGCGGCGGGCAGGCGCGGCAGCGGCGGCCAACCGCGGGTCAGGCCGATGATGGCATCGTCCCAGACGGCCAGGGAGCGGAACAAATCGCTCTGCACGATCGGCCGCTGGGGGCCGTTCCATTGGGCAATCTGGCCCGTAAGACGCGTTCCGTCGTTGAGCCACAATTGCTCGGTCGAGCCGCGCGGGAGAGGTTCCGCACCGAATTCGATTTGCCAGATTTCGGGAGCGCGGAACTCCACGCGCCGCCCCGACGCTTGGCCGCGAACCAGCGCATTGTCAGCCGACTCGAACTGCGCCGCTTCGAAAACGATTTTTTCCGTTCGCCCATCCTTGAGATGGACAACGGCGGTCGTTTGAGCGGGAACGTTCAGTGGGATTATGGCGGCGAGAAGGAAAAGACAGAAATTGCGGATTGCGGATTGCGGATTGCGGATTGAAAATGCTCGAGAAAGCATCTTACCCACCGAGACACCGAGACACCAACTCATGCTGTTGTCGTGAGACCTGCACAAAGGCCTGTCTTCCGCAATCCGGGCCTGACAATCCGCAATCCGCAATCATCTTTGGTAGATCGGCAGAAAGTGATAGGGAATGGCCAGTGTCAGTACGGCCATCGCGGTCTTGTAGTTCTCGCCCCAACCGCCGTCGCTCTTCTGGCTCTTGATCAGACGGTCGCGGATCACGGGGTAGTTCCTGCTCCACGCGTCGCCGCCGATCTGATAGAGGGCGGCCGAAATGTAGTAGAGACCATAGTGTTCCCACTGGGGGTCGAACATGCCGTTTTTCTGGAGATACTGAAGACCCTGGGCGATTCGCGGGTCGTTGTATTCGCCGCAGACCTGGAGTGAGAACATCCCCGCGCCCGTTCGCGCGATTCCGCGATCGTTCGCCGATTGATAGCCAAAGCCGCCTTCGTTGTGAGCGAGGCTGCGCACGTACGCGATGGCGCGCTGGATCGTCTGGTCGGGCACTTCGAGGCCGCAGTTGCGCGCCGCGCGCAGAGCCACGACCATCATCACCGTGACCGAGATGTCCTGCTCGTCGCGCCCGGGAAAATAGCGCCAGCCGCCCCGCGACGATTGCGTCGTGACGATCAGCTCGACCGCCTTTTTCAGTTTCTCGCGGAGATTCTCATAGCCCGTGCATCCCCAGGCCTGGGTCAGATAGAGCGTGGCCAGTCCGTGGTGATACATCGGGCTGCGCCGATTCTTGCCGATGATCAGGCCGTTTTCCTCGACGTGGCTCAGGATGTATTGCAGCGCGCGGCTGGTCTGGCGGGCATATCTGCCGCGGCCGGGGGGTTCGCCCACGACCATCCAGGCGAGGGCCGCCGCGGCGGTGTCGGCCGTGCTGTCGTCGAGCGAACCGTCGGGCCGCTGCTGCTTGGCCAGATTGTCGAGAGCGCGCATGATCGCCTGTTCGGCCGCGGGCGTCAGTTCGTCATCGGCCGGCGCATTCGTTGGCGAGGTGAAGACGAAACCGCAGACGGTGCAGACGGCGCAGATGGCGCAGATTCCCACAACGCGTCGGCGAAATCCCCGAGATTTGTGGCCGGGCATCCTCTGCTTCACGGCTTGGCCTCCACACGCGACAGATTGCGATAGTAGCGGATCAGGTCCCGTTCATAGCGCGCCGGATATTTCTCCTTGAGCGCCTGGAGGACCTCTTCGCGTTCGCGTTCGGGCAGGCGGCTCCAATCGCCGCTTTCCAGGATCTTCTCGAGCTGCTTGGGATCGTATTTGGTCGAGCCCGTGCCGCGCATCCCCTGGCCCTTGCCGGTCTGCGCGGGTTTTTGCGCCGGCTGAGAGCTGCGAGCGGCCATGGATTGAGAGGCGGCCGACTGGGCGATCTGTTGACCCAGTTGGGCGGCCTGGGCCTTGGCCGCCGCCTGAGCCTGCGCCTGGGCCTGGGCCAACTCCGAGGCCATTTGTCCGGCCATCTCGTCGCGAACCGATCCGAGGGCCGATGCCGCCTGGTGCATCGTTTGAGCGGCCGGCTGTGGTTGGCCCTCATTCAACTGCTGAGAGGCTCCGCGCATCAGTTGCGACCCTTGCTGGAGCTGGGCCGCCATCGCGGGTCCCATGGGTGCGGCCGCGCCCATCGCGCCCAATTCCAGTGCCACGCCCTCGGCCTGCTGAGCCATCGCGGGAGCGGGCGCCGGGGGCAGCACCTCGGCCTCGCCGGCCATCTGTTCGATCTGGCCGATGAGCTGATCGAGGTTGCCGATCTGCTCGAGCCACTCCTTGGGCTGTTCGGCGTTGAGCGCCTCGGCCATCGCTTCGGCCAACTGGCGCTCGGCTTCGCGAAGCGACCGAAGCGCCTCGTTCTGGTGGGGCAGCGCCTGGGCCGTCTGCGACTGGCCGAGTTGCGAGGCGGCGCTGTCCATCTCGTTCACGGCTTTGGCCAGCGACTGGTTGACGGCCGCCGCCCCGGCCACCTGGTTGGAGAATTCCTGGGTTTTCCCGCCGAGTTGCTTCTGTGCTTCACCGAGTTCCAAAGGGGATTTTGGATTCTGGCTCTCGGATTGCGGATTCGTGCTCTGCGATTGCTCGTTCTGTTCCTGGCCGGGAGTTTGGGCGGTGGCGGACTTCTCGCCGGGCTTCGCGTTCTCCGCAGCAGTTTGATCTTGATTGGAGCTCTGAGCGCTGGGGGTTTTGGCCGGAGCCGCTTGTTGTGTTTGCGCCATCAGGTTCTGCTGATTACGAATGATCTCACCGAGTTGGTCCAACAGTTCGTTTTGCTGGTTCAACATGTCGGCGAGAGCATCGAGTTCGGCGGAGCGCTGAGCGTTGTCCAGCTGCTCGCGCATATTGGCGAGCGCGCTGGCCAGGCGGTTGATGGCTTCCTGCTGAGCCGCCGAAGCCTCGCGCGGCTTGGCCTGATTCAGCCGGTTGGCCGCATCCGACATGTTGTCAGCCGCTTTGCTGAGGTCATTGGCGGCAGGCGATGTCGGCGGAGGCGTCTGAGCGGGTGTTGCGGCGGGCGGGGTTTTGGCTTCGGCCCAAGGATTTTCGATTGCGGATTGCGGATTGCGGATTGCGGATTGCGGGCTTTGAGCCTCCGACCGACTCTCGGCCGGCGTGGTCTGGGGAGCGCCTGTTTCCGGGCGGGCGGCCTGATCGGCCTCCTGGGCCAGGTCGCGAACGAAGTTGCCCAGTTGGTCTTCGGCGCGCGCCATCTCGTTGCGCAACGGCTCGGTCAGATCGCGCCCGAGCGTCTCGGTTTGCGCCCGCAAATCCTGCTGCTGGCGCAGCGCCTCCTCCGTTTTCTCGATCAGGTTCTCCATGGCCGAACGCTGTTCGGCGGGGCTGAGGCCGCCGCTCTGAAGGATTTTGAGCAATTCGAGAAACTGGTCCGCCAGCTTTCGTTGGCCGGTGACCGCCAGGCCGAATCGTTGCCCCTTCACGTGGTCGCGGGTTTCGGCCAGTTGTTGCTCGAGCGGCAGCGACTTGGCCTTGCCCTGGAATTGCCGGAGAGTATCAATGAACGGGAGGTCGCCGTAATGCCCGAGAATGACGTTGACCTCCTCGCGCACCAGCGTCCAGTCGTTGTTGATCCCATCCTGCGTTTGGGTCACGCGATCGAGGATGTCGGAGCGAAGCGCCTCGGAGTTGGTCGCCACCAGTTCGATCGCGCTGTTTTGCGTGGTGCGAATGGCCTGGCGTTGATCGGTCACGATGGTCCGCATCTGTTCGAGCAAATGGCGCATCTGGCTGCGATACTGAATGCGGACGAGTTCCTCGGTCAGGCGGGCGATCAGTTTTTCCTGGGCGCCGATGGTCGAGCGAAGCTGTTCTTGCTGCTTGGCGCGGTCGAGCGCCTGGCGGGCGGCGGCGAGCCGTTCGAGCACCGCACGAATCTCGCGGCGGCCGATCTCGTCCATGCCCTGGCGGGCCGCACCGAAGTCCTTGTTCTCGTCGCGCGTCAGGAGTTGGTTGACCTCGAGGTCGCGAACGATCGTATCCAATTCCTGGGCCACTTGCTGGGTCTGCTCACCGATCTCGGTCGTTCGATTCTCTTCCCGCCCGAGGCGCTCGGTGATCTGCGCACCACGAGCACCGGCAACAATCAGAAGGAACGAAAGGCAGACCAGAACCAACCTTTGCACGCGTACCCTCGTTCCGGCCATCGTTCGCCCTCCTCTCACAATCCGAAATCCGCGATCCATGATCCGAAATCCAAGAAGCCGTTGACGTTCACGGACTCGCTCCCGGGTTTCCTCAATCTGCACCTGACCGTTCACAACTCAAAATTCAAAATTCAACATTACTTCACTTCGTTGCCGTCGTGGGCTTATCCCCATTGCGTACAATGTCTTCAACCGACGTCTTGCTTTCAATGGCATTCTGACCGATTTGCTGGAGGCGCGGGAAGAGCGCTTCCATGCGTTCGCGCATCAGGCGGACCATCTCTTCGGGACTGACGACCTCGAGCCGCACCCGGCTCGAAGTCCCCTGCTGAGGCTCGCCGATCGTGCGGTTGTCGAAGGCCGAGGCCCACAGGATCACCTCGGTGCCGGATTTCAGTTCATACGGTTCCAACCGCAACGTGTGCGCCACGGTCTGATCGAGTTCGTTCGCGCGCACCGCCAGGTCCACGGTCTCTTCTTTCGTCCCGCCGATGCTCAGGTGAACTTGCGCACGGGTGATGCCATAGTCATCGCGGCAGCGCACCTCGAGTGGCAGCGCGGCATAGGGCGTGACGAATTTGCGCTCCTCGAGGTTGCGAATCTCGACGTGGGGCGGTTCGTCGGCGATTGGCTGAATCGCATATTCCAGCGGGTCGCGATTTTCGAAACCGTATTCATCCACCAGCCGAATCCGGTAGGAGCTGCGCGAGGTCGAAATGTCCACGCCCGCGGTGTACGTGGTCTCCGCTTGGCGGGCGAGGGGCGTCTGCCGTCCGGTGTCGAGGACCAGGTTGCCGCTGGTGACTGGCTTGTTGGTATGAATGGCCAGCGCGACCTTGGTTCCGGGCAAGCCCTCCAGATTGCCGCCGAAGGCCGTCTCCGGCGTGCGCCGCGTATAAGCCGGGTACTCATAGCGAGCCGTGATGGCGCGCACCTGCGGCGGGATGACCACCTCGACGTGGCACTTCTCCGATTCGCCGTCGCCCAGCCGCCAGTAGTAGTCGAAGGATTCCACGGCGGCTTTTTGCACGAACGTGAATTCGCGTCCCGTGCCGAACACCGGTTGCTCGATCCAGCGCGGTTGGCCGCGTTGGATCCAAATCGAGCCGCTTTCGGGGATGAGCCCCTGCGCGTGCGCCTTGAGCGTCACGTCCTCGCCCCGCGCCACCCGGCGAAACTTGTCGCTGGGCGGAATCGCCACCATCGTCTTCGTCGGATACCTGGCCGTGCTGAAGGGATTCGCGAGTCGCTGCAACCAGACCGGAAAGCTCATCCGCCCGGTGGGCGTGAGGCCGATAAACGCGATCCAGGCGAGCAGCAGCGCCGCGGCCATCGCCGCCCCGCGATTTCGCGCGCGGCGATCGGGCACCGACCGAAAATCGAGCGAGCCGACGACGTTGGCCGTTTCCTCGATCAGTCGCGCAATCAGCTGGGGCGATCCGCTTTCTTCGGTCGAAATGGCCGTTCGCCCGCCGAGCACCCGCGACAATTGCCAGGACGAGATGAACC
>Ga0315280_10007938_pt1 | contig 14066 bp, 9 predicted proteins | sample YL17G06_40_MG_FD_203697 | JGI IMG/M metagenome (GOLD analysis project Ga0315280, IMG submission 203697) | Sediment microbial communities from Yellowstone Lake, YNP, Wyoming, USA - YL17G06_40 | ecosystem: Environmental > Aquatic > Freshwater > Lake > Sediment | place: USA: Wyoming | collected...
AACCGACTTGCGCGGCGCTATGTCTGTGCGACGCCGTGGATTGTCCCCATGCACATGGGGGTGAACCGGCCCGCCACTGGCCCCGCAGGTCAGCCAATGCCCGGGATAGCGATCCCACAGGAGCACGTGTGCCCACTGGCCGATGTTGCCGCCATCGATGAGGAAGATCAGGTCATCGGTGAGCACGGGGCGCAGAGCCTCAACGAGGTGTCGGCCTGTCATCGGGGGCGCCGCCGGGGAGTTGGCCCACCGAGCCCGATACTGGGCGTTGCGCTTCTGAGCTTCGCGCAGCCAGTCGGTGCGAACCGTCAGGCGACGCCGCTGCCACTCGTTCCACAATTGGGCGAGGAGCACGGCCGGGTCACCGACAAGCCCCACGTCGGGCGAGACCCCCTGGTTCATTTCGCCCGGATCGCGGTCGATGCGTACCACGCGGGCCTTGACCGAAATCGCCGGCGGCTTTACGTAACCTACGCGATAATCAAGGCAGGCCCCAGCCAACACGATGGCGTCTGCGTCAACAAGCAGCGCGGGGCCTCCGCGCGCAGCGCCAATCACGCCGAGGAACTCCGGTATCGGACGGCTCACAGAACCGCGATCCCAGATGGGCGTGACGACTGGCGCTCCGACCGCTGCGGCCAGGGGTCGTAGTGACTCTTCCCCGCGGGCATAGAACACCCCACTGCCTGCTATGAGCAACGGGCGCCGGGAGCGGGCCAGCACGTCCACGGCTTCGCGAACCAGATCGGAGTCGGCGGCAGAGGGCGGTGTAGCGACGGTCAGCTTGGCCGAGGTTCCCCCGGCCGCATGGCCGCTGTCTGTTTCCGCCAGCCAGCGCTCGACATCTGCCTTGTTGACGGATGCCCGCAGCACGTCGGAAGGGATGCACAAGTGCGCAGGTCCCGGCCGGCTGCTTTGGGCGGTCGCCACGGCTTCGTGGAGCGCCAAGGCAATCCGCTCGGGCCGTTCCACACGCTGGACCAGCTTGCACACGGGCCGGGCCAGGGCCACATGGTCGAGATCCTGAAAGTTCCCCATGCCCGCCGTGCCGCTTTCGCTGGCCCCCGTGATCAGCAGCACCGGCGACCCGTCGAAGTAGGCGTTCGCCAGACCGGTCAGGGAGTTGATGTGCGCCACGCCGCTGGAGGAGGAACACACACCTACGCGGCGCGTCAAACGGCCCACCGTATCGGCCATGTAGGCTGCAGCTTGTTCATTGCGCACATCGACCAGCCGCAACCCGTACCGTTTGCAGGCAGCGTAGAACGGGTCCAGGCCGTTGCCGCACAAAGTCGAAACGAAAGGCACGCCGTGCGCGATGAACTGCCGCACCAGGAGATCGGCCCCAGTCATCGTTGCTCCCCGCCTTTCTGCCGCCCCCGTCTCCGCCAAGGCAGATGCTTCGTCCAGCTTCTCTGTCGCGCCAGCGGCTAAACCGAGCGCTGTGGCAAGGCTCGCTCCGGCAAACTCTCGCCGGGTGAATTCTGCGGCCTGCCCTTGGCGGCGGGCGCCTTAGGGGCCGCGTCACCCAACAGCAAGCTGAACATCGCTTTGGTCGGAGCCGGCGGCCGGGGAAGCTATATCAGCCTTGAGGCCCTGCGTCTTGGGGAGAACATCGTCGCCTTGTGCGATGTGGACCAGGCCCAGATCAACAACGCCCGGAAGTCTCTCGCCGGGCAAGCCGCGGGCGGCGCCGCGGCCATCGAGCGCGCCAAGGCATACAATGACTACCGCAAGCTGCTCGATCGGGAGAAATCGCTCGACGCGCTGATGATCGCCACGGGATCCCGCTGGCATGCGTCGCTCTGCGTGGCGTTCATGAAGGCCGGCAAGCACGTGTATTGCGAGAAGCCGCTGGTGTACCGCATTGCCGAAGCCCGCGAGCTGATCGAGCTGGTGTCCAAGTGCAAGGTCGCCACCCAGGCCGGCACCCAGGGAGCAAGCGGGAAAGCATTCCGCCGTGCCGTGGAGATCATCCAGGCCGCGGTCCTGGGCCAGATCGGGCAGGTCCACCTGTGGTGCGATGGATACGGCAGGAACCCGCCCAGCCATGGCCGTCCACCCGGCGAGGATCCGGTGCCCGCCGGCCTCAACTGGGATTTCTGGCTCGGCCCCCGGCCGCTCCGGCCATTCAACAACGGTGTCTATCATCCCGGCTGCCTGGCCTTCCAAAACTGGCTCGATCTGTGCAACGCCATGCTGGCGGGCCAGGGGGCTCACACGTTCGATCTGCCGGTGCGGGCGCTGAGGCTCGACCACCCGATTCGCGTCGAGGCCGAACTTCCCGAACCGCTCAAGGAAACGTATGTCTCCCAAGGGATGTTCCGCTTCGACTTCGCGGCCCGCGGCAACCTCGCGCCGGTGTCGCTGTGGTGGACCGACGGCGGGCGATACCCTCCCGCGGAGGTCACCCTGGGGCTGAAGGCCGTCAGCGGCAAGGTGCCTACGATGGGCTGTCTGTTCGTGGGCGACCAGGGCGAGCTTTTTGCCGGCGGCTGGGGTGAAGGGGGCATCATGCGACTCAAGGGAGACAAGAGCTGGCGTGGCGTGCTGGACCACGAGGCCGCCAAGACCGTTCCGGTCACCCTTCCCCGCGCGCCGGGCGACAATCACGTGCTGGAATGGGTCCAAGCGTGCAAGGGGGGTCCGGCCACGCTGACGGGCTTCGACGTTGGCGGCCATGCCGCGGAGGTCTACTTGCCGGGAATCGTGTCCCTGCGCCTGGCCCGGCCCATTGAGTGGAACGGCCCGGCCATGAAAGCCAAGGGCGCCCCGGAGGCCGATCCATGGATCCAAAAGACCTATCGCTCGAAGTGGCTGATCTGATGGGCCACCAAGTGACGCGCAAAGCACGAAGCGGGCGCACTGGCCTGAGCGCTGGCTACGGCTCAAGAAGCTCTACCTCCACCTGCTGCGCTCACTAATTGCAGAAGTCGCCGCCCGTAGTTTCCGGCGGAAGCAGCCACCCGAGATCGTGGGCTCCGGCTACGTGGTGAAGAGTCTGGAAGCAGCCCTTTGGGCGTTTCACGACGCGCAGGACTTCCGGGAGGCCGTACTGCGGGCCGTGAACGTGGGCGACGACGCCGACACGACCGGGGCCGTCTGCGGCCAGCTTGCCGGGGCGTACTGGGGCGAGTCCGGGATTCCGGCGGAGTGGCTAGAGGGGCTGGCGGGGAAGGATATGATCGAGCGCGCATTGGCACGACTGGACGTGACTCTGGGGTGAAGAGACGAGTCCGTGCCGTGACCGCCCTTGGCCGAAATGTCGTGGATGCCCGTCAATCGTATCGGTACAGCCTGATCCGCTGGATGCTCGGCCCTCCGCCTGGCAGTTGCAGCCTCCAGCCTCCGGCGTTCTCGTCGCCGTTCATCCGCCGGCCCGGCACCCACTTGCCGTCCTGAAACCGGCCCTCGTCGATGGCCAGAATGCCGGTTTGGCGAGGCCCGGGCGAGCGGGCGGAGAAGTGGATTCCCAGCCCGGCGCCGGCTACGAAGAACTCATCCGCGCCCGAGGCGATCACGATGGCATAGCCACTGCCCGAGCCGCCACGGCCCCCGCCGCCGGGCGAAACCTCCAACCGGTAGCCGGCCAGGTCGATCATCCGGCTGCCTTCGCGCCGGTCGGCGAGCAGAATTATCTTGCCGGTTCCCTGGGCTTGAGCCAAGGCCGGCATGAGGTCGGCCAGCACTCTGTAGGTGTCCTTCACCGGGTTTTCGGCGGACATGGAATCGATTCCGAACGGGCAGAATCCGATGGCGCCAAATTGCCCGATGGCTACGAGGGCCTTCGCGGCCGCGTCCGGGCCGCGGCCGGCCTCGGGGATGAAGAGCGGATTGCCGGAGCGGGTGTAGCTGGCGCAAACGCCCTCGAAGTCCGGGAGGTAGATGTCCGGGGCGAACAGGTCGATGGCCGGGCCGCCGGCCCGCCAGACGTCGATCATCTTCGAGACCGGCCCGCCGCTGGGATAGGCCCCCGCCTTCTGCCCCTCGTGCTGGATGAGCCAGGCGTTGACGAACATCGGCAGCGGGTACTGGGCCTTGCCGCCGGCCACGATGCGGCCCATGTAGCGGGCATAGTGCCAGGCCATGAAGCTCTCGTCGGCCTCGTCGCCAAAAACCTCGCTCCAGGTGCCCGACGACTTGAAACCGGCAGCCTCCCAGTGCCGGCGAAACTCGGGAATCAGCGAATCCTTGTGCCTGGCCAGGTAGTCGAGCAGTTCCGGGGGCACCGGCTGGGCGAACAGCTTTTCGGCCAGCGGGGAGCGGTCCCGGGCGTCGCCCAGCAGGCCGACTTCGTTCTCCACCTGCACCATCAGGACCGTCTGGTCGCGCTGGTCGATCTGGCGGATGTGCCGCATGAGAGCGGCGAAGGCCGTGGCGTCGGCCTTGCAGTTGTCATCACTTAGCGGCGTGAGCACCTCACCCTTCGTCCCGTCGCGCCGCTGGACGCGGGGAAACCGCTTCACGTCGGTCTTGACCCACCCGGGCACATAGCTCGACACGCCGTTCTTCCAGCTTCCGAACCAGAGGAACACCAGGCGCAGCTTGTTCTTCCTGGCCCCTTCGATCAGGCCGTCGACCAGCGTGAAGTCGAACCTGCCCTCCTCGGGCTCGACAAGCTCCCAGGAAACGGTGGCCAGCACCGTGTTGAGGTTCATCGCCGCCAGCTTGGGCCAGACCGGCTCCATGTAGGCCAGGCTCGACGCGCTGGAGTTATGAATCTCGCCGCCGAGAATGACAAACGGCTTTCCTTGGACGATAAGTTGGGTCGCCGTGCCTTGTTTCCGAAGGTGTGGAATATTTCCGTCGGCGCCAGGTTCCGCCCGCTCGGCCGCGGAAGCGGGCGAGGCCATGACGGCAAACGCCGCCGCGAGGATGCACGGGAAACAAGACCACGTTGCGGTGCGATTCATGTTTAGTCTCCGAGCAGGTGGAGTACTGGGCGGTGAGGACACAAGCCTCGATTACGGTTTGATCTCAAAGGCGCGGAACTCCCATGCCTGAAGCGTCAAGCCCGCCTTGCCGCCGGCGTTCTCAGTCGGCCATCGGCGTCGTGTCCCCAGACCGTCATTGGACCACGATCACGCTGTGGATTTCCAGCCGGGGCAAGGTGAGGCGCGTTTCACCGGCCCGGTACTCAAAGGGAATCGGCTGATTGCCGGGTTCGAGCGTGACCCGCTCGGGCTTATGGGGCTGGCGGATGGTGATCTGGAGCGGGCCGACCGGTGGGATCGAATCATGGACGGGGACATCGGCGTCCGCGTGCGGCCCGGCAGTGTTGACCAGGTTCACCGCGAGCCGCCCGCCGATGCTGGCAATCGCCACATCCACGTCCGCTGAGCCCTTGACTTCAACCATAGGCTTGGGGAAGAGCCGGCGGGCCAGGTCGTTCAGGAACGCCCTGGTGGTCTCGGATCGCTGGCTCAGGTAGCCCTCGCTGAAGGCAAAGCAGGTAGCGGCGATCTTGCCGCGGCCCAATTCGGCGATCGACGCCGCCGGTTGCGAGGGCGAGTTGGCATCGTTTGCGCCGTGGAGGCGGCCGCAGGGCTGCGCTTTCGACTCCAGCTTCACGGCTTGGCTTAGGCCCTTGGTCGGCACCAGCACGCCCGCGTGAGCCAGGTATCGCGGCGCGGAATGAGGCTTGGCATCCAGGACGATGCCTAGCTCCGACGGGAACATCGCCGCCGTGCTGGGACCGACGAGCAACAGGCTGCCGCCGGCCCGGACGTAGGAAACCAGTTCCTGCTTGAAGGCCGGCTCAAGGTAGTTGCACTCGGGCACCACGATGAGCGGGTACTCGGCCATCCGGCCTGCGAGGTTGTGTTCGCTGAGGACTTCGACCGACTGCTGGCCTTCCAGGAGCGCCTGAAGCGTGCCGCGGATCCGCGACAGATCCCGCGGGAAGAGGCCGTTGCTCTCGCGGTAATGCGCCGCGGTGGAATAGAGCAGCGCCACTTGCGGCACCGGCATGGCCCGATGGCATATCGCCTGGCGAGCGCGGCAGAACTTGGCCACCTCGGCCATCACCGGCATCCGCTCTTCGCGGATGGAGCCGTCGCGATTCTGGCTGAAGTAGGCTTGGAAGCCGCCGCCGAGTGCGAGCACCACGGCCGCCTCGCGCTGCAACTGGATGGCCGTCTTCTGATTGGTCTGGCCTCTTCCCCGCGTTGTCGTGAAGCTCCAGGCCATGAGGTCCCACGGTTTGCCCTGGCGGGCCAAATACCGCGCCGACAACCGGGCGGAATTGACGCTGTCCTGCGGCGAGTAATCGCCCGAGATCCAATCGACCGGCGCGCTTGGAGCCTCCGGCATGTGATCGGTAAAGGCCCAGTTGCTGCAAAGCTGCATTTCCGGGTTCGTCTTCTTCACCTCGGCGATGTAGCGGCGCAGGTGGTTGCGGAAGGCCTCCCGGTTGAATTGAAGGAACTCGAACCAGTGCGCGTCGCCCGGCTTGCGGGGAACGTCTCGGATGCCGGTGGACTGGCGGAATGCCTTCAACGCCGGTTCGCCGAAATCCGGCACCGAGGCCCAACACTCGCCGTCCACCCAGGCCCCGTCGACGCCATACTCGCCGGCCAGCTCGCGGAGTTGCGGAATCAGCAGTTCGTCCGCATAACGGCTGAAGAACGAAGTGGCGTTGCCGTTGGTCTTGCCGTCCGAGTTGATCGCGCCCCAGTCGGGATGGCGGCGGATGGCCTCGGAGTCCCACACGCCGCTGTAGTGCATGTAGAGCGCGACCCCGTGCTCGGCGGTGACTTGCCGCCAGAGCCGCAGCGGATCGCCGACAAAACCGGGCGCGGGATTGCCCACTCGGGTCGGATAGCTCGACAATCCGGGGTGCCCCTTGCAGTCGATCTGGATGTAGTCCGGATGGACCTGGTTGATGATGTTCTCGATCATCTGCCGTGTGGTGTTCTTGCCGATGTTCTTGCAGTCTGGTCCGGCGTGGAAATCGAAATGGATCCCCAAAAAACTCTCGGCTCGCTTGAGTCGCTTGGGGAACGTCTTCGCGGAGGGCCGGTCGAGCGCGGCCTTGATCGCTTGGACCTGACTGAGCTGCTCTGCCGCCAGGGATCCGATCGGCCCTGCCTGCGGATTCCAGTTCGGCCCCATGTCGAGCGTGACGACTCCCTCATGGGCCACCACGGCCTTCACCCACGCGGCCCATTTCTCGGCCGGAAAGCGCGTGCCTCGATCGGACCAATTGGAGCCGAGGTACGTCAAAGCGTGCCACTGCGAGCCGTCCAGCCGTCGCGAGGAGGGAATCGTGCCGAACGGTTCGTTGAGCTCCCCGGCCGTGTAGTCCTCGGCTTTCGTGTAGTGGATCACCTTGATGCCCGGATTGAAGGTGACGATGGCGTGCGGATTGCCGTGCTTGACCGCGTCGGCATAGATGCGAGCGATCGCCTCGTTGAACTTGACGTGCTGGTAACCGCCGTCGAACCACCAGCCCGCCACCTTGTCTCCGTAGCGATCCGACCACTGGCGGATCACCTCCGCCCACTTCTTGGCGAAATCCACGTCGATCGGCTGATCGTTTGGTCCCTCGGGCAGGCCGAATGCCTTCTGGGCGCGGCGGTCTCGGTTGGGTGTCTGGCAGGGAAGATAGAGCATCAGGCGGATGCCCTTGGGCTTCAGGGCGCGATAGAGGTCGAGCGGCAGGTCCCGCTTGGAGCACTTCTCGCCCGGCGCATAGCCGGTGCGTTTTTCGTACGCGGCATTGGGGGAAATGAAGCAGCCGGAGTTCTGCCCCAGGGTGATGACGAAGTACTTCGCCCCGATCGCCTCGAGTTGCCCGGCCAGGGCCTCGACGTCGAACTTGTCCGTCAACGCCAGGCTCCTGGCATTCCCGGGAAGAAAGTGCATGAAGACGCCATAGCGGGCATCCTTGAACCAATCGGTGTCTTTGTTTTCCGGGTCGGCTTCGCACGGGGCGGCGTGCAGGAGCAATGTGCCAACGGCCAGAACGCACAAGCCGACTCTCGTGGACGACGTCATACGGATGTCTCCTGTGTCAGAGATTCAGTGCTTGCCTTTTCGCCCACGCGGGTGACCAGGAGTCGCTGATCTCCCACGACGGGCTGGCGCCGGTTGCGATCGGCCTTGGAATCGGTGCCTATCATTAGATCGAGCGCGCCGCGGGTCTTGAAGGGGGCAATCGCGTCGCCGGCGTTCTCCAGCAGGTTTACTGAGTGCCATCCACAAGTGTATGCCACCCAGCCGCGGGGGTGCTTCGCGTCTTTCGGAGACTGCCATCGCGATCTATGGTTTTACCCATTGACATCTATTGGTTAACCAGTAGAATGACCGCGATGGCTCTTTCCTACGGTCCCGTATGGAGGTCAGCAGGCATGGTGCGACCGAAACACGAACACCCGACACCCGGCGAATTGGAAGTGCTGAAGATCCTTTGGGTCCGAGGGCCGGCGACCGTGCGTCAAGTGATGGAAGTCCTGAACAGGCGGCGTCGGCGGCACTACACGTCCGTGATGAGTCTTTTGAACGTGATGACGGAGAAGCGTCTGCTCAAGCGTCGCCCATCCGGCCGAGCGTTCATCTATGAGGCGGCGGTGGATCGCCAGAAGACCTTCGGCCAGATCGTGGACGATTTGCTCGGGCGGGTGTTCGAGGGCTCCGCCAGCGCTCTGGTGGCGCATCTCTTGGGGCGATCCAGTCCGTCCCCGGAGGAATTGGAGGAGATACGAAAGACGATCGATCAGTATCAGAGAGCGAGGGTTGAGGGATGATTTCCTTCCTGGATCTTCTCCACGGACCTGTTTCTCAACGACTTACATGGACGTTGCTGCACTTTCTTTGGCAGGGGATCGGAATCGTGCTAGTGCTGGAGCTGCTGGTCCGGGTCCTCCGCGTACGCAGGGCCGCCACCCGATACATTCTGTGCGTATCGGCGATGCTCGCGATGGTAGCCTGTCCTCCGATCACCTTTCACGTCCTGAGTGTCCCGACACAGGACACTGCCTTGCCGGAGGTGAACGGGAGTCAGGCGGGGCGCGCAAGGACTCCAATGTTCGAGGCAAGGCCGTACCCGACCCTAACCGAGATGGGGCCCCGCTTTGCGGACGGCAATGTGACCGCGTCATCAGATCAGCCATCCGCAACGAGGTGGACGCTTGAAGAGTGCATCCGCACCGCGCAGCCCAGTCTCTTGCTGCTCTGGGTCTTCGGCGTTCTGCTGCTGAGCCTTCGTTCGCTTCTCGGGCTCGTGGGCATGTCTTGCCTTGGACGCGGGAGAACGCCGCTCTCCGAAGGACTCGTGAGTTTCGCGGCCGTGCTGGCCAAACGGCTTGGATTGAAGCGAACCATCGGGCTGTTTGGCTCCGAACGAATCCGCGAAGCCATCGCTATGGGATTCTTGCGTCCCATCGTTCTGCTGCCGGCGTCGTGGCTGACGGAGATGCCGCCCGACGTGCTCGAGGCCGTGATCGCCCATGAACTCGCCCACGTCCGCCGGCTGGACCTGTGGCTGAACTTGTTCCAACGTCTCGCGGAGATCCTGCTCTTCTACCATCCGGCCGTGTGGTGGCTGTCCCGCCGCATCCGTTTGGTACGGGAAATGTGCTGCGACGAGCTTGCGGTCGCGGCCACGGGACATCGCATCGCTTATGCCAGCGCACTTCAACTGGCGGCCTCCAGGCGACTCCAGGCGAGAAAACCTGCCGGCGCCTGGGCCGCCGCCATGGGAGGCAGTAGAACGACGACTCTTGATCGCGTCCGGTACATCTTGGGTTTGTCTCCTGCACACGAGCCGATGCGCTGGTGGCCCGCCGGCCTCGTTGCGATGCTGGTGCCGCTGCTCCTCTGGTTTGGCCTTGCCGGCGGCCCCCACCCCGCTCAGGGCGACGACCATCCTGCGGATGGTGCCCGGCCGGCAGCGGTGGCGGGATCGCCCGCGGCACCGAAGGCAACGGACGCCAAGCCGACTGCGGGGGCACCCGAGAAAGAGAACTACACGTTTCCGATCAGCCTGTCGGGACGTGCCGCGGACCTTGATGGCAAACCGATTCCCGGGGCCAAGGTCTATATCGCGTCGATATTGCCCGATTGTAAGCGGCTCGCCGAAACCACGACCGACGAGCACGGGCGCTACGAGTTCCGCAATGTGCCAGTGCTGATCGCGCGGGCGAGGACCAACAGCGGCCGCGACTCGGGGGCTTTCCAGGTGTTCGGCCAGACGGCGGGCTACGGCTTCGCGTGGCGGCCGCACAAGTGGTTCTATCCGCAGCCCAACTTCGACACGGTCGTCCATGGGAAAGACGCTGACCTGCCGGTCGAATACCAGGTCGGAGACAAGATCGTGCTCGATCTGAAGTTCCCATCCCCGGCCACGCTCCGCGGCCGGGTCGTCGACGACCGCGGGCAGCCCATCGCCGGAACGCGTTTGGAGATCCGCGATTGCGACCCGATCCCTGCCGATGGTTATCCGAACGAACAGAGCTTCAATAGTCACACGTTCGAGCGGAGCTTCGACGCTCTGAATGAACCGGCGGTCGTGCCGCCGGCGATCAAGGTTCGGCAGACCAATGCCGACGGGCGATTTGAGTTCACGGGGCTGCCTCCCGACTGTCGTTTCTCGATCGACGTTCGACCTCCGGGATTCTCAACGCGATCCATTTCCGCGGCGACGTCCGACCAGCGGCGAAGGGGTCTCCAGGGACTTCCGATCCTCGTGGGAGACATCCAGTTGACGTTCGTCCGGCCGCGCGACGTTCCGGTTCTCGTGCTCTACGGCGACTCCCGCAAGCCGGCCCCCAATGTGTTCGTCGACGGGTCTCAGAAGGAGGCAAGCTCGTGGCAGACATCGGGCAACGACGGCCGCGCCACGTTGCGGCTGCCGCCCGGAGAATTCAAGCTTTCGTTGTTGCCGGCTACTGGCTCGCCATATCTGATGACCGACGGCACTTTCCAGGTACCGGAAAGCCCGCCGAAGGAGCCAATCGTCGTACTGCTGCGTCCGGCCGCCGTGGTCGAGGTGCGAGTCGTTGACGCGGACACCGGGCAAGGGGTGGCCGACGTGGATCTCTGGTCCGAGAAAACCTTCCGCCGTTCCCCGGATTCTCCGCCGGAGTATTATCGCGAAGTTCACTCCTTCCGAAGCTGGGAGGTGGGGACGCACCTCGTTCATTCGGAGCAACCTCGCACGAATGCTGACGGAGTGCTCCGCGCGCTGTTTGAGCCGGGCAAACACCGCATTGGAGTCGGAAAGCAGTCGTTCCCGAAAGGATATGAAGTAGTCGAACGAGACGGCACGGAGTTCGACGGCAAGGTCGGAGAACCAGCTCGCCTCACCTTTCACCTGCGGAAGCGTCGCTAAGGACCTCTCTGATGCTGTGTTCAGCGTAGCGGCGGCGTGGCCGGACGCCGAGGGTCGACGCCCCGCAGCAGGACTTGAATCGCTGGAGCTTCAGGGCTGGGCGGTTCGGGGCCACCGCTTCCCTGCCCAGAACTCGACCGTTGACGGCTATGCTGGCCGCGTCGTCCTGACCCCCCATCATACCCGGCCTTTCCACCACCGTGCGCCTTGAGTCCGTTGCGGCCTCACGATCAGAGGCAGTTGAGCTTTGGCACCCTAGCGGATTGACGGAGCACGAGAGGGCAGACGTTCTGGGCCTCTTGCCCGCCCGGGTGGCGCCACGCCACTGTCCGAATGGGTAGCAAGAAGCCTGGCTCTGGGATAGAATCTTGACTCGCAAAAGGCGCTTCGCATGACCAACAAGGCAATTCTCAGCACTGTAATGCTCATGGTGCTCGTGGAAGCGGCCCCCGCGCAATACGCTGGGTGGCAGTATCGTGGATCCATCTATCTGCTCACCACGCCTGAAGCGGCGAATTTGCCGGCATCGGCGTCGGAAGAGGGCTTCCCACTGCTCGTGAGGTTGCAGAAAGAGTTCTTTGATTTTGGCCAGGCCAAATCCAAGGGCGAGGACATCCGTTTCTCCACCGGCTCGGGCACGCCGCTGGCGTATCAGATCGAGCAGTGGGATGCGGCAAAGGGAACCGCCAGCATCTGGGTCCGAATACCCACGATCAAGGGCAACGCGCGGCAGGAGATAAGGATGTACTGGGGCCGAGCCGACGCGGCCAGCCAGTCCAGCGGCCCGGCCGTCTTCAATGACTCCAACGGATACCTGAGCGTATGGCACATGAACGATTCGGTGAAAGATGAGCTGGGCACGGTCACTTCCACCGATGTCGGAACGACCGTTTCCGCCAGAATGATTGGCCCAGGCAGGCGTTTTGCCCAAGGACAGGGCATTTTCTGCGGGGAAAACATAACGACGTATCCCTCGGGCGCCAGCCCCAGCGCCTCGGAGGCATGGTTCCGGGCCGAGAAGGTTAACACTGACATCCTGGCCTGGGGAAATGAGGGGGGCGGTTCCGGCAGCAAGGTGAGGATGAGACTCGCGAGCCCGCCCCACATCGCCGTAGACAGTGACTTTGCAGATGTGAAAGGCCAAAGCACACTTCCCATGTCCCAGTGGATTCACGTGGTCCACACCTATCACCGCGGTGACTCGATGGTCTACGTGAATGGTCGCCTCGATGGGGCCACCGAGCCCATCCTGGCGATCAAGAAGCCTGCCAGGATGTGGATCGGCGGTTGGTACGACAACTACAGCTTCGTCGGCGACATCGACGAGGTGCGGATCTCCAAGGTAGCCCGTTCCGCCGACTGGATCCGCCTGCAATACGAGAACCAGAAGCCCATGCAAACGCTGACCGGGCCAGTGGTGCAGCCGGGCAGTGCTTTCTCGGCTTCACAGACGCAAATGACGGTCCTGGAGGGCAAGACCGCCACGGTGTCCGCCAGGGCCGGGGGTGCTCAGAAAATCTACTGGATCCTCAAGACAGGCAACCAGGAGACTGTTGCCGCCGTGGACCGGCGTAGTTTCACGTTCGATGCCGGCCGCGTAGTAGGGGACAAGTCGCTGGTCCTCCAGTTCAAGGCCATATACGCAGACGAGATCAAGACCTGGGACATCCCCATCACGATCAAGGAAGACGTCCCGGAACCGGTTTTCACCCTGCTGCGCACGGGCCGCTTCAAGGCTTCCGATCCCGCGCATCCCAACTGGCGATGGTACGGCTATTACGAGCAATGGGACCGGCCGGACCCGGCGCAGGTCGTGAAGGAGGTGAATTGGGACCTCTGGCTTGGGCCAGCCCCCAAGATTCCCTGGAACGAACGTCACTTCTGGCACTGGCGCTGTTATTGGGCCTACGGCACCGGCTATGCCGGCGACCTGCTGTCGCACGAGATGGATTTCGTGCAGTATGTTCTCGGCCACGGCATCCCGGACAACTGCTGTTGCGGCGGTCTGATCTCGCAGCTCCGGGACGATCGTGAGGTGCCGGACACCTGGGTTGCGACCTACCAGTTCGAGAAGTTGGGCCGGACGGTCGCCTTCACCGGGAGCATGAACACCAGCGTGCGGCAGCCTGTGGAAATCTGCGGCCGGGACGCCACCTTGCGATTCGACGATATCGCCCACAACGTGACCACGTTTGAAATCCTGCCCGAGCGTCACAACCGGCGCACGAACCTGCCCAAAGGTTACGAGCAGGGCAAGACACCCAGCCAGCCGAATCACATGGTGGACTGGGTCAATTGCATCCAAAGCCGCGGCACTCCGAAATGCTCAACCGACGAGGCGTTCATTGAAACCGCAACCTTCCTCATGTCGCTGGTGTCGTACCAGGAACGGCGCGTGGTGCGCTGGGACGCCGCCCGGGAAGAAATTGTGTGAGATGGAAACAATCGTGAATAGGAACGACACATGAGAACCACTCTTCTGCCCGTCGTCAGCGTTGCTCTCCTGTCCTGGACCTGCGCCGGACAAGAAACCCAGGAAAAAGACGCACAGAAAGCCGAAGCCGGCAAGGTCACGGCACATTCCGGCGGTCTGCACGGGTATATTGGCTTTAGCGCGACCCGCCCGCCCGGTCCGAGTATAGTGCGGGCATGGGTTTCTACTCCGCGGTCTGGCCGCTGATTGACCAGCCGCTGGCCAACTTTCAGATCGGCCTGGCCGGCTCCTGGATCACGC
>Ga0315280_10007939_pt1 | contig 14064 bp, 12 predicted proteins | sample YL17G06_40_MG_FD_203697 | JGI IMG/M metagenome (GOLD analysis project Ga0315280, IMG submission 203697) | Sediment microbial communities from Yellowstone Lake, YNP, Wyoming, USA - YL17G06_40 | ecosystem: Environmental > Aquatic > Freshwater > Lake > Sediment | place: USA: Wyoming | collected...
CTGGCGGACCTCCTGGCCGCGGAGCACGGCCTGGCCACCGTGTTTCTGGACATACCGACCGGGCTGTGACCCCGGCTTGGCGCGAGCGGAGGACGGCGGTGGCTGAAAAACGATCGAAGTTTCTGCCCCTGGTCTTGACCGGGGCGGTGATCCTGCTCGACCAGCTCAGCAAGTGGCTCGTCACCAAGACCCTGCCCTATGGCCGGCCGGTGAAGGTGATCGGGGAGTTCCTGCGCCTGACCTACGTGAAGAACCCGAACATCGGCTTCAGCATCGGGCGCACCCTGGGAGGGGGAGGCCGCTTCGTCCTGGCCCGGATCCTGCCCCTGGTCGTGTCGGGTATCCTGCTGGTCTACTTCCTGGTGGCCCGCGACCTCACCCGCTTCCAACGCTGGGTCCTGGCCGCCGTGCTGGGGGGAGGGCTGGGCAACTACGTGGATCGGATCTTCCTGCGCGGCGAGGTGGTGGACTTCATCGATGTGAAGTTTTTCGGGCTCTTCGGGCTGGAGCGCTGGCCGACCTTCAACCTGGCGGACTCCACCCTGGTGGTAGGGGGGATCCTGCTATTGGCGAGCTTCCTGTGGAGCGGGCGGAAGAAACCGGCATGAACAAGAAGCTCAACACGGCATTGTTCCTGATCGGCGCCACGATCTTAAATCTGGTGCTGATGTTCGTGCTGATTATCCTGGGTTGGGTAGGAATTGCTGCGCTCAAACTGCCCCCCCTTCTATTGATCGTGGTGTTCCTGGGCTCGATGGTCGGCTCATTCCTGATCTACAACCAGGTGATCAAGTTCGTATCGCGGAAGATCGACATGGAGAAGTATTTCCTGCCGCTGTTCCGGCGCCGTCGGCCGGGAGGCGGAGCGGCCCCCAAGCCCTAGTCAGCACCCGGTTTAGTAGCCGTCGGACTTGGCGATGTTCAGGTCCTTCTTGTACAGCTCGTTGTAGACGAAACCCCGGTTTTTCAGGCCGTCCTTGATGGCCTGGGGGAAGGGGAGGTTGCGCCAGAAGATGCCGCGCACCTCGCGGTCCAGCTTCTGCGTGGCCTGGCTTTCCTTGGTGATCCACAGCAGGTAGTCGCGGATGAAATACTCCTTCACGTCCCCGCGCAGCTTCTGCTCGTCGAACCACTGGTAGTACTTGCCGGTGATCCCCTCTTCCATCCAATAGTGCTGCGCCTTCTCCTTGGCCACCTGCCAGCGCAGGTCGGCCAGCGCGGCGATCACGGCGTAGGTCAGGTCCTTGGGGAACAGGGGGATGGCCAGCCGCCCGCGGCTGGAGGCGCGGTTGAAGCGCTCGAAGGGCTCCCAGCAGATTCCGCTCTCTCCGTAGTTGGGCAGCAGGAGCACGTGCGGTACGATGCGCGCGGTCTGGCCCTTGAAGGTGCGCTCGAACAGCCCCGGGTCCAGGGCCTCGACCTGGGCCATGGTGTTGATCACGTTCTCGCGGGTGGCGATCTCCTTGAGGTTCGGCCGGAAGTACTGCTTGAGCAGGATCGGGAAATGGTTGCCCTGGCGGCCGACGCACATCTTGCTCATCTGGCGCACCGAGCCGAACTCGTTGATCACCGTGGTGCGGTCCACCGGCGCCTCGACCCCCGCCTCGTTGGCCTTCTCCTCCAGCTCCCGCAGCTCCCGGTCCATGCCCTCCAGTGTGGCGTAGGAGTCGCGCACGTCGCGGTCCAGGTTGGACAGTTGGCGCAGAATCGTCTGGATCTGGACCATCGCCTCCCGCTGCTCGGCGGTGAAGGCGTCCTTCAGGTCGCCGAACTCCGGGCGGGTCTGGTGGCGCTGGATGGTCTGAACGAAGGAAAGCAGGGAGCTTTCGGCCTGCTCCAGGCTCTGGAGCTTGGTGGCCAGCAGGGCCAGCTCCGCCTGCCGCCGTCCCCGGCGTTTCTCCACGACCTCGCGGACCTTGGAGTTGGCGTCCTGTCTGGCCCGCTTGACCTCGTCGGTGGCCGAGGGGTTCACCGCGCCCTGGGCGATTTTCAACAGCCACTCGTCCAGGTAGTGCACCGGCTCGCCGGTGCGGTTTTCGAAGATGATGCGGCTGATCATGTCCCGCTGCTCCTCGGAGATCATGGCCGGCGAGAGGATGCCGAACCGCAGGAGCAGGCGCTGGGGCATGGGCATTTTGGGGCTGATCCGGGCGGCGGCCTGGGCGGCCATCTCCCAGTAGGCGGTGATCAGGCGGGCCCGGAACACGGACTTTTGCTGCGGATCCTCGGTGGCGGCGAACTGGCCGAGCAGCTCGTGAACCCGCTTGCCCGCCTCCCCGAAGGCGGCTATCAGCTTCTTGTAGTGGTTCTTGTCCTGGAAGAAGGGCTTCGGCGCTTCCTGCAGCTTGGCCTGCAAGTCGAAGGTCTTGCGGGAGGTGTCGATCTGCTCCGCCTGCTGCTTCTCGACCTCGAGGCTTGGCTGGAAAAGCTCGTTGAACTCAGGCTTGCCCTGCGTCTTGGCGGGACCGATACCCATCAGCTCGGCGATTTCCGGATCCAGCGGCCCGGAGCCGAAGTCATTACTCATGGTCGCTTAGTGGAGGTGGCGGGAATCGAACCCGCGACCTCGTGAATGCCATTCACGCGCTCTAGCCAACTGAGCTACGCCCCCAAACAACGTTGAATCATAGTAATAGCCCCCGGATTTGTCAACCCGCCGCGCTTTTCCAGCCGGCCAGGGGAAAGCCGGGCAAAAGATGCTATACTAGTCAAAAAGATCCGAAGGAGGCCGATATGCGCAAACAGCTTCGTTTCTTGCTGCCGCTCGCGGCGCTGGGCTTGCTCCTTTCCGCCTGCGCCACCCGGGGGCCGGTCGTTCCCCAGCCGCCGTCCGTCAGTGTAACGCATCTCAATTCCTATTCGATCACTCCGCAGCTGGTGAAGTTCGAGGCGAAGATCGTCATCCGCAACAACATGCCTCTCGATCTCGATTTTGAGCGGGCCGACTACGCCGTGGACCTTTTCGAATCCCGGCTTTTTTCCGATAGCTGGAATGGCCTGAAGCGCACCCGAGGAAACGGCACGCAAACCGTGACTTTCCCCTTCCAGATCGCCATGGAAGATATCCTCAAGCGGGCCAACAACCTGCTGGCCGAAGGAAGCCTCAGGCTGACCTTCCGAGGCGAGGTCTACCCCGCCGGGACCTTCGGCTTTGCCGCCATCCCCTTCAGCAGGACGATCGAGCTGCCCATCCCCAGAATGCCCCTGGTCAGTTTTCAGGGGCTGCAAAGCCTGCCCCCGGGCGCCAGTGTCAGGATCTCGCTTTTAGTGCTGAACCCCAACCTCTTCCCCATCAGCGTCGAAGAGGTGGATTCCTACCTGCAGATCGACGGGGACAGCTTCCGGCTCCTGCATACCGAGAGCTCCACGGATATCCCTTCCGGGTCGGCCCGGCCCGTAGTGCTGGAAATGCATAACACTCCCGGCAAGGCCCTGGGCATCGTCTTCAGCCTGCTGCAATCGCCCACGCGGAGCTATGCCGTGAGCGGCAACATCGTATGCGGCAGCCCCTACGGGCGGATCTATTTCCCCATGCGCGTGGAGCGCAATCCGTAAACCGGCGCGACCGGCCGCTTGCCCCTCCAGCGGGCGCTGGGTATCTTCCGAGTGGCACCGGCGCGGCTTTCCCGTTATAATGCCGGCATGTTGAGCTCCAAGGACCGCCTGCGCACCGCCCTGGCCCATGAGGAGCCGGACCGCTGCCCCCTGGACCTATGGCTGACCCCCGAGGTGGAGGCAGCGCTGCTTCAGGAAGAAGCCCTGAGCGACCCCTACGAGCTGCGGGTCGCCCTGGGGCACGACTGCCTGATCAAGATCGTCGGGCAGGTGGCTTCGTTCTACATGTCGGACGCGGCGGAATACGTGGACGCCTGGGGCATCCGCTGGAGGCGTGTGGCTTTCGCCGGAGGCCAGGGCAGCTACACCGAGATGGTCGGCCATCCCCTGGCCGGCGACGACGGCAAGCTGGCCTCCTACCGCCCGCCGGACCCGGAGGAGCCCGGCCAGTACGAAGGGGTCCGGCAGCTGGTCGCGCGCTACGGGCGGACCCACGCCATCGTCGGCGGGGTGCTGGGCTCGGCCTTCGAGGGCCCCTGGTACCTGCGCGGCATGGACCAGTTTCTGGCCGACATGATGCTGAACAAGGACTACGCCCACGCCCTGATCGACCTGGTGGCGGACTGGAACCTCGCCGCCGGGCTGAAGCTGGTGGAGCTGGGCTGCGACCTCATCCTGGCCGGAGACGACGTGGGCCTCCAGGACCGCCTGCTGATCTCCCCCGAGCTGTTTCGGGAGTTCATCAAGCCGCGCTACGGGCGGCTTTTCGGGGCCTACAAGAGGGCCAATCCCGAGCTGAAGGTCGCCACCCACATCTGCGGGTACATCGAGCCGATCATCGACGACCTGATCGAGACCGGGGTGGATGTGTTGAACCCGGTGCAGCCCCTGGCCATGGACCCGGCCCGCCTGAAGAAACGCTACGGGCGGCGCCTCAGCTTCTGGGGCGCGGTGGACGACCAGAAGGTCTTGCCGCTTGGCAGCCCGCAGGAGGTGGAGGCGGAGGTGCGCCTGCGCCTGCGCCAGCTGGCCCCCGGGGGAGGCTACATCCTCTGCTCCTCGCACAACGTGCAGCCGGGCACGCCGATGGCCAACATTCGGGCCTTCTACCGGGCCGCCGAGCGCTACCGCGGCTATCCCCTCAAGCTGTAGCCGAAGGAGAGTCCATGGAAGCGAAGACCGTCTACTTCGAGAAGCGCGGTGAAGGCAATACGGCCGAGGCGCTGCGCCTGGCCCGCCGGCGGGCCGAGGAGCTGGGCATCAAGCAGGTGGTGCTGGCTTCGACCCACGGGCGCACCGCGCTGGAGGCGGCCGAGCTGTTCCAGGGCTCCGGGATCGAGCTGATCGCCGTATCGATCTCCTGCGCTTTCGAAGAGGAAGGCTGGACCATGACCGCCACGGAGCGGCGGAGGGTGAGCGAGAAGGGGGTGCGCCTGCTCACCTCGCTGCACGGCCTGGCCGACGGGGTGGCCGAAGGCCTGTTCGGGGCCAACACGCCCGGCACGGTGATGGCCGAGACCCTGCGCTGCTTCTCCCAGGGGCTGAAGGTGGCCGTGGAGGTTTCGATCATGGCCGCCGAGGCCGGCCTGGTCAAGGCCGGCCAGGAGATCATCGCCCTGGGCGGCACCAACGACGGGGCGGACACGGCCGTGGTGCTGCGGCCCGCCTACGCCCGAAAGATCAAGGAGCTGGCGATCTGCGAGCTGATCTGCAAGCCTCGCCTGCCTTGAGGCTCGGGTGAGCGCTAGTCCCCGATGAAGCCGCTCAGCTCCCAGCGCGCCCGCCGGTGGCCCTGGTCCGCGGACAGAGCCGCGATGAAGTGGCCGAACGCTTTGGCCCGCTCGCCCTTGCCCTTCAAGGCCAGGCCGGCCAGGTAGTGGTTCTCCGCTTCATCGCCGCGTCCCTGCTCCAGGCTCTTGCGGGCCCAGTCCAGCAGGCCGGCCAGGACGGCCCCCGCCTCCTTGCGCTGCCCCAGCTTCTGCAGAGCCCGGGCCTGGTAGTAGTCCAGGGCGCTCCAGCCGGAGTGCTTCTCGCGGGCCGCCTGCCGCCAGTGCCGTTGCGCTCCCGGCTTGTTCTTGTCGCGCTCCAGGGCCAGTCCGATGCGGTACAGGGCCTCGGCGTTGGCCTTGCAGTACGGTTCTCCCACGCCGATGTTCCGCGGATAGCTCATGACCTCCCGGTAGCAGGCGATCGCCTCCCGGAACTTGTTGGCCTGCTCCAGCTGCAGCCCCTTGCCGATCAGCGCATCCACGTACAGCAGGCGCACCCCCTTGTAGATCTCCCAGGGGAAGAAGTGCCCGGCGCGCAGGATCTCCAGGGCGCGGTCGAAGTCGCCGTAGTCGGCGTGATACATGGCCGCCCGCTCGGCGATCACGTCGTTTTGCAGCGGCTCGGGCGGCAACCGGCCCATCAGCTCCCGCCGGTCGGCGTTCAGCGCGCAGTCCACCAGGATGCAGTCCAGCTCGCAGTACAATTTATAATCCAGGGGCGAGAGGCGCAGCGCCGCCCGGTACTGGGCGATAGCCCGGTCCGGGTCGCGGCAGACCTTCCAGTAAGCCCGGCCCAGGTTGCGGTGCAGGACCGAGTTGCCTCGCTCCAGCTGCAGGGCCTTCTCCCAGACGGCGATGGCCTCCTCGAAACGACCCTTGGCGCAGAGCAGGTTGCCCAGGTAGTAGAGGGCCCGCCCATCCTTCGGGTCGAGCGCCAGGGCGCGGCGCAGGACGCGCTCGGACTCCAGGCGGTGGGGAAAGACGAAGGCGGGGTCCGCCGCCCGGGCCCGGCGGTAGAGGGCCCGGGCCTGCTTGCCCAGCTTCTCCGCGTAGTAGGCGAGGTGGTAGCAGGCCATGGGCTCATCCTTTGCCCCGGCCCGGCCATCCACGTACAGGGCGAGCACCTCGAAGGCCTCCGGGTACAGCCCCACCCGGGCGTAGTCGCAGGCCAGCTCCAGGTAGGATTGGACCTCCCCGCGCAGGGTCTCCTTCAGGCGCCTTCCGGCAGCCTCGGAACGCTGCTCAAGGAACCAGGCTTCGGCCAGGGATAGGAAGTGCAGCGGGTCGCGGGCCAGCACCGGCTCGACGATCGCCCGGGCTTTCTTGCGCTCCCCCTGGCGGCGCAGGGCGCAGGCCAGGAAGGCGGCGGCCTCCTGGTTCCAGGGGTATTGGGCCACGCACTTGGCGAGCTGCTCCACGGCCTTGGCGTTCTCCCCCTGGCCCAGGTACAGCCCGCCGAGCAGGGCCGCGGCCCCGGCCCGGAAGGGGCGGCTGCGCATGACCGCTTTCAACTCCTCGATCGCCTCGGCGAACTGCTCGTTGTCCATGTAGCAGGCGGCCAGGTAGAAGCGCGCGGTCTCGCTGGCCGGATCGTCGAGCAGCACGTTCTGGAAGTGCTCCATGGCCTGGGCGTACAGCCCCTGGCGCAGGTTGAGCACACCCATGCCGATCAGCGCGGGGGAGAAGCCCGGTTCGGTTCTAAGGGCCTGGCGGTAGCATTCGGCGGCCCGCTCGATTTCGCCGAGCTTCTCGAAGTCGCGCCCGTTCAGCCACTGCTCCTCGGCCCTGCGGCCGGGCCGGGTGGGCTCGATCTTGATGTAGCCCTTGACCGGGCGTTCCACCTCCTTCTTGGCGCGGCGCGCCCAGCGGGCCAGGGTCTCCCCGGCCGGGTCGGTCAGGGTGACGGTCAGGTCCTTTCCGGCCGACTTGGCCGCTGCCGCCGGCAGCTCCACCGAGAACGGGCTCTCCGGGGCCAGGTCCAGCTTGCGCTCCCACAGCAGCTTGTCCCCGAGCTGCACCGCCAGGCGGGCGCCGGCCAGAGGGCGGGTCACCTGCACCCCGAGGCGCGGGGCCCCGGCGCCCTTGGCCTCGGGCTTGGGCCTGCTCAAGGCGAAGGCGGCCTCGCGGTTGGCGAACACCGGAGCCCCGATCTTCACCACCGGGTACCAGACCTCCTTCCAGGACTCCTCCGAGCAGGGGGAAAGTATTTCCCAGATGCCCATGGTGGGGAAGCGGCCGCTCTGCATCTCGCAGTAGGGTCCGTCCTCGTCGGTGAGCCGCTCGGCCCAGATCGCCCCGTCGTCGCTCCCGCCCCAGGTGAAGAACTTGGTGCCCCGGGCCTCGGTGCGGTCGGCCACGTTGACCATGCCCTTCTCCAGATCGTGGTTGTACCAGCCCACGAACTCCTCCCGCGGGTTCAGGCAGAACATGTCCTGGGCCTCCACGTGGTTTTTGTCCCAGTGGATGTCCACTCCGTCGTGCACCGGGAAGCTCATTACGTCCTTGAGGGTGAAGACCTTGCTGGCGGTGGAGAGGTATTCCATGCCCTTGCTCACCGGCGCGGCGGAGTTGGCCCAGAACCAGTAGCGGTTGGGCAGCACGGTGCGGTTGGCCAGGCGCATCTCGGTTTCGAAGAAGGCGCGGTCCGGGTACAGGGTGACGGCCACGCTCCAGCGCATGCGCGACACCCGCTCGATGTCGCCGAACAGAAGGCTTGAGCTGCCGTCGTCGTTCCTGCGCACGGCGCAATCGATCGGCGAGGAGCTGGTCACCGTGTGGCCGTTGGGGAAGTTCCACTCGATGCCTCCGGAGACCCAGGCCCCCCGGATGCCGATCCGGGCCCACTTCAGCACGTGATTGTGGTAGATCGCTTCCTCGTTGGCGGACTTGTTGAACAGGAACGCCAGGCGCCCGCCCAGCTCCGGCAGCACCCCGAGCTTCAGGTAGGCGTTCTCCAGGTAGAAGATCCGCCAGCGGCGGTCGGCCTTGCGGTTGAACAGGGTCTCCTGCAGCGGGTAGGGGTAGATGATGGAGCTTCCCGGATGGATCGGGTTCCTCCGTCCCATCAGCAGCGGCGGGTTGGGGTCCTCCGGTCCGCGCTCGTAGGTCGGGATGACGATCGTGTCTTCCCAAGCTTTGACTTCGGTTGGGGCCATCTAGAGTTCCTCCGGCCTCAAAGCATAGGGCTTCGCCGCCTCGGCCGTCAAGGAACAGCGGCTCGGGGACGCCCGGCCGGTCAGCCGGTGGCCGCCTCCAGGGCGATCTCCATCATGGCCGTGTAGCCCTGCTGGCGGCTCTCGGCGGAGGCCGTCGCGCCGGTGACCAGGCTGTCGCTGGCCGTCAGGATGGACAGGGCCTGGGCGCCGGCTCCGGCGGCGAGGGTGTACAGGGCGGCGGTCTCCATTTCCGCGGCCAGCACCCCGTAGCGGGCCCACAGCTTCCAGTAGTCCGGCTGCTCGGCGTAGAAGGTGTCGCTGGTGAGCACGGTCCCCACGCGCACGGGGACCTTCCGGGCGCGGGCGATCTGCCAGGCCCGCAGCAGCAGCTCGAAGGAGGCGGCCGGGGCGAAGTCGGCGCCGTGGAAACGGAGGCGGTTCACCGAGGAGTCCGTGCACGCGGCCTGGGCCAGGATCACGTCGCCCAGCTCGATACCCTGTTGTAGTACTCCGCAGGTGCCGATGCGGATCAGGCGCCTGGCCCCGTATTCGGCGATCAGCTCGTGGGCGTAAATCGAGATCGAAGGGATACCCATGCCGGTGCCCTGCACCGAGACCCGCTTGCCCTGGTACAAGCCGGAAAAACCGAGCATGCCGCGCACCTGGCTGTAGCATACGGCCTGTTGGAGGTAGGTTTCGGCCACGAACCGGGCCCGCAGCGGGTCACCGGGCAGGAGCACCGCCTCGGCGATCTCGCCGGGTTCGGCGCCGATGTGGATGCTCATCCGCCTCTCCCTCCTTGGGTCGCGGCGCCGTGCAGCAGGGGCGCGGGCGCCACGCCGATGCCCGCCTCGACCAGCGCCCGGGCAGTGCGGTTCAGCGCCTGGTGCTTGTCCAGGTAGTTGGCCAGAAGGCTGTCCATGAGCCCGCGGGCTTCGATCTCCTGCTTGCTCAGGAAATAGTCCAGGTCGTCGCTGGGATGCGCGCGGCCTGCCTCCACCTCCGGGTCCCCTCCCTCGTGCTTGGCCGAGATGTTGGGCACGGTGCGGGCCAGCTCCAAAAGCTCCTCGCGCCTCAGGTAGGGTTGGCGCACGATGGACTTGTAGGTCTCGGTGATGTGGTGCTCGAAACGCACCTGGGCGGCGAGGCCCAGCGCGGCGCGGATGCGGTCGCAGTCCCGGATCGTGTCGGCGTTCACCGAGTTGGAGAAGTTGAATCCGACCAGGCTGGTGGTGCCGTCCGGCCGGCAGAACAGGCGCGCGGTGAGCAGGGTCCACAGCACGGAAAATGGGTTGTCGTTGCCCATGAACACCGAGATCTTGAACTCGCAGTCGATGCCCAGCTTGTGCAGCAGATAGGCGGCGAGCACGGTGCCCGGATTGATGTTCAGCACCTGGCGGATCCCGTAGCGGGTGTAGTAGGCCAGATACTCCTCGATCCACTTCAGGGGGTAGTCGTTGGGCTGGCCGATTCCGCCGAAGTAGCCGGTGAGCGTATCGGGGCCGCCCAGGTGCACGTTGGAGCCGTCGGTGCCCTTGGTGTCCAGGGTCTCCACGTAGCTGGCCCCCAGCAGGCGCATGGCCGCGGCCACGGCCAGGGTGTCGCCCTGGTCCTCGACCTGTTCGGCCATGCGCCGCACCCGGACGAACCGCCCGGGCATGAGCTCCCGCCGCTCGACCGCCCTCCGGGCTTCGGCGATCAGCCAGGGGAAGAACTGCAGGGCGCTGATCTCCAGGGTCACGGCCCTGGTTTCGTCGACCCGGGCCGCGGGGCCGAGCACCCCTCGGTAGTATTCGCCCAGAGGCACGAATGCTCCCCGGTCGCGCTGCTCGGCCAGCCAGGCGAGGTCCGCTCTGTAGGGAGAGCGCTCCCGCTTCAGCCGGGCCAGCAGGTTCTCCAGCTTCCCGGCTTTCGCCGCCTGCCGGTTGATAGCCCGCGGCCCGCCGAAGCGCTCGACGATTTCGAGCAGGCGGTTCAGAAGGGGGTTGTCCGGGTCCAGGAGGTAGCGGTTGAGCTCCGCGAGGCGCCGGGCCTGGATCCGCAGCCGGCGCCGCAGCTCCCCGGCGGCGCTCATCGTCCGAACCTCTTGGCCAGCTCGCGGAACTTGGCCTCCTCGCCCTCCAGCATGTGGTAGCAGTGCTCCTCGGCGGGGAAGGAGCCGCGCCTGACATCGGCCACGTATTCCTTCATGGCCCCGGTGACCACGCCGGCCACGTCCGCGTACTTCTTCACGAACTTGGGGGTGAAGGCCTGGAACTGCCCGATCAGGTCGGAGACGATCAGCAGCTGCCCGTCGCAGTCCGGGCCGGCCCCGATGCCATAGACCGGGATACTGAGCCGCCGGGTGATGAAGCCGGCCACCTCCGGCGGGACGGCCTCCAGGAGCAGGAGCTGCGCTCCGGCCTGCTCGATGGCCAGGGCGTCCTCGATCAGGGCCCGGGCCGACTCCACGGTCCGCCCCTGCGCCTTGTGCCCGCCTAGCTGCCCGGAACTCTGCGGGGTGAGGCCGATGTGGCCGCAGACCACCATTCCGGCGTCCAGGATGGCTTTGATCCGGGTGATGACCCGCCGGCCGCCCTCCAGCTTCACGGCGTCGACCATGGCTTCCTTATGGAAGCGGCCGGCATTGGCCACCGCATCCTCGTCGCTTCTCTGGTAGCTCATGAAGGGCATGTCTCCCATCACGAAGGTGCTGGGGGCCCCGTGACGCACGGCCTGGGAGTGCACGATGCATTGGTCCATGGTCACCGGAACGGTGCCCTCATAGCCGTAGACGCACATGCCCAGCGAGTCCCCTACCAGGAGCAGGTCCAGCCCGGCCTCCTCGGCGAAGCGGGCCGTGGGATAGTCGTAAGCGGTGAGCCAGGCGATCTTGCGCCCCTCGCGCTTCATCCTGGCCAGGTCATGGATCGAGAGCTTGCTGCCCATCGGCGCCTCCTTGCAGGTTCTGTCGCCAAGCTAATGCAGGCGGTGGGGGCTGTCAAACCCCGGCGAGCGCAGCAAGCTCAACTCCGCTTTCTGTGCTCGATGAGCCCATCGGGCCAGCCGACGAGCAGATCCGTCACGGGGCGGGTGAAGATCCCGTGGGCCAGCACCCCGGGGATCAGCATGATCTGCCGTTCCAGCTCGAGCGGGTCGAAAGGCCCGGGGAAACGCACGTCGAGGACGAAGTTGCCGTGGTCGGTGATCACCGGCCCGACCTTCATCTTGGCCAGGCGCAGCTCGGCACGCCCGCCCAGCGCCTGCAGGCTGCGGCGCACCGTAGCCAGCGCCTCGGGCACCAGCTCCACCGGCACCGGGGCCTTCTCCCCCAGCCTGCCGGCGAGCTTATGGGCTTCGACGATGATGCAGTAATCCCGGGAGGCGTGGGCCACGATCTTCTCGATCAGCATGGCCGCCCCGCCGCCCTTGATCAGCAGCCACTCAGGGTCCACCTCGTCGGCCCCGTCGATGGTCAGGTCCAGCCGCCCGTCGATCGCCGGATCGTTCAGGGACCAGACTGAGAGGCCCGACTCCCGGCAGGCCACCTCGGTCTGGAAGCTGGTGGCTACAGCCTTCAGGTCCTTCAGGCTCCCCGCGCGGACCCGCTCGGCCACCCGGCGCACCGCCTCGATGGCCGTGCTGCCCGTGCCCAGGCCGAGCGCCATGCCGCTGCGCACCAGCTCATCCACCGCCCGGTAGCCCAGGGCCCGTTTGACATCCGTGGCATCCATCGCTGCCTTTCCTTGCCGCCCCCGGCGGCCCGTCCTATAATAGCGGCCGAAAAGAATAGTAACACCGGATCGGCGGGCGGCGTCAAATGGCTGGCGAGAAAAATGGACTTCTCCCCCTCCTGTCCTACCGCAGCGTGCTCGACCAGCTGAGCGAAGGGCTCGTCGTGGCCGATGCCTCCCTGCGCATCCTGTACTGCAACCAGGAGGCCGCCCGGATGGCCGGTATGGCCCAAGCCGAGCTGCTCGGCAGCTCCTGCCGGGACACCCTGCGGATCCTCGATCCGCTGCGGGACAGCCGGCCGATCTGGGAGGAGCAACCCTGCCCGCTGGCCAAGGCCCTCGGCTCGGGGGAGTCCGAGAGCTTTCCCCACCTGCTGTTCCTGCGCACCCGTTCCGCCTCCTTGCTCCCGGTGGCCGTGTCCGTTGGCCCGGTGCGCGACGCGGAAGACCGGATCGCGGGCGCGCTCTGCCGGTTCTCCGACCGCTCGGAGGAGTTCCGCCAGCGCCGCCTGGCCGCGGAGATCCAGAAAAGGATGGTCACCGGCGGCAGCCTGGAACGCGGCAAGCTGCGGGTGGAGACCCTGTTCAAGCCGGTGGAGGAGCTCGGTGGGGATTTCCTGGAGGCCTTCTTCCTCCACGACGGGATGCTGATCGCCACCGTGGCCGACGCGGTGGGCCACGGGGTATCCGCCTCGCTGTTTTCCATGATCTACAAAGCCCTGCTGCACGCCGCCTTCGCCGAGGCCCGGAAACCCCAAGAGGTGCTGGAGAGGGTGAACCGCGGCTTCTGCAGCACCGTCAGCATTGAAGGCTTTTATCTGTCGGCGGTCCTGGCCTGCCTGGATCCGGAGGCCGCCACGGGCTGCGCCTCGTCGGCCGGTCATCCCGCCGGGCTGCTGTTCAGCCCGAGCGGCAAGGGCCACCGGCTGAGGGAGGTCCTCCAGGCCAGGACGCCGATGCTGGGCATGAGCGAGCGGGCCTCCTTCCCTGCGGCCTCCTTCAGCCTGGAGCAGGGCGAGTTCCTGCTCTTGGCCTCCGACGGGCTGTTCGAGGCCGAGGGCGCGGACGGCCGGCCATATGGGTTGGAAGGGGTCCAGCGGTTCTTCGCCGCCGGCGGAGGCAGCCTGGCACAGCTGTACGAGGACTTGATCGGAGCCAGCCGCTACGTCAGCCTGAAAGACGACCTGAGCGTGCTGCGGATCAGCCGCCGCTAGTCCATGGAAGCCCCCGCTTTCGCCGGTTCAACATTGCAGGCCCTGCGGTCGAAAAGAATACTGTGAAGCTGAGTTGGCCCGCCGGCGCCGCCCTCAAGGCGGTCCTGTTTCTGGCCGCGGCCGGGCTGTCCGCCTTCGAGGTCCAGGAGGGGCTGGCCTCCTGGTACGGCGGCAAGTTCCAGGGCCGGCGCACGGCCAGCGGCGAGCTCTTCAATACCTTGCAGTACACGGCGGCCCACAGGACCCTGCCTTTTGGCACCTTGGTGCTCGTCACCAACTTGATAAACGGCAAGAGCGTCACGGTGCGCGTCAACGACCGGGGCCCGTTCGTCCATGGACGGATCATCGATCTTTCCATGGCCGCGGCCACCGCGATCGGGCTGACCGGGGAGGGCGTGGCTCCGGTGCGCATCGAGCCGGCTCCCCGGGCCGGAACGGGCCCCGCTGTGGCGCCTGCCCCCGGCCGGGCCTACCGGCTGCAGCTGGGCAGCTTTCGGGTGCGGGCCAACGCCGAGCGGCTCCTGGCCCGCCTCAGGGAATCGGGGATCGCCGAGGCCAGGGTCGAGGTTTCCGGCGGGCTGCACCGCGTTCTGATCCGCGGCCTGAAGGTCGCGGAGCTGGAGCCGCTGCAGGAGCGGCTGGCGGAAGGCGGCTTCGC
>Ga0315280_10007940_pt1 | contig 14064 bp, 16 predicted proteins | sample YL17G06_40_MG_FD_203697 | JGI IMG/M metagenome (GOLD analysis project Ga0315280, IMG submission 203697) | Sediment microbial communities from Yellowstone Lake, YNP, Wyoming, USA - YL17G06_40 | ecosystem: Environmental > Aquatic > Freshwater > Lake > Sediment | place: USA: Wyoming | collected...
CGTGAGCGCCAGCCTCCACAGCCCTACTATCGTTGCCCGTAGCCAGTACGACTGCTGTAATACCATTCATTACTCCCTTGTTGTGCGTAGCGCATCTGTACGGGTCAGCTGCCGCGAATGCGTAAGCCTCCACAATTCCGTCAACGACCTCCTCTCCTCCCAGCGCCTCTTTTGCAACAGTCGTTCTTGCGCGCGCTAGTCTCTCAGTAGCCAAGTTGCTAATTATTCTGAGATAGACTCTTCCCCCCGAAACCTTTTCTATTAGCGGCGCGACAGCTTCAGCCATAGTGTTCACGGCGTTGGCTCCCATCGCGTCTCTGCAGTCGACGAGAATTTCTGCAATAACCATTGAGCCGACAGCTGTTTCAATAACCTTGACTTTCAGATCCTTGGCTCCTCCGCCTTTCGACACGAGAACAGGGTCTTGCTCATTTGCCTTTTGAAGAATCTCACTCTTAGCTGATAGAATTCTCATTCTCGCGCCAAACGGATCTGCAACCCCGACAACTTGGATTTGCCCTATCATTATCGGGCCTGTACTCGATGTGTTGAATCCGCCTCTCACTCTAGCCATCTTTGCGGCATTGCTGGCTGCAGCAACTACTGAAGGCTCCTCGATTGCCATCGGAATCAAGTAATCTCTACCGTTTATGAGGAAGTTGGCCGCTATCCCCAATGGAATCGGCATGCTCCCAATCACGTTCTCAATCATGCGGTCGGCTTGCTCTAGTTTCAATGGTCCTGTAGACTGGAGAATGCTAACTTCTTCATCAGTAAGATCCGCGAACTCCTTCACTACTCTTATTCTTTCTGAAGGCTTCAGGTTGTGAAACCCTGAGATTTGTGATGTCTTCGTCATCTATCTCAGCTCTAGACCCTTCTACCCATTGAATTGGTTTTCGTTATTGATAATCAATGCGGAAGACTGTATTGACTGGTTCGGTATTGATTTTCCGTTCAACTCGATGTTGGGAGTGAGAATGAGTTTCGGACAGTAAGATCATGAGACTTCGGTTCTTGTAGCGTACTCCTGTATGTTGACGCCTCGCTGTTCAAGCCATTGGGAGAGTTCGCCTGTGATCACTAGAGGCGCCTTCTTCAATTCGTTCAAGTCTCGTGACCCTGTGAGAAACATCGCAGTCATTAACTCTTCTATCAGTAGCGAAAGCATCTCACGCAGATTTCTTCTCCCTATCACCGCCGAACGTAGGGCTGGAAAAGCTAGTCCTGCAGCCTTGGCTCCAAGCGTTATTGCTTTGGCTACATGAAGCCCGTTTCTAATGCCGCCCGAAGCTATTACAGTGAGGCCGGTTGACTTTGTAACTTCAACTACGCTGGCTGCAGTTGGGATACCCCAGTTCCAGAAAGTCTTTCCAAGTCGTTCACGTATCCTATTTCTCATCTCTCTTGCTCTGTGGTATTCCACCGCGGCCCAACTTGTTCCTCCAGCGCCAGCTACATCGATTCCGTCGACTCCGGTCTTTTCGATGGCTCTTGCAACCTCTCCCGATATGCCTGCTCCAGTTTCCTTGACGATCACGGGCACTTCAACTTCATGAGCTATCTCTCTGATCTTGTTGAGGCTGCCTCGAAAGTTTGTCTCGCCTTCCAGTTGAACCGATTCTTGCAGTGGGTTGACGTGAATCATAAGAGCGTTAGCGTCGACCATCTCTACGGCTTTCTGGATTTCTTCTTTCCCATATCCTCTTGTAAGTTGAGCGCACCCGAGATTTGCGAAGACCATTGTGGTCGGGGCTTTCTTCCTGACGATTTGATAAGTATAAGCTAGGCGAGGGTTCTCTACGGCTGCTCGCTGGCTGCCAACTCCGATCCCGATTTGGAGATCTTCCGCTACCTCCGCCAGAATTGCATTGATCTTTGCGGCTGAAGGAGTTCCCCCTGTCATCGATTCCAAGATTATTGGCGCTCTTAACTCAAATTCGAAGATTCTACACGTCAAGTCAATTTCATTCTTGTCTATCTCAGGTAGAGCCTTGTGAATGAGCTGCACATCTTCGAATCCCGTCCCTCTCTGAGACTGAACCTCTTTACGAATCGCCATCTCTATATGGCTCAGTTTTCTTCTCTCAGTTTCTCTCGACATATGAAGTCAGCACTTAGAAAGTTTGATATGGCTACATCTTGTTGAGCCAAGCTCTAACGCCAAACTTGTCCATCTCAACGATGTAAGCCTTTCCACCCGATCCTTCAATCGCGTCTGCAACTGCCTGTTGCATATCTTTCTCGCTGAGCGCAATAATACATCCTCCCCCTCCCGCGCCCGTGAGTTTCGCCCCGAGAGCTCCTGCTTTCATCGATACCTTAACTAGGTGATCCAAACTCTGACTCGACACCCCTATCTTTCTCAGGATCTCGTGGTTTGAAATCATGAGTTCTCCTAGAGTTTGAAGATCGCCGTCTTTTATGGCGTCTGCAGCCTTAGTCGAAAGTTCTCCGGCATTTTTCGCTAGATGAGCGACGAAATCTCTCCGCTCCTCGAAGAGCTTCCTAACCTTGGCTACCTGCTCGCCAGTGGATCTGACCTTTCCAGAATTTCCCACGACTATCGGAAGTTGATGTCTCATGTGTATGGATGTGAATCCTCTACCGGGCTTGTATAGAATGACTCCGCCGTAAGTGGATGTCGTCTGGTCGATTCCAGACGGTTTTTCATGTATGCGTCTTTCGGGAACGAAAGCTAGATCGCAGATTTCTTCTCTTCGTAATTTGGCTTCCAGTAGTTCAGCGACGGCTGCAATGGTGGAGACTGCGGTTGCCGCGGATGATCCCAGTCCAACGGCGACGGGAATCTTTGAGTCGATTTCAATGTTAAAACCTGTATCTTTGTACTTCACGCGTTGGCAAACTGCTTCAGTCACCATCTTTAGAGGTATGAGAACTCTTCCCGCATCTTCGCCGCCTCTTTCCAGCGTGAACTCATCATTCTTGAAAGTCCCTGACGTGTTCAGTGATAGCGACCTTATGTATATTGAAGAATCTTCCCTCCTTTCAACGTTAACTTCTGAATTGAGGCTTATAGCCATCGCTATTGCCTGTTCACCTAGAACGACAAAGTGTTCGCCCAGAAGTATTGTTTTCGCTGGAGCTGTTGCGCAAGCCTTCATGTCGGCCACATGTTGATTGAAGATAGGGTTCATGTTCTATTTGGATATGGCAACCGAAGCATATCCGACAACAGCATCATAATCGCCAGTGATGTCTCCACTGGTCTTGTAATTCAGCAAATTCGCTTTGCTAGCTCCAAGTATCTTAGCGCATCTGATAGCCGAGCTTACAGGTCCGTAACCGCACATGGATATGTTCTTCGATTCAACAACATCCTGCAACTCTTTCTCATCGAGTTTCAGAATGGATTCTATTGCTGCTCTATCCTTCTTTTCAGCTGATCTCTGAGGTTCATAATGAGTCATATCTGATGATGCTATTATGACAACATCTCTACCTTCGGTCGCTTTGGCTATTGCCTCCCCGACCTCTACGCTCGTCCCCAAGTCCTGCATCATCATGCAAATCGGCACAAATCTAATCTCATGTCTATACACGTATTGGAGAAAAGGCAGTTGGACCTCTATAGAGTGCTCGAAAGCGTGAGCTTCATCATCGACATCTATAATGCTTGAATGCTCACAAATGAGCTTTGCAATATCTGAATCTACAAGCGATTCCGCTATTGGAGTCTGCCATCTTCCTTCGGCCATTATGGATACTCCGCTCCCAAGTCCTGAATGATTTGGCCCGAGTATGATGAATGAGTCAGGTGTGCCGTCGCTTGCCAAGCTGTCGTATCCGCTTGCCGCCACAGGTCCAGAATACATGTACCCCGCATGCGGGGAAACCAGAGCAACAATCCTTCTTTGACCTTTAGCTGAGGCCTCAGGGAGGTGTCTCGGGCCAAGCTCATGGAGAAAACAGTTTCTTATTTGCGCTTCTAATTGTGACTTGTTTCCTGCGTAGAATGCTCCCGCCTGTGCTGGCCGCCTGACTTTCAAAGCTCACCGCCCGGTCGAGGGGATACTGCTGCCAACTTAGTTTCAAAATCGTCAACAGTATGTGATATACTGCCGTCAGCTGGGATTTCTCCCCTCTCACGGACGACTTGCCGCGCAAGGAGCCAGTAGGCCATCGCTAACGCTCTTCTACCCTTATTATTCACGGGTATGGCTAAATCTACACCGCTGAACACATTATCAGTGTCGCATAAAGAGATCACAGGTACTCCAGCTGACGATGCTTCTTTTATCGCTTGCCAGTCAGCTCGCGGATCGGTCACAATGATTAATTGTGGTTCAGCATGTTTTGGTTGAAGAGGGTTTGAAATAAGCCCAGGCATGAACCTTCCAACGATCGGTACGCAATGTGTGACTTCGCAAAATTTCTCCACGGGAGTCTTCCCATAGAGTCTGGAGGAAACGATTAAGACTCTTGATGGTTCAAAATGAACGATAAACTTTGCAGCCAACCTAATCTTCTCATCAGTCTTTCCAATGTTGAGAATGAAAAGTCCGTCAGGTCTAACGCGGAAGATATACTGTTCCATGTCACCCGTCTTTATTCTTGTGCCTATGTGAAGTCCCGCCGCTAGCATTTCCTCCAGCGGAAGTAGAAGATTCTCCGCCTTCGGCATTATCTCCTTTTCTTCAGCAGCCATTGAGATTTCCTCTAGACTTTGATGGAAGCCATCTTGGCTCTATTGCCGAGCGCTTCCTGTATTCTGAAAAGCTCATTTATCTTTGCCACTCTCTCTCCTCCAACTACTCCAGTCTTAATTATCGGGCATTGAAATGCGACAGCTAAATGTGCGAGTACAGGTTCAGGGACATCCCCCGACCTATGCGACATAACGGGAACATATCCAGCAAGTTTCGCTCTTCTAGCGGCTTTGTATGCGTCGGTCAATGTTCCGACTTGATTGGGTTTTATTATGGTAGCGTTCGCGGCGTTGTGCTTCAATCCTGTTTCGAGTCTTTTGATATTCGTTGTAAATAAATCGTCTCCGCATACCAAGCAGCCTTTAGCTCTCTTCGTTAATTCGCCGAAGGCTTCAAAGGCGTCTTCACGCAGTGGGTCTTCCACGTAGATCAAGTTATAGTCTTCAATCAAATCTAGAATGAAGTCGATTTGCTTCTCCTCTTCGAGACGTCTTTCATCCCTCTCATAGACGTACGCCTTCTTTTTCGGGTCCCACAATGTTGAAGCGGCCACATCTAGTCCCAATCTCACCTCAACGCCCACATCGTCTAACACGACCTCACAAGCTTCCGAGAGCAGTTCAAGCGCTTTGTGTGTCTCGAGATCTGAAACCCAAGCTCCTTCATCTCCCTTTCCTCCTACTGTCGCTCCAAACTTAGAAATCAAGTTAGGGACCTCTGCGTGAACCCTTATGTTTGCTTCAGACGCCTCCACAGCCGTACTGGCTTTCGTAGACAGTACCAAGAATTCTTGGATGTCGGTTCTCCTTCCTCTTGCATGCATTCCTCCGCCAATCACATTGCCCAGCGGGAATGGAATTTCACACGTGAATGTGCCTGAGAGGTGCTGAAACAACGGAATATCTTTCGAGGATGCTGCTGCTAGGGAAGTAGCGACTGAGACTGCGTAAGCGGTGTTTCCACCTATCTTACTGAAATTGTCAGTTGCATCGATCTCATGCAGAACGGTATCGATCGTCTCCTGTTCATCAGCATCCATTCCAATTAATTTAGGAGCTACGGTTTCGTTCACCTTCTTAACGGCTTGATCAACTCCGCCGGATGGATATGACTGGACTTCCCATTTGCCTTTGCTTGCGCCGGCTGGCGCAGCGGCTCTTCCAAAACCGTTTTGAGTCACAATATCGACTTCAATCGTTGGGTTCCCACGGCTATCGAAGATCTTTCTAGCTCTTACGTCTTGAATCACAGTTGGAATGCTCATTCGCATGCCTCACACTACTTGGTTCCTCTTCTTGGCTGAAAGCTCAGCAAATTTGAGGAAGTCGTCTATTATCTCGACGTGGGAGATGAACATTCTTCTGCAACAGTACCTCTTAAAACCGAGATCATCAAGTATTTGATTCGGCTTTTCTCCTTCCTTGACTCTCCTAGCGAATTCTTCCCATTTGTCGCCTATGACATTCCCGCAAGTAAAGCAGCGGACAGGAATAATCAAAGCAAATCCTCCAAGATTAACGATAAGACTTCTGCCGTCTCCGTCGCGCTCCGGGGCCTCCGAACTTCTTTGGTTCGGTATGTCTCGGGTCACCCGCCAACATGGTTCTATCATAGCTCAGCAGAATTCGCCGTAACTCACTGCTCTTCGTCCACTCGACTAAACCTCGAGCGATCGCCATTCTTGTCGCCTCGGCCTGCCCCATCACGCCCCCACCTCGAACGTGCACTCTTATGTCGACGCCTTTCATTCTCTCTCCTGCTACCGCCAGCGGTTCCATCATCTTCATTCTGGCAGCTTCAGGTGTGACCAACTCAACAGGATATTCATTGACAGTGACTCTCCCTTTGCCTGGCTTAACGACAGCACGAGCTATAGCTGTCTTTCTCTTTCCAGTTACAAGCAGAATTCTTCTTCTTTCACTCATGCTCTGTATAGCGCCCCTATCTCTTTCACGATCTCCTCTAAAAAGACATATGGTCCTCGAAGCTTTGACACTTCCGCTTGAGGCACTCGCATCATAGTCTTCCCGACCAACTCGTCCGGAAGACCGATGTAAACTTTAACTCTTTTATAAGCATCTTTCCCGTGAGGTTTCTTCCACGGAAGCATTCCTCTGATGACACGCCTCATAAGGGTGTCAGATCTTCTAGGGTGAGTGGGGCCTTTTTCGAGCGAACCTAACGTCCTGGTTTTCAAGCGAGTCTTTACTCTTTCGAGAATCCTTTTCCTTCGACCGGCTATAACTGCCTTTTCTGCGTTGACGATTACTACATAATTTCCTTCAAGTGCTTTCTTCGCAACATGGCTCGCCATTCGGCCCAAAATAAGATTAGATGCATCTATGACAATCGGTTCCTTGGCCATTATTCTTTCATCTCAAAAGTCTTATGCCTGTTCCACTCGGGTTTTCTTTCAGCACATCGAGAATCGAAATGCACCTGCAATCTGCTTTTTCGAGTTTCTGCTTGGCTTGAGGGGAGAATCTGAAAGCAGCGACGGTCAATCCGTGGCGGGCCGTTCCTGCTCCGAGCACCTTTCCTGGAATCACTATCTTCTCTCCTTCAGTTGTATTCCTCATCAATTCGGCCACGTTGACTATTACTCGGGAACGCTTCGACCGACCCAGAAGCTCAGCGACTTTCCTCCAAATTGGTGCATCATGCTGTCGCGCCATTTTCTCCATTTCCGTAATCAGTTCTTTGAGTTGCGGATTAACGACTTTAGATTTCATCTATTTCCCTTCGTTTTCATTTCTCCAGTGCTTTCATCTGCTTGGATAAGAGAGTGGGTTTCTTGCCGAGTAGAGTTGCTGCTTCCCTTACAATTTCTTCAACCGGCATCGAACCCGTGGACTCGACATAGAATGTAAATGTAGTATCATCCCAATCTATGGTTATCGGACTTGGTTTCATTGGGCAGTGTCTTACGCAGTCCGTGCACAGTGTACAGTTCATCTCATTCTTAACAATCAGTTTCGATCCTTCAATGGCAAATACGTTTCTCGGGCAGAATTTCACACATTCTCCGCATACATCACACTTCTTGATGTTCACGTTGACCCGTGGCTGGTATTTGTAGGCGCATGCTGACACAGGTTGCCATTTTGCATGTTCAGTACCTCTTCCGAGCCTTGCGTAGGCTTCTAGCTTCAGTTTCTGTCCGGCTGCAAGTTTTACTATTGGAATCTTGTCTACAATAGGCTTCACATGAGGATCCTCGGACTTTAGATCGCCGGAGTAGACAGTTATCGTATCATCTGTAGCCTCAGCCTCAAGCGTGAAAGATACTCTACATTTACTGCAGCCGAGTTCGCTCTTGCAGTCGCATTCTTCAGGTGAAACATACCCCTCAATGTCACTAGATAGGGGGATCAAACCGAGACGATGTGCAAGAATCTCATCGTACATGACGGAATTATTCTCAAGCACTATGACGTTTTCAATCGCCATGGTCTCAACCTCACCTATCATTGCTCTTCTCAAGGCATTGGCGAAGGCGGGTGAGACTTTGCTTAAAGTAAATCTAATTGACTTCTCATCTCTTTCGATGACCTTGACTTCCATATCCCTGTCATCCTTCTAGCAGGCTTTCAAAGCAAGAAAGCCAAGTCATTACTTATACTTTTCTGTGCCAGTTCAGTGTGTTTCAGCAGAATTCTTCCTCAATTCCTCCTACAACTCTCTATTAGAGCACTTTCCTTATCTTTGGCCTGAAACTGAAGCGAAAGGAATATCTACAGTATCTATTGAATACTACTAGGCATTTCAGCAAGCTAGTAGTGTAACGACTGCACACTCTCGGACGGGAATAGAATGTCAGCATATAAGTACATCTCCAATGCATGGCGGAAGCCAGCTAAATCCTATGTCGGAGAACAAGCTCGTCTATCAGCGGTAAAATGGAGAAGAGAACCAGCGATTACTCGAATTGTTAAACCGACGAGGCTCGATAGAGCCAGAAGACTTGGATATAAAGCTAAGCGGGGGTACGTGATTGTTCGAGTCAGAGTCAGGAAAGGTGGGGCGAGAAAGCCCAGACCGGTATCAGGTAGACGGCCCAGGGCAATGGGCGTAACGAAGTTTGTTCGAGCGAAAAGTCTAAAGCAGATTGCTGAAGAAAGAGCAGCGAGGAAATTCCCGAATCTTAAGGTGATAAACAGCTACTGGGTTTGGGAAGACGGAAGAAATACGTGGTTCGAGATCGTAATGATCGACTCGAAACACCAATCGGCTTAAGACGATCACCAAGCGAACCTAGCTGGAGACCATCTGGAATGCATTTGTTGTCGACTACAGCAAGATGCAGGAATGAGATGCGCACCTGAAATGATTGCGTAAGCGCACCATTAAAGAAGCAAAGCAAGATAAGCGCCAAACAAGATACTTTTAAAAGGCGTCAAATTTTGAGAAGTAGGCGAATTTACTAGCCGCGTATTTGAAAAGCGATTCCTTCGAAGATGCCGTGTCCATGTGCTTCGAGGAGCGATATGAGTTGCTCCGGCTGAAGTCTACGAGCATCAAATAAACATAATCCACAAAGCATTTGGGGGATCTTCCGTCCGAGCTTTCTCTCATAAATTAGGAGTCCAGGAGTCTTTGCATTGCCGAAGAAAGCATCCATCTCGGCGGCTGCCTGAATCCCTCTGTACCCCTTCTTCATCTTCTCTTTGGTCAACTTCAGCCAATTGCCTACTATCACGCCTGCGGATACTTTTCCTCGGCGCAGATACCATTCTTCAGCGCTCATAATTGTGAAAGCGCCTTTCTCTTCCAGTTCCTCGATATCTAATATGCTTCTTCCGATCTCCTTTGCCTCGCGATCCAATCTTTGTTCAGAAGCCAGGTGACTTAACTTAACATAACCGAGCTTACCGTGGTTCATTATGCAGATGTGGCTGAGCTCTCTAAAGAAGCGATTTTTTCCCAGAGAGATTCCAAGATTTTCTTTTTTCCTGAACTACCGCAGGCTGAAGCCCGCGGGGTCTCCTGGACCACCCTTCTTCTGCCACAATTCATCTCCAACTTGAAAGATGGAGCGTTCTTGCTCATTCATCAGTAAAGGATGTCTCAAGATGTAGAAGGATTTTTCGAGAAGTTCCTTAGAATCTTCGATCATGAATTCCTTTTACGTCTAGCGTCCCCAAAAATGTTTTTGGTGAAGTGATGTTCACTAAGAGACCGCTTCTAAATAATCTCGTCTTATAGCTTTTTCAGGAACCGTTTCTAACGCTTTTCAGTAGCTTTTCACCACGCCGGCTTCTGGGCCCGCGAAAATTATCATGTCGAGACATAGTGCCTCGAAACATTGGGTAGATCCACGCGAAAGATATAGAACTAAGTTTCAATGCGAAAACTGCAAGAAAACATTATGCACTATTAGAGACGGCGCATCAGATTAGACAGAACCAAAATGAGGAAAATGAACACTAGTACATTAAAGGCACGTTTAGATTCCTTTCTCATACATTTGAACTAGCATACCCTTGACCTGCTCGTATTCTGGACCTCTCTTCTTGAACCCTAATGATTCTACAAACTTCCTTGTCGCGAGCTGGTTCGCCAAGATATTTACGTACATCCTCTTGCAGTTGTTTTTCCGAGCGAACTGAAAGAACTGTTCGTACATGAGCTTCGCCAGTCCTCTACCTCTATAGTCTGGATGAATCGACTGATGCTCGCCGAAACATCCGTCCTCTCGAATGCTGGCTTTGTATATGCCGACGATCTTGCCTCGAATTTTGATTCCGAAGTATTGATATCCGCTGTCCATTTCCTCTTCGATTTCTCCATGATTTAGCATCCTCTTCTTTCTCCACTCCTCTGGGTACTCGTAGGCGATAGGCCAGACATCTCTAAGCAAAGCTTGGATTTCTCTGGAATCTGGCTTTCCCAATCTACAAACCCGAATCTTTCCCATCCGGCACATCCACAGAGCAGTTTACCGATATCTTAAGCGTACAAGTAGACTCGTCATTCCGTTTTCTCATCTAGTCAATCCTTAATAAAATGATTTACGTAAATAATCTTCCGTCCACAAGACTGAGTGTGACGGTGAAATTTGAAGCAGAGGAGCATATTCGAAAAATTGATGGGATCGGAAGTCAAGGCTGAACTCCTAATATTATTCCATAATGAACCTGAGATAACGGACACTCTTGACGGTCTTGCCAAGAGAATCAATAAAGATGTGAAGACTGTGAAAGACGATGTTGAGGATTTGGTGGAACTGGGTTTACTGACCGAGGTTAAGCTATACTCATTCAATAAGGATACGGACTTGAAACTTCAGGGTGAAATATCATCTCAGCTTGCGGAGGGTATCGCTGAGGCGGAACGTGAAGAGCTCCCTATAGAAAAACTCAGGATAGGAGTAAGCATAATCGATGATCTCATGATAGACGGATACCCAACATCGTCTGGCGTGCTCGTTCTGGGGGATCCCGGCGCAGGCAAAGCACTTTTCTGCCAACAGTTCATCTGTGAGAGACTGAAACGAGGAGAATGCGGAGTTTACATGACACTAAACGACTTTCCCGAGAGCATCCGACTATCTATGATGCATATGGGGTGTGACCTTAAGATGTACGAACATCAAGGGAGATTCATATTCGTAGACTGCTATTCAATGCACGTAGGGATGAAGAGTTCCGAAAAATATAGTGAGGATCCTTCGAACATTTCGAATCTTAGCATCACTATCTCGAAGGCGTTGTCGGAGCAGAGTAGGGTTGGACCAGTGATATTCGTTTTGGATTCACTCAGCACTTTAATTCAAAGATCAGGTCCGAGACCTTCGCTCGAATTCTTGAGGGTTCTACTCGGAAAGCTGAGAGCTTTCAAATCGACATCTCTGTTCATCTTGAACCGCAAGGCGTTTCATCCTGCAATAATGGCTGCGGCTCAAGATATCACCGACGGCGTGATCGAGATGAAAATTGAAGAAGATCCGTCTGGGCTTTTGAACTACTTGCGCATCACTAAGATGAGAGGCGCGAGGCATTCTACGGCATGGGTTCCATACGAGAAGCGTCCAGATCGCGGCCTTGTAAGGAAGAGTGAGATTTGAGCTTGAATCACAATCCTCTTGCAATCCTCGGCAAGTGTTCGAACAAGCGAATATGAACTTACCAATACCTCGCCTCATGGATCGAAGAAGACTAGCCAAGAAGCGGCTGCACTTGAAGAAAGGGCTCATAATAATAAAGCTTGGCGGGTCGGTTATCACTGACAAACACCGAGAATTCTTCGCCAAGGTTGACATGATAGAAAGGATAAGCAGAGAGATTGCAAGAATAAGATCAAGGCTTATACTAATCCACGGCGCGGGCTCCTTTGGTCACCCCATCGCCAAAAAACACGATCTCCATCTGGGATACAAGAACAAAAGGCAATTGGAAGCGCTCTCTGAGACCAAGTCCAGACTGATAGACCTAGACAAGATCTTGATCGGACTGCTGCGGAAACAAAGGGTTCCTGTTGTCCCTTTCATGCCTTCAAGCTTTATGCTTGCGAGGCGAGGCAGGATCATTAGAGCTGACTTGCAACCCTTGAAGACATTCATGGAATTAGGCATCGTACCTTTACTGTGCGGAGATGTCGTGCCGGATGTAGAGATAGGTTTCTCGATCATCTCTGGCGATCAGACAGCTATCTACTTGGCGGAGAGGATGAAAGCGCGTCTAGTTATATTTGGATGCGATGTCGACGGAGTCTATTCAGCAGACCCGAAGAAGAATCCGACTGCAACCTTGATAGACGTGGTTACACCGTCCACTTTCAAGAATCTTTTGAAGATTTCAAATAAGCCTGAACTGCCTGACGTAACTGGCGGTATGCTCGGTAAGATTCGGGAGAGTTTGAGACTGGCCAAGAAAGGGATAGACGTAGTCATCATGAATCTCACGAGACCTCAAGACCTTGTTAAGCTTGTGGAAGGCAGGAAAGTTAGCTGCACGAGACTGACACCCGATTAGGAACTCTCTACATTCATAGAGCGTCTTTTCCCGTAGAACCAATTATTTCCAAAGAGGTTTTAACCCACGGAACTTAATCCAATTCGTCAACGAGGGATCTGGGGGATGAGCATTATTGACACACTTTCACGCGCAGCTCGCGAAGTTGACGGAGTAATCCTGCAATACTTGGAGCGAGGCGCTTCCAGAGAATTCCTTCCAATCGTTCGCCATCAGGTTGAAGCCGGAGGAAAGAGAGTCAGATCGGCGTTAAGCATACTATCTTGCGAAGCGACCGGAGGTGATCGAGGAAAAGCGTTACGTCCAGCAGCGATGATTGAGCTTATCCACAACTACTCGCTTATCGCGGATGACATAATAGATCGCGGCGAAATCAGAAGAGGGTTGCCTACAGTCAGAGCCAAATACAGTGACGCAATGGCTCTATTGTCTGCTATGCATTATAGGGAAGCTCTTGATGAGATTGTGGATGACTGCCCGAGATCGGATGACATGAGAAAGCTGATGATTGAAACGATAAAGGCGACGATCGAAGGTGAGAGGCTTGACATCCTTTTCGAGCAAGCGGGCAGGAACGAGAACTACATAGTCAAACATAGATGCAAGAGCGTTTCTTGGGATCTATATTTTGAAATGATAGGGAAAAAGACGGCGACGCTCATCAGAGCCTCATGTCTAGCAGGCTGCTTAGCGGCCAGCGCTTCTGATGATCTAACTGATGCACTTGCGGGTTACGGATGGAAGATAGGACTGGGTTTTCAAGTAGCTGATGACTTCCTAGATATTTTTGGGAAAAGAACTGGGAAAGAGAAGGGTAAGGACATAATTGAACACAAACTTGGAAATGCAGCGATCATCTCTGCCTTAGAAGAGCTAAGCGACAGCAAAGCGAAAGACCTGCGGTCGATTCTACGGAGTTCAAGAGTGAAAGAATCGAAGCTAAAACAAGCTTTGAAGCTAATTGACGGAACCAGTGCGAAGACGAGGACGCATCGATTGGCTCAAAAGTTAGTAAATGAAGGTAAGGCAAAACTCAAAATCTTACCAGAATCTTCAGCGAAAACAGCGTTAGTTCAGTTGGCCGACTTTATCTCAACTCGAGTTTACTAGTCGGCTGCTGAGATAGACGCTAGGCGATCCGTAAGGCTTCAATCATCCTCTTTAGGTCAGCTGTTGAGCCACCAGTATCTGTGCTAATGATTTGCTTGGCCGGCGGGTTCACCCTGTAATCTTCTATTCTTTGACTGATCCGATCCTCATAGGTTGGAACGAACTCGTTCTGATAGAAGATGCCCACAGGAATCCTATCGCCCCACTCCCTCGACTTCACCAACGCCTGCTCAATCTTCCCAACATCCTCCTCTGGATTGTGGACGACCGGGTCATAACCAGTCTCCTCCAATAGGTAGTACCGAGGCACC
>Ga0315280_10007943_pt1 | contig 14062 bp, 9 predicted proteins | sample YL17G06_40_MG_FD_203697 | JGI IMG/M metagenome (GOLD analysis project Ga0315280, IMG submission 203697) | Sediment microbial communities from Yellowstone Lake, YNP, Wyoming, USA - YL17G06_40 | ecosystem: Environmental > Aquatic > Freshwater > Lake > Sediment | place: USA: Wyoming | collected...
GTGCGCGGCCGGGTTTCGGCGCTGCTCGAGCTTGGCGCTGGATTCCATCCGGATCTCACCGGCATCGAGAACATCTACCTGAACGGCGCGATCCTCGGCATCAAGACGCGGGACATGAAGGCGAAGGTTGACGAGATAGTCGCCTTCGCGGAGTTGCAGCGTTTCATCGACACGCCGATCAAGGCCTACTCGAAAGGGATGGTCATGCGCCTGGGGTTCGCGGTGGCCGTGCAGGTCAACCCGGACGTCCTGCTTGTCGATGAGGTGCTGGCCGTGGGGGACGAGGCGTTTCAGGCGAAGTGCTACGGCAAGATAGGGGAGTTCCAGCAAGCCGGCAAGACTATAGTGTTCGTTTCTCACGACCTGGACGCAGTTCGGAGGGTCGCGTCGCGGGCGGTGTGGCTGGATCAGGGCGCTGTTCGTGCAGATGGGCCAACCGACGGCGTGGTCGAGGCTTACGCGTCCAGGGTCGGCCGCGATATTGGTAAGGGAGGAACGGATGGCGGAAGAGCCGACGGACCGGGAGTGGCTTGAAATCCTGTGCTGCCCGGCCTGCGACGACAGGCCGAAGGTGGAGCTTCGTGGGGACAAGCTCGTCTGCACCAAGTGCGGACGGGAGTACCCCATAAGGGACAACATTCCGGTGATGCTCGTAGAAGAGGCCGAGGGGATGGAGGCGCGAGATGAGAGTTCTGATCGTCCATGGGCCGAACCTTAATCTGCTCGGGCGGCGGGAGCCGGGGGTGTACGGCCGGATGTCGCTCGATGAGGTGGACGCCCTCGTTCGCGCGGCGGCGTCGGAGCTTGGAATGGAAGTCGAGATATTCCAAGCGAACAGCGAAGGGGCGCTCGTGGATGCCGTGCAGCGGGCGATGGGCTCGGCGGACGGCATAGTGATCAACCCCGGCGCTTACACGCATTACAGCATAGCGCTGCGCGATGCGCTGGCAGGCGTCGGCCTGCCGGTTGTCGAGGTGCATCTCTCGAACATCCACGCAAGAGAGGATTTCCGCAAGGTATCGGTCATCGCGCCGGTCGCCGTCGGGCAAATCTCGGGATTCGGCGTCGAGAGCTACATTCTCGGCCTGCGTGCCCTGAAATCGACGCTCCAGAAGGAGGCGGGGAAGTGAACGCCAGCCGTGTGGAGCGAATCCGGGAGTCGATGCGGGTGAGGCGGCTGGATGCGCTGCTCCTTACCGATCTGGACAGCGTCCGCTACCTGAGCGGCTTCACGGGAAGCACGGCGACGGTGGTCATCACGCCCGACCGTGCCATCATCTTCGTAGACTCGCGCTACGTCCTCCAGGCAGCGACGGACTGCCCCGGCTTCGAGGTCAAGAAGTATTCAGGCGAGGTCATCAAGGCCGTAAGTGAGCTCGTGAACGAACTCGCCCCGACAAGGCTCGGATTCGAAGCCGACCACGTCACCTACAGCACACACCGAAAGCTCCGGTCGCTCACCTCGAAGAGCACGAGACTCGCCCCTACACGGCGGCTGCTGGAGCCGCTCAAGCTGGTCAAGGAGCCGGCGGAGATAGAGAAGATCAGGGAGGCGGCCGCGCTTGCCGATGAATGCTTCTCGTATATGCTCACCCGCATAGCGCCCGGAAGGTCCGAGCGGGATCTGGCGTTCGACATCTACGAGTTCATGTACAAGCACGGTGCGGACCAGGTTGCCTTCGAGAGCATCGTGGCCGCCGGGCCTCACGCCGCCTTCCCCCACTTCAAACCGACCGATACCCTGGTAGAGCCCGGCCAGATGGTCAAGCTCGACTTCGGCGCAAACGTCCGGATGTACAACTCGGACATCACACGGACCGTCTTTGCCGGCGAACCTGACGACAAGCAGCGCGAGGTCTACGGCGTAGTGCTCGAGGCGCAGCTTCGGGCGATAGACGCGATCAAGCCGGGCGCGCCGGGCAAAGATGTCGATGCAGTGGCCAGGGAGTTCATCGCCTCACGCGGCTATGGAGATTACTTCGGGCATGGCCTTGGTCACAGCCTGGGGATGGGTATCCACGACGGGCCGGGACTCTCGCCCACGAGCGACACGGTTCTGGCCACAGGAATGGTGATGACCGTCGAGCCGGGCATCTACATCGAAGGCTGGGGCGGCGTCAGGATCGAGGACGACGTTCTGGTCACAGACACCGGCGCGGAGGTGCTGACCGGATCACCGAAGGACATAATCGTAGTGCCCAGGTCGAGATAAGGTCGGCGCTTGCTGCGGAGGACCGGAGTGCCAAGTGCGGCTGGGAAAGCGCTGTTGCTTCGGTTGCATGCAACTGAAGCAACAAAAATGGGTGCCTCCGCGAGCAGGCGATGACGACAAGGCTGGCCCCGGTTTCTGAGGCGGTTACGGCGGCTGCGGCGCGTATGGTGGCAGTCCTAAAGGAAGTTCCGAGCAAAGCTGCCGGACGTCTGCCGGCTTGACCTCACATCGTGACGATCGGGTTCTTGATGACCCGCTCGCCGGCTGCTGTAGTCAGCGTTCCCGTCACGTTCACTGTGGAGCCGGTGGTCACGACAGGCCCGCCTCCGGGACCGTAGTCCACGCGTATCCCCGACGACCTGTCGAGTTCTTGGATGTAGAACCGGCCTTTGAACAGGTCCGTCCCGGCAGTCACCAGCTTGCCGCTGAACGCGATCACGGAGCCATCTGGCAGCGCCTTCGCCGCTGCCACAGTGCCATGCGACGACGGCTGCGCGGTAGTCAGAGGCCCGGAGACAATGAGCGCGTAAGGCTGTGGGCCGTGCGCCACGTTGTAGGCAGAGACCGTGATGGTGTAAGCGCCGGCCTGCGGCGACACTATATCGACCCCTTCCACGTTGTTCTTCCGGTCGGTAGCGCCGTTGCCGCGGAACGTGCCCGATGGGCCGGTCACCGTCAGGTCCAGATCGTTCACGAGCTCCTTTGCCGCCCCGGTCGTTCCTGGGTAGTCGGTCCAGGCGAGCGTCACGCGCATCGGTGCTGCGTTCGACACTACATAGAACGAGTAGGTCGCGGAGCCTCCGGTAGACAAGCCGGGAGACGCGTCGAACGGGTAGACGAGCCTGGGAGACGCCGGCAAGAGTGAGTTCCTTAGGTCCAGCCTTCCCCATCCCTCCACGTTGTTCGGCCGGACTGGCGTTTCCTGAGGGCTCGCATACTGCCCGGGCGTCATGTCGAATGCGCCGTTGATCAGCGTGGCTTTGACAAGAGCCGCGGAAGGGCTGATCCCCTGGCCCGCGTAGTACTGCCGGGTCACGGTGCACGCGCCGGCTATGTGCGGCGTCGCCATACTCGTCCCACCGGCATACAGGTAGTCGTTGTTGTATACCCCCCAGCTCCACGTGGTCTTCGCCTGAGGATCGTGAGAACGGCAGGAGATGATGTTCGTTCCCGGAGCGCAGATATCCGGTTTGAAGCGGCCGTCGTCCGTCGGCCCACGCGAGCTGAACGCCGCCATACCCCTCGGGTTGTTCGAAACCGGGTCCGAGTAGATCGGGTTTGTGGGATAATCCGATGGCCAGTAATTGCCATAAGTCCCGGTCGCCCCTGTAGTGCGCGGGTTCTCGGTTGCTCCGACCGATATGCAGTTCTTCGCGGTCGCCGGGGAATCCATGCTGTCCGGATCGACGAACCCGTCTGATGGGCTCTTATCGACCCCCTCATTCCCGGCGGCGAAGCAGATCACCATGTCTTTGTGGTTCCAGGTGTAAAGGTCGGTGTTGTAGGAGTCGATGTCGTATTGGCCATTGACGACTGATCCCCAGCTATTGGAGTGGACTCGGGCGCCGTCCTGGTATGGCGGGTCGTAGAGCTGGTTGAGGTCGGCGGGTATGCCGGTAAGGTTTCCGTTCCTGTCGGCCACGGACTGGAAGACCAAGCTGGCCTCGGGCGCAGCGCCGGCGAACGAAGCCGCATAGATGTGGCTTGCGGGGATGCTGCCGGAGAGCGAGCCATTGCCGAGAACCGTCCCGGCTACGTGAGTGCCGTGGCCGTAGTTGTCGCTCCAGTCATTGTGCCGCCCGAGCGAATAGGCCTTGAGAAGCCTACCCCGAAAGTCCGCGGAGAGGGTCGAGTCGTTCACCCCGACGTCCAGCCCCGTATCGGCCACTGCGGCTATCTGCCCCGAGCCGAAGAGTCCGGCAGCGAATACGCCCAGACTGAGGTCCCAGGCTTGGTTAACGGTCGTGACGCTGCGGGCAACGTCATTCACAAGCTTCCGTTCGACGAACGGCTCGATCCAGGCCACTCCTGCGGTGCGCGCAATCCGTGCGAGCGCTGCAGCGGGAATGGATGCGCGCACGGACCTCGTGCCCTTCGCCGCGGGAGCAGCGAGCCGGCCCCCCGCGGCCGCGATCCCCGCCAAGACGTGGGATTCGTCCGCGCCGGGGAAGACCCTGATCACGACGTCCGCAGTCCCATCCTTCGGCAGTCGATCCGACAACCGGTAGGCCGGAGCGAAGTCGCCGACCCATCTGACGGAAGGGAGAGCGCGAAGCCTGGCCTCCGCCGTCTCCTTCGCCCGCGCCACGAAGGCAAAGTCGGGGATGTAGTCCAGCAGCTCCGCTCCGGCTGCTGCAGCCTCGGCCTTCCACGAGTCCTGGATTGGTCCGCTGAACTGGATTATGTAGTACCGGCTGCCATCAGGCCCCGCGTCCGACTTCTCAAGCCCCGGCGGAAGCGCCGGCAGGCCCGAGACCGGGTCGAACGTCGCCCGCTGCAGCCGCACGAACGGCTGAGCGGCACAAAACCCGGCTATCAGCAGAAACAGCAGAGCTGGTAAGACTAGCTTCTTCATCGGAGACCCTCATAGGTCGTATACGTGTGTGGCCAGGTCGTAGTACCTCCATTATGCCATGAAAATGCTGGGCTTGTCTCGGGCGGCGCGGGAGGCGGCGCTCGGGGAGCGGTCCGGACCACCGCAGCAAAGGGAGAATCGGGCGTAGATCGGCGCGAGACGCGATCTCCGATAGCCGAGTGAAGGAGCGCGATCTCACTACTGCTTGGCCGATGTGCCGCCTCAGCGCGCCGCAGGCGGCCTTACCCCTTTGACGTGTATCTGGTTACCGAGCGTATAGGCCAGAACCCGGCCATCCCTTGACCAGCTTACCGGAGTCAGCCTATACTTCCCGTCGCTGCCCCCGAGCGGCGGCTCTGTCGCCGGAATAAGCGGCAGGCCGAGCCACTTGCGCTCGTCCTTTCCGTCCGGTCGGCTTGTCCAGAGCTCCACGCGCTGTCGCTTCCCGTCTGGCCCGAGGAACACACGGGCGTAGGCAAGCCTGCCGTTCTCTAGGAAGGCTGGCTCGGTCCGAAAGCTCGTTATCTTGCCCGACTTGCCCTTGTCCGGGCGCAGCGTGGCCAGGAGGGCGTAACGCAGCCTCTTGCCGGGCAACCTGCGGTACACCTCGATTTGCGCCGCCTTCGACTCTTCCAGATAGAACTTTTCCTCGGGCACCGGAGGCCACACTTCGGCGGCGATGGTCCAGCGCGGACCGGCATCAAGGCTGCCTATGTTGCCTTCGAGCGAAGCCAGGCCGGGGACACGCCCGTCCGATAATCTGTCGGTCCGCGTGTCCAGGAGGTAGGCGTCCGTCAGGATGGTACGTCGGTCAGGCAGCCAGGCAAGAGGGGCCTGGGGATCCCCCCCTACTTCGAGCTTCCTTACGATCCGACCGGAACGCGCATCCATCAGAAACACCATTCCCGCAGGGGTAGGATCGTTAGGAAACCATTCGTGTCCGCCCGAAACGGCGAGAATGGGCCTGGCGGGATGCCATGCGAGCTGCTCCAGGTTCTGGCCTACCGCCATTCCCTTCAGGGTCGCGGTAACCTTCCCAGAACTCAGCGAGTAAACGTTGACCCGATCCTCGACAGTGCGGTTCTCGATAAATAGTATGGCAACCCGTCTGCCGTCCGGCGAAACGGCAACCCGTAGAGCAGACCACCTGGGCCCTAGAGATTGTACGATCCGCTCCTCCGTCGCGGCGGTTTGGGTGATCGACGCGGCCACCTTCGGGGGGCAAGTCGAACCGGCCGGTACGCAAATCGCTACCGTCACAGCTATAAACGCGGCTATTCCTGCTTTCATCAGACTATCCTCCTTGTGCCGCACAGCGGCCAGGCCGCTGTGCGGCACCCAACTACGGCCACGTGCTCTCGGTCGACAGGTTTATCTGAGTCTCGTCAGTGAACGGGCTAACCGGGTTCCAGGTGACTATTCCTGTTGATGGTGGCGGGTAGCAGCCATCCACCCCGTTTGTCCCATTTCTGGTCGCTGTCCAGTTCCAGGCACTGGTGCCCGTGTCGATGAGCTGCATACTGTGCGCTTCCTCGCCCCAAATATGTGAGTTGGTTTTCCTGTATGTGTCGGGCGGCCTACCCAGCGCAATCGAATGCACCCGCTTGATCTGTGCGGACGAGTACTTCGCCGGATACGCGTTCCCCAGGCAGATCAACTGGTCTTCCCACAACAAGTTCCACCCCTGCACGATGACATATGTGGACGATGCGCTCGGCACCATAATGTAAGCCATGGCCACACTCGTTCCCGGCGTGAAGTTCCTCAGCCCCCGGCGCGCGTAATTGGCTATGTGTTTCGTACTGTAAGCACCGCCCTTCAGATGCGTGGCCTGGGTAGCCAGCCAACTGAAGCTGTCCCGACCCCAGAGGACACCGGCATCGGTGCTGCCTCCAGGGTTGGCGCCGCCCAGATAAGTATACAGCGCGTCTCGGCTGCCGCCGAGCCTGATGGCGTTGCGGTCCGGCAGGTAGAATGTGCCCTGAGCTCCGGCCAGGTAGTGGCTCTGCTGACCTTCCGTGAAGTACGTGTGCTCTGTCTCTACCTTGCGGTACGGACCGTCGCTGGCCTTTGGCGGCGGCGGGGCGTTCACCGCTCCCGTCCCCCCACCACCGTACTCGAACTGCCCCGCCTCGTTTGGCAGAGGGACCTGGCTGCCATCGGGAAGCTGCAGCAGGTTGGTCCCCGGGATGATCGTGCCGTCGGGCGGCAGCGGCTCGCTCTGCCAGGAATCATAGATCCTTCCGTCCGGCCCGGCGGCCCGGATGTAGTCGAACACAACGTAGAAGTGCGACTGTATGGCCGAAGTGATCGCATACACGTCACCGGAATCCCACGGAATTGCATAGGCCGACGGAATCTCGCTCACTTCCGCCGACGGGTTGCTCAATCCCAGCGGCCCAATGGCTTTAACCGTGTGGAAGTACTCCGTGCCGTTGGTCAGGCCGGTGTCCGTGAACATGTACACGTTCCCGCCCGTGTAGGTCGGCGCTGTGATTGGCGTTGAGCCGTTCACAGGACTCGCGTAGTTTTCGCCGCCCGAAGCTAGCCCCCGATACACATTGTAGCCGGTAGCTCCCGGAACGCCGTCCCAGTACACGCTTATCTTTCCGCTGCCTGTGGAGATCGCTACCGGGTTCACCGGATGCGGCGTGACGGAGACGGATGTGATATCGGAACTTGAGGTCAGGCGAAGAACCCGTGCCAAGTCGGTAGCAAGAGTGGCAAGCCCACCTACGCCGGTGACGGCCACACAGTCGTTCACGTCTGGCATGTAGCCATAAGCACCTGTCACACGAACGCCGGTTGTGCCTGTGCCGTCCGAGAGCGCCGACCCGTCGTCAAGGTAGAACCAGTCTTGCGAAGTAGATATGACCTTGCCCCAGGTGCGAATCAGGAGGCCGACGTTGTTCAAGCCTGACGCGCCAACCGCTCCGGACGTGTAGACGTTGAACGCCCCGCCGCCAATCCCTCGGTTGTTGATGCCAAGCGGCCTCGGCGCGTCAACCGGGATTCCCGTTATCATCCAGGTTGGATCGATCACCCTCTCTCCATCGCGCGTTGACATCACGGCGGGCCAGGCGTACCGATCAGATGGGATAGAGACCACATCGCCGGGACTGACCCGCATCGCCAGGGACTCGTTGTTCACTCGGATCCCCGCCTCTCCTCCCGGCGCCTGGATGTAGAAGCACCCCAGCCCGGGAAACTCCCGCGATACCACCTTGTCGTTCAAGTCCGCGGTGAGCGCAGCGCCGTCGGCGAACGTCTTCGCCCAGGCAATTGTTCCCTCCGCCGCTGTCTGCGCGTTTCCGACATAGCCCTCCGGGTCATAGCCCGGCCCGCCGTCCACGCAGAGCGCGCGGTTTGTGCCTTCCGTGCGAATCTGGCCTGTTACGTTGTTCACACGGTCGGTTGTGTTGACGGCGCAGGAGCAGTAGGTCTTCAGCGTCTCCGGGCCAGAGTCCTCGCCCGTGACGAAATAGCTTCCGTACGTCGGATCGCTGCCTGTCGAAGCTATCGGCTTGCACTGAAGCCCTACCGCCGTGCCGTCGGGCGGGTTCGCCGCGAGCAGATCGGCTATTGTGGCATAGTAGGTCGGCGGATCAGGGAGTGAGGCGCTGGGTTCCCCCGGCGCAGGCGGGACATCTGAGAGGGCTGCCCCTGTTCCGCTCGCCGACGGAACTGTCAGATCAACCTTCCACTGCCAGGGAGTCGGTTCCAGAAGTCCTTTTACCAGCGGGCCGTGGTAGAGAAGCTTGCCGTTCTTGTCCAGGTAACCGAAAACGGTAACCTCGACAAGCGCCCGCTCCCTGTTCCAGAGGGTGGTCAGTGTTCCCTGCACGTCCACCGTCTGGCCCAGCCGAAGCTCGGGCGAAGGCGGCGTGTAGACGATCATACGAGCATTTCGGTCGAAGCACTCGCGGACAACGAAGTAGACGGGGTTCTGGTGAGCCTTGATCTTCTCAACCCAGACGGCGTCCAGGTACACCTGCGTCTCATCGGCTTGGGCAAGGGCATGTCCTATTGTCCCCGGCCTGACCATCCAGTCACGCGCAGCATCCGCTGCTCACACCAGCAGCATACTTGCCGCTGCGGCGATCCCCAAGACTGTTGTCTTGCTCCAATGCGCTTTCAATGTCGATTGCTCCTTTCCGCTCCCGGTTAAGGTAGCGCGCGGCACCCCCGGCCGCCCGCATGGTAAGTTACAGCCCCCGAGTACGTTTGTCAAGGTGGCCCACCGGACATCACCGACGCGGCAGGTCCGGTTTACCGTCGCGTCTCCGAAGACTTCCTTGGGTCGTTCCTCTCTGAAGGAACCCCCTCCCTCCCCGCCGAACGAATCTTCGGAGAGGTAGTGTGCCAGCAATGGATTTTCGGCGGTTTCTTTCTCACCTGAGGACTTCCAGGGATTATGCCGGGCAGGTAGTGCGCGTCGAGGAGATACCGGCGCGGGAGGCGGCGTTCGGGGAGCTGTCGGATCCGCTGCCGGATGTGCTCGTCCGGGTGCTCGCGGACATCGGCATCGAGCGGCTGTATACTCACCAGGTCTCGGCTGTCGAGCATATCCGCTCCGGCAGGAATGTGGTTATCGTCACGTCCACCGCGTCGGGAAAGACGCTCTGCTACAACGTTCCGGTCATCGAGAAACTCCTTTCCGACCGCCAGGCGAGGGCCATGTACCTCTTCCCGACCAAGGCGCTCGCGCAGGATCAACTGAAAACCCTCCGGCGGCTCTCCGAGTCCGACCCGATGCTCGGCGGGATGATCAAATGCGGCACCTACGACGGCGATACCCCCACCGACACCCGCCGCAGACTCCGGGACGAGGCCAACATAATCCTCACGAACCCCGACATGCTCCATACCAGCATCCTGCCTTACCATTCCCGCTGGAACCGGTTCTTCTCGAACCTGAAGTATGTGGTGATCGACGAAATCCACAGCTATCGCGGCATCTTCGGCTCGAACGTGGCGAACGTGATCCGGCGGCTCAGGCGCGTCTGCCGGCATTATGGCGCCGATCCCCAGTTTGTCTGCTGCTCGGCGACCATTGCCAACCCTCTGGAACTTGCGGAGAAGCTGGTCGGGGCGCCGATGGAGCTTGTCGCGGACGACGGCTCGCCCAAGGGTCCGAAGCTCTTCGTTATGTGGAACCCCCCGTTCATCGACCAGGCGAAGATGGAGCGGCTGAGCTCGAACGTCGAGGCGCAGCGCCTTATGGTCGATCTCATCCGCGAGCGGTGCCAGACGATCACCTTCGGGCGCGCGCGGATCGTCGCCGAGCTGATGTACAAGTATGTCCGCGAGACTCTGCAGCGCTACAGTCCGACGCTTGCGAACGCGGTGCGGGCCTATCGCGGCGGGTATCTGCCCGAGGAACGGCGGGAGATCGAGCGGCAGCTTTTTTCCGGCGAGCTTCTAGGGGTCACGAGCACAAATGCGCTCGAACTTGGCATCGACGTGGGCAGCCTGGATGCCGCGATCATCATCGGCTTCCCCGGGACCATCGCAAGCACCTGGCAGCAGGCGGGCCGCGCCGGCAGAGGCGCTGAAGAGTCCGTCGTCTTCCTCATCGGCTACAACGACCCGATCGACCAGTATCTTATGCGCCATCCCGACTACTTCTTCGGCCAATCGCCCGAGCACGCGATCATCGACCCCGAAAACGCCTACATCCTCGCGAACCATCTCCGCTGCGCCGCCTTCGAGCTGCCGCTCATGGCTGTCGATTCCCAGTACTTCGGCGAGCATACCGAGCAGGTCGCCGAAATCCTCGCCGAGTTCGGACAGGTCAAGAAGATCGCCGATCAGTGGTACTGGGCCTCGACGGACTATCCGGCCAAGTCGGTGAACCTGCGGACAATGTCTGACAACACGTTCACGATCGTGGACACCACCCAGGACAACAGGGTGATCGGTCAGGTCGATGCCATCAGCGCGCCGGAGCTGGTCTACCCCGAGGCGGTCTATATGCACGAGGCCGACACCTACTTCGTGCAGAACCTCGATCTGGAGAGCAAGGTCGCCTACGTGCGCCGCGGGGACGCCGACTACTATACGCAGGCAATCGTGGATGCCGGTATCAGGATCATCGACAGGCAGTACGAGCGCGATCTGCGGGACCCTTCGACAAGCTCGGGACGGGTCGCGCTCGGCGAGGTGAACGTCAACTGGGCCACGACGGCGTTCAAGAAGATCAAGTTCTACAGCCTGGACAGCATAGGCTGGGGCAAGGTGGACATTCCCGCTCAGAATCTCGAGACCATGGCGCTCTGGCTCATCCCCGATCCCCGGCTGCTTGCCAGGGTGCGGGAATACGACCGAAACCCGGTCGAGGGGCTGGTCGGAATCCGCAACGTCGCCGTTCACGTGCTCCCGCTCTTCGCCATGTGCGACAAGCAGGACATCGGAGGGATCGTGGACAGCTCGAACACCGGCACGCCGACCGTTTTCCTCTACGACCGCTACTCCGGCGGGCTGGGATATGCCGAGAAGGGCTACGATATGATCGACGAGCTTCTGGAGTCGTGCCTGACGCTCATCCACGAATGCCCGTGCGAGGACGGCTGCCCATCGTGCGTGGGCATCCCGATCATCAGGCCGCCGATCCACGTTGACCCGGACGCCGGCGGCGGCTACCCGATCCCGGACAAGGAGGCCGCGCTCGTCCTCCTGCACGATCTGTTGGGCAAGGAGCCTTACATCCCCAAGCCGAAGCCCATCGACGAACAGCCTCCACCGCCCGCCGCGCCCGAACCCGAACCGGAGCAGCCCAAGGTCGAGCTTTCCGAGCCTGTGAGCGCGACGGTGATTGCCGATAGGTTGAGGATGAGGATGAGGGAGGGCAGGGCCCAACAGCCGGGAAGCGGCTGAAGCGGCAGCCGCAGAGACGATAGCGGCGTGGGCGAGAAAACCGCAGTTCGAGGGCGGTGACGCGTGGGGATGGCAGAGCTCAGTTGCTGGAGGAAAGGCGTGCGGCATGCTCGCAGGAATGAAAGAGTTCAGGAATCGTGAGTATTTGGGGTCCGGCAAGTTGTGACGAAAGATTCCATATAGATTCACGGTTTAGACAGGGGTGCCTCAGGAGGGGCAGGAATCTGCCCTGGGCAGAAAGCCTGCAGAATATGGTAAACTGAGAGAAAGGACTTCAACCGCAACATGGTGTGCCGATGCACAGGAGCTTAGCTGTAGATATAAACCCAGAGTTACTTGTGTGGGCCAGGACGACGGCCGGACTCGCCCAAGAGGACATCTCCAGGTCTGTCGGCAGGGACGTGTTGACTGTCGAGGCCTGGGAGCGCGGCCAGGCAATGCCAACGTTCCGTCAGTTGCGGCAGATAGCAGCCAGGACAAGACGACCGGTTTCTGCCTTCTTCCTGCCAGTGCCGCCAGCGGAGGCGGCTCAGCCGCGCGATTTCCGATGCGTGCCAGGACAGGAACTCGGGCGGTTTTCCACGAAAGCTCTACTGGCCTTCCGACAAGCCCGGGCTGCGAGGAACGTGCTAGAGGATCTATTGGAGGATCTTGGAGAGACCTGCCGGTGCGATCTCCCAGTGATTGCCTTGCGAGAGGATGTGGTCACATGCGGACAGCGATTGCGCCACTTCGTAGGCGTCTCTGTCCGCGAGCAGATGCTGTGGCGTGATTGGAACAAGGCGTACCAGGCCTGGAGGGATGCCTTGTTCGGCAAGTGCGTTCTGACGCTCCAGTTCCCTGTACCCAGAGACGAGCTTAGGGGCTTCAGCATGCTCGGCGACCGGTTTAGCGTGATTGTCGCGACCTCTAAGGACGAGGTGCAGGCGCGCATTTTCTCCGTCTTTCATGAGCTTGTCCACTTGTGCCTCAGACTTCCGGGCGTGTCTCACCCCTTCTTCCCGGCGACAGAAGGTCGCGGCGTGAGGCCGACCATAGAGCGGTTCTGCAACAAGGTCGCGGCCGAGTTCCTAATGCCCTCCGATGACCCGGATGTGCGGGGCATCCTACAGGCTGCCCGCCAGCGCAATGGCGTCGACACAGCCGCACTCAGCGCGGCAGCGAGGCGACTATGCGTCAGCCAGCACGCCGTACTTGTACGGCTGCTTGAAAGTGAGATGATAAGTCAGCGCCAGTATGACGAGGTCACCTCGGAGTGGGATCGTCTACCAAAGCCATCGGCTGGCGGATCCGTCAAGCCGCATGACAAGGCTATCGGCACCTACGGACGGGGGTTCGCCGCCGCCGTTCTTGAGGCTCTTGATAGCGGTGTGATCTCTGTCCATACTGCTGGGCAGTTCCTGTCCATCCAGACGCCTACGTGGATCGATAGGGTTCGTGAACGGGTAGTCAGCGGAGCGGCAGGTGGGCAGTAGCCGATCAACCATATACTGCGCCGACACCAGCGGGCTTATAGGTTTCGCACAGCAGTACCCTGCCGCCAATTTCCCCGCTCTCTGGGACGATCTTGCGGATCTGGCCCGCCAGGGCCGGCTCATCGCCTGTGAGATGGTCCGCGACGACTGCAAGCGTGAAGAGTGCAAGCGGAACCCTGAGGTCATGAAGCTACTCCGGGTGCCCGGCATCGTGAAAGGATTCTCTGCGGACCAGGAGAGGGCCCTCAAGCACCTGCAGGCCAACCTTCAGCGCATGGGTAAGGTGCTGACAGACTACGAGTCCGGAAGCAGCGCCTCAGACGAGTTCGTTATCGCCCAAGCAATGAGCGTTAACTTGACTGTCGAGGGCTCTTTCGCCTCCGGATGCTGCGTGGTTCTGCAGACCGAGACTCCCAAAGGAAATGCCGCGGCCGCGCAAAGGTGGAGAATCCCAAATGTCTGCTCCGTGTATGGCATCGGATGCGTGACGCCGGTCCAGGTGATCGTTGAGGAGGGCTGGGTGTTCGATCGTGCGGCCACTCCACAGCCGTCACTGTTCCGACCTAGCAGCCGGATTGCCGTCACTCTGATGGGCGATTCCCGAACCGCCACCCCGGACCTGAGAGGGATCTCCGGATCCCGAGTCTAAGTAGCCAGAGGTGGCGCGCAGGTACAAGGTAACCCGCGGCGAGCCGTATTCGCACCTTAGCACCCTCGCCGCTCGTCGTCGGGTGCTGGTGCTCCTCCCAGCGGCTCGCGCGGGCTCAGGCAGGTGTGGGTCGCAGCTCTCGGTCCACCGGATCAGAGTCCGTAGTCCGGCAGTGGCTGCACGGAGACAGCACCAGCATGCAGCGATTATCACAAGAGGAAGGTTCACAGAGAGTATGAAAGTCAGGTTGTCAAGCGTCTTGGGTCTCGCGCTGG
>Ga0315280_10007944_pt1 | contig 14062 bp, 6 predicted proteins | sample YL17G06_40_MG_FD_203697 | JGI IMG/M metagenome (GOLD analysis project Ga0315280, IMG submission 203697) | Sediment microbial communities from Yellowstone Lake, YNP, Wyoming, USA - YL17G06_40 | ecosystem: Environmental > Aquatic > Freshwater > Lake > Sediment | place: USA: Wyoming | collected...
AATCACAAGGCAGACGGCGGAAAGCTGAAGGCAGTCACAGCCGCTTGCTGCCTTCCGCTTTCTGCCTTCACTCCGAGGAGGGGGACGTGCTGAGACGCTGTTTGCATTTGATGCTGGCCCTGGCGCTTTGCGCCGGCTGGGCCCTGGCCCAGAAGAGGCTTCCCACGTCGGACACCCAACCGCGGGGCACGCTGATTGAGACCCAGGGCGAACCCGGCGAGGATGCTCAGGACCAGGTGGTGATGTACCGCTTTCGCTTGGCGGCGGCAGACGGCGGCCTGCGTCTGACCGTGACCAACTCCTCCGACGACGCGGGCCTGCTCACCCTGGAGGGCAACTCACGGAAGGTGGACCCAGGCGAGACCGTGGTCTTGGACCAGCGGGAGACCGCCTGGACGGGCGCGGAATCCGTGGTGGTGAAAGCGTCCCGGCGCCTGCGCTTGAGCCTGCGCTCCTCCGACAGGAGCGAAGAAATCGCGTTGCCCCAGAATCCGAAGGCCTCCGTGTATGAGGTCTTCAGCCTGGAACGCGCGCCGGCTGCCGCCGGCGGCCGCCTGGAGCTTCTGACGGCCCGCGGCAAGTTCGCCCAGACCCTCGCGGCCGGCGCCGATGTCTCCGAAGCCGCCCAGGCTCTGCGCCGGGCGGCCGGGGATTCTCGCGGCCTCCTGCTGCTCTATCACCCGAAGTAAGAGCTCGCAAAACCGCTGCTTTGCCGGACTCCTGCGCAGAGCCGGTAGTCGCCCAATGGCGCACAGTCGCCTTTGGCCTCAGAGACAAACATCAACAAAAACAGGGGTCTGTTCAGATTCCTGCGCAGAACCGTAGATTCTTGCCTGATAGATGCGCTGCGGGTATAAAATCGCGACCACTGGACAATAAGTGGCTGGGCGCGATGACAACTAGCGCTGGATCACCGGCTTCAAAGAAGGACTTCCCCGTTGGCCAGCGTGTGTCCCTGCCCGGGCATTTCCTCGGCCTGGTAACACTTGAATCCGTCCGGCCGCTCGCTTCGGGTTACGAGTGCCGTGTGCGGCTGTCCGATGGGAGGCCCGACGAAGCGATCATTTCGGCCGAAGAGGCCGCGGCGCTGCTCGGCCAGACGGTTACGGCGCCGGCCGCAGTTCATCCGGCCGAAGCCGAGAAGATCCGCCTGCTGGTCGAGTCGGCCCGCATTCGGCTCGCTTACGCCCACGACAGGCAGTTTGCGGTCAGCCTCTCGGGCATCCGCACCTTGCCGCACCAGATCGAAGCCGTCTACATGAAGATGCTGCCGCAGCCGCGGTTGCGCTTTCTGCTGGCCGACGATCCGGGCGCGGGCAAGACGATCATGGCCGGGCTGCTGCTGAAGGAACTGAAGCTGCGGGAGGCCATCGAGCGCATCCTCGTGCTCTGCCCGGCGTCGCTTACCATCCAGTGGCAGGATGAGTTGCTGCGGTGGTTCGGGGAGCCGTTCGAGGTTATCTTCTCCGCGGTCGATCAGCAGCAGCTCGTGAACCCCTGGCAGCGCGCCACCCAGGTCATTGCCTCGCTGGACTATGCCAAGCAGGACGAGGTGCGCGAGCGGGTGTGGCAGCAGCGCTGGGACCTGATCATCATCGATGAGGCGCACAAGTGCAGCGCCTACACCAAGCGCTCCACGGGCCGCGGCGACGAAATCGAGAAGACCAAGCGCTACCAGCTTGCCGAGCGGTTGGCCGCCGACGCCGATCACTTTGTGTTGCTGACCGCTACCCCGCACCACGGCGACGATGACCGGTTCGCCCACTTCATTCGCCTGCTCGATCCCGATCTGTTTCCCGAACCGCACCGCGTCGGAGACAAGGCCGGCGAAATCCGCCGCGAGATCCTACAGCTCGGCCCGGATTGCCCCTGGGCGCTGCGCCGGCTGAAGGAGGACCTCAAGGACATTAACGGTTGCCGGCTTTTCCCCGACCGGCACGCCCACACCGTCACTTTCCGGCTGAACAGCGAGGAGTTCGACCTCTACAAGGCCGTTACCGCATACATCAATGAGTTCCTGCCGCAGGCCAGCGGGCGCAAGAAGCAGAGCGTGGCGCTGGCCCGCACTGTGCTCCAACGGCGGCTGGCCAGCTCCACGCACGCCATCTATGAATCGATCCGGCGCCGGCTCGAAAAGCAGGACAATCTTCTGAAGGAACTGGAAGACCTGCCGCCCGCGCAGAGGGCCAGGCGGTTGGCGCAGATCCAAGGACGGCTGCCCGACGCCGAGCAGGACGAGGATGACCTGGATGAAGCCAGCCGCGACCGCTTGACCGATGAATTCACCACGGCATTGGAACTGGATCAGCTCCGCGCCGAGACGGCCGTCCTGCGGGACCTGCTGGCGCAGGCGTGGCGCGTCCGCGACCACGCGGCCGATTCCAAGCTGGCCGCCTTGCGCGACTGCCTCGCCAAGGCTGAATTCGCGGAGCTGCACGACGGACGCGGCAAGCTGCTGATTTTTACCGAACACCGCGACACGCTGAACCACATCCGCCAGCACCTCGAAGGGTGGGGCTACTCCACTTGCCAGATCCACGGCGGCATGAACCCGCACGAGCGGAGACACGCGCAGGAGGAATTCCGCACGGCGCGCCAGGTCTGTGTGGCCACGGAGGCGGCCGGCGAGGGCATCAACCTCCAGTTCTGCCGGCTGATGATCAACTACGACCTCCCGTGGAACCCGACGCGGCTGGAGCAGCGGCTGGGCCGCATCCACCGGATTGGCCAGGAGCGCGATGTCCACGCCTTCAACTTCGTGGCCGCTGAATCCGAGGAGGGCCAGCCAATCATTGAGGGCCGGATCCTGGAGCGCCTGCTGCAGAAGCTGGACCAGATGCGGAAAGTGCTGGCCGACCGCATCTTCGACGTGATCGGTGTAGTGCTCTCGCTGAATGACGTGAACCTGCCCGAGATGCTGCGGGAGGCGGCCCACGATCCTCGCAAGCTGGACGAGTACCTGGATCAGATTGAGAAAGTCGATCCGGCCAAGTTGCTGCAATACGAGCGGGCGACCGGCATCGCGCTGGCCCGCGCCAACGTGGATTTCTCCGGTTTCCAGGCGAGGAACGCGGAAGCGGAAGAGCGCCGGCTCATGCCGCGGTACGTCGAGCAGCATTTTCTGAACGCCGTCCGAGAAGTCGGCCTGAAAGTGGAGGCGCGAGCCGACGGGCTCTGGCGCGTGGAGCACGTGCTGGCCGACCTGCGCTCGGACCGGCTGGCGGCCGTGCGGCGGCTGGGCAAGCCCGAAAGCGCCTACCGCAAAGTCACCTTCCACAAACAGCATCTCGATATGGATCAGCACGTGGACGCCGTGCTGATCGGCCCGGGCCACCCGCTCTATGCCTCCGTCGATGAGCGGCTGAACGAGCTATTGAACGGCGTTTCGGGCGGCGTCGGCGTCTTCCTCGATCACGCCAGCGACACACTGTACTGGCTGCATTTCTTCGAATTGAGCATCCGTGGCCAGAACACCAAGGGCGAACCTCAGACGCTCTTGGGCGAGATGGTGGCGGTCCGCGAGGAATTGAGTGGCACAGGCTTTCAGCCTGCGGCTTCGGACGAGCGGTTCAGCGTCGTTCCCGCCGATTGCCTGCTGGACCTGCCCGCGCACCCGGCGCCGCCGCTAAACCTGGAGCCCATCGACACGGCGCCGGCGGCCGATTTCCTGAAAAGCCGCCACCAGACGGAGCGCCGGGCCGAGTGCCAACAGGAGCGGCGTCATTTCGTTGACGTCTGCCGCGATTACCTGGAGAAATCGTTCGACGCCCGCGTGCGCGCCGGGCAGGACCGCGTCATGGCGTTGAAAGTCCGCGAACGGCTCGCCCCGGAAGTGGCCATTGCCCGCCAGCGAGCCGAAAACGATCTGGCCGACCTGCAGCGGACCCGCACCGAGCGCCTGGCCGGATTGCAGCGCCTGACGCTTGCCAAGCACGGCCCCGTTCGCCACGTGGCGACCGCGCTCGTGCTTCCCAGCAGCCGCTCGGCCGAGGAACAGCTTGGCGCTGCGCTTGAAGACATCGACCCGGAGATCCGCCGCAGGTCCGAGAAGGCGGCCGAGGACGTAGTGATCGCGTGGGAAACCGCGAAAGGCTATGAGTGCGAGCGCGTCGGGCACGAAAAACGCGGGTTTGACATTCGCAGCCTGGGCCCGGCCGACCCGCAGACGGGCTACCGTGATCCGGTGCTCGGGATTCGGCGTATCGAGGTTAAGGGCCGCCGGCGCGGCCAAACGATACGCCTGACCACAAACGAGTGGTACAAGGCAACGCAACTGGGCGATACCTACTGGCTGTATGTTGTTTGGGACCCGCTCGACAACCCGAGCCCTGAACCGTTACGCATCCAGAACCCGGCGAAACACCTGGATCACGCAAAACGTGAAGTGGTGGCCGCGAGGTATTACGATATATCCTCAGAGGCCATTGAACTAGCCGCTAAGCAACAGGATGGCGCCCATTATGCCGGAAATTGACATTGGTGCTGTGAAATCCAGACGGGACATGGTCCGGCTCCTGGATGGCTATTCCTTGGAGCGCAAGGAGGAACTGGACGAACGCAAGGTGAAGCGCCCGCTGGTCAAGACGCAACTACTCGAGATTCTGGACGGCTCGCAATGCCGCCCGAACGAGGACTATACAGAGACGTTCAGGCGCAGGGGCCTGCATCTGAAGGCTATTGATGACGACCTGCACGCTGTCCGGGACCCGCAGGGCCAACCCATGGGCTTCCTGGAGCGCCTGCGGCCGCGCATCGTCGCCCTTTACAGCACGCTGGATGCGAAAGATTTTTCACCGCGGATTCAAAAGCTCGTTATCGGCGCGCCCGAACTCGATTGGGTCTGGCTCAGCGGCATCACGTTCAACGTGCTTTGGGGCCTGGTTTCGAAGCTTTCTTCCCCCAACCGCTTCGTGAAACTCGTGTTCACACACAACAGCGTTTACGAGGTCGATGAGGAAGAACCCCAAACCGAAGAGGAAATGAGTGAGCCGCAGGAAGAGCCGGAGGATGCGCCCACGGTCGTCGAGAGGAGAGAGGCCAGGTTCCAACTGATCGACCGGGTTGAAGTCGTCCGCGAGAAGCTCAAAACACTACAAGTGACCTACTCGCCGCTGCACGCCATCAGCCAGTTGCGCTTTCCGTCGCCCGCCGGACGAGGCGGACATGACTTCTACGCCAATGGAAAAGTGACCAACCGGAGCGTCAGTTTCACGGACCACCGCCTGCATGTCCTCTTCGTCACGCGCATTTACGAGCAGTTGCTCGGAAAGACGGAGCAGCAGGCGTGGTACAGCGTGAAGAGTTCGGTGGCCGCCCCCGGCGAGTTCCGGCGGATCGTGGGTGCTCCCCTGGTCGTGCGGTTTGCCGAACCGCTCTCTTCCAGCACGTTCGATCACTGGATCAAGTCCACGTTCGAGAGGCCGAGGAACCGCTTCCGGCTATGGGGGCATCCCATTCGGCTTGGTCCGACCAAAGTGCATGTCTACGGTCTCGACAGGCACTTGTGGCAACCGCTTTTCCTGGAGCTTACCGCTACCGGTTGCGTTGCCATCATACCGAACGGGACCTGCGGCAACACGGTCCATCGCCTGGTGACCAACATTCAAAGATATCTTGATCCTGGCGCCATTGTGCATCTTGGCGATCAGCGGTACTCGGCCATGGTCCAGGAAGCCTCGACGGATGTGAAATATGAGCTCGCTGGATGATCTCGCATCAGACCCGCTGTTTCAGCTCAACAGCCTGCTGTGGCTGGCGCAACCTCTGCCTTCCGGGTCCGACGTCACGCCCCTGCTTTGGCAACGCGGATTCGCTGTTTACGCGCTGGCGCCGCTGCTGGCGCTCCCTCCTGACGTTCGCCTTAAGCTGCAGGACGCGGGGCTGCCCCATCAGGGAAGCACCCGCCCCGATGTCGTCCTGAGAAGGGAGAGAGACAGGCGGCACGCTATGATGGAGAACAAAGGAAAGTCCTTCGGCCCGAAGTCGAGCACTGCGGAGCAAGCCCGAACTTTGCTCGTCGCTTCCGGGCCCCGTGCGGCGGAAATTCTCGGTCTGCGGCCCACCGACGTCGGGCGCTCCGCTGCCGCGTATCTGGTGGCGAGTGCATCGGCCCAGCAGATGCGAGAGACCCTGCGAACTCTCCGGAAAGAACTGCAATCTGCGGGCATAGAAAGCGGGGAGACGCCTGTTGTTGCAATCGAGTCCGATTCCCAAGCGGTGTACCTCATCGCCGATAGCGATGCGCGCGATTTCTTTGGGCTTGATGAACGCCTCGCTTTTCTTGCTGTGGAGGCGGGCAACGATCCGCGGCCCCTCTATTTCATACCGTACGATCCGGATTGCCAGCAGGACCCGGAACAAGAGGCGTTCTGCAAACGCGTGCTCTTCGAGCGCATCCAGGCGACCGTGCTAGGGGCTGCCGGCCGTGCCCTGCCTCCAGCGACCGTGCCTTTTGAAGCCGAGCGTTTGCTCGATGATGCGACCTGGGGCATGTACGGCGTATGGGATAACACTGATACCAGGAAGCACATGCGCAAACTGACTCGCTTTCTCCTGGGCAAGCTTGCCTCCGCCGTTTGCGCCGAAGTTCAGCAGGCCTTCTTGTACATCGAGGGGCAAAGATGGCTGCTTAACATTGCGAGCGGCGACGCGCAGGCCAGAATCTGCAGCGTCCTTTCAAGATTCTCATGCCAAACGATGGAAGTAAGCGCCGATCAGTGGGAATTGTTCGACTGACATCATGGACAATGACAAGAGGCTGATCGAGGACTACCTGCCGATTGAGGCGATCAGCGCCGAGGCGTCGCGGGAGAAATCGGTGCGCAAGGGACACATCTCCACGCTGCACCTTTGGTGGGCGCGACGGCCGCTAGTCGCTTGCCGGGCCGCGGTGTACGGCGCGCTGGTGCCCGCGGCCCGGTTTCGCCCGGCCAACGGACCGGAAGGGAAGCGTGCCAGCCTCGCCCGCGCCAATGCGGCCAAATTCGTTAAGTCGCTCTGCACGTACCCCGGCACTCCGCATGTAATCGAGGAAGCTGGCAGGCACATCTTGGAAGCGCACGCCGAACGGCTGACTGAGGAAACCGGGAAGCCCGTCTCGGTGGAGGACATTGTCGCCGGGCGCGCGCCGCGGCCGAAGGTGCTGGACATGTTTGCCGGCGGCGGCGCGATCCCGCTGGAGGCGCTGCGCCTCGGCTGCGACGCCTACGCCATGGACCTGAATCCCGTCGCCTACATCATTGAATTGTGCACGCTGGTCTATCCCCAGAAATACGGGAAGCTCGATCCGAACGCGAAGGGGTCGGCGGCAGACGGTACATGGGCGGGGCTGGCTGAGGAGGTGCGCCACTGGGGCGACTGGGTGTTGAAGAAGGTAAAGGCCGAGATCGGCGACCTCTATCCGCTCATACCCGACCCGAATTTCAAGGGCAAGCGCCCGGCCGTCAACGCACAACTGTGGAAAGACGAGGCGGCGGCACAAGTTCCGCCAGGCTGCCTAATGCCGGTTGCTTACCTGTGGACCCGCACGGTCACCTGCAAGAATCCGGGGTGCAAGGCCACCGTGCCGCTTGTAAAGCAGACGTGGCTTTGCAGAAAGGCTGGCAGGTGCGTGGCGCTGAAGGTGGTGGCCCCGAAGAACGCCAAGCAGGTGCGCTTGGAGGTTGTGGAGGCACCGAACGCGAAGACGCTGGGATTCGATCCGGAAGCCGGCTCGAAGGGCGGGAACGCGACCTGCCCGTTCTGCGGTACGGTTGCTGACAACGAGTATGTGAAATCCGAAGGCTGTGCCGGGCGTATGGGCACTCAACTCATGGCTGTGGCCTGCACTCGCCCCGGCGAGAGGGGCAAGGTCTACCTCTCGGACGACCGCCTTCCGGTAGGCGCTCTGGATGAGGACGCGATTCATGCGAGGATCTCGTCGGTTTGTACCCGCTCGGGCCTGGACCAGCTAAATGAGCCTATGCCTAAGCCCGGCACCCTTGGCTTCCGGGTGCAGCGATACGGTTTCAAGACCTGGGGCAGCGTCTTCACGCCCCGCCAGGTGCTTTCGTTACTAACCTTCGCTCACGGTGTTCGAGACGCGGAAGGGGCCATGCAGCAATACGAGCCGGAACGGGCCAAGGCCGTTTTGACCTTGCTGGCCGCGATAGTGGACCGGCTCGCCGATTTCAACTCAAGCTTATGTGTCTTCAATTACACGGGTGGTAGGGGTGTCGTTCATACCTTCGGACGGCACGCTCTACCAATGGTTTGGGATTTTGCAGAATCGAATCCATTCAACCCGGAAGCCGCTAGCTGGATCTCGGGCATCGAGGATGTTCCGGCGGGTCTCCGCGACGCGGACATGACGACAGTAGGGGCCGTTTGTCGGGGCTCTGCGACCTCGCTCCCTTTCTCCGATGCTTCCTTAGATGCGGTCATAACCGATCCGCCCTATTACGACAATGTCCCGTATGCCGACATCTCGGATTTCTTCTACGTCTGGCTGCGCCGCACAATCGGCCACCTGTACCCGGAACACTTCGCGTCCGCGTTGACACCGAAGAGATCGGAAGCTATTGCCGATCCCTCTCGGCATGACGGCTCGGTTGACGAGGCGCGCCGGTTCTATGAAGAGATGATGGGCCAATCTCTAAGCGAGGCGCACCGCGTCCTGAAACCAGGTGGGCATATCTCCATTGTGTATGCGCACAAGACGACCTTAGGCTGGGCAACGCTCGTCGATGCCCTGCGCAGGACAGGATTCATCGTGACGGAAGCGTGGCCCCTGGACACTGAGAAGCCTGGGCGGCTGCGCGCGCAGGATTCTGCCGCGCTTGCATCGAGCATCGTGATTACCGGTCGCAAACGGGATGAGGGTGCATCCGGGCATTACGAACAGGATGTCCGACCAGAACTGGAAACCATCGTTCGCGAGCGAGTGGCGGCGTTGTGGGCGCTTGGTGTTTCCGGCGCCGATCTGGTAATCGCCTGCGTCGGTGCGGGCCTGCGCGCCTTCACGCGCTACGCCAAGGTGGAGTACGCAAACGGCGAGGAAGTGCCGGCCAAGCGGTTCCTGGCCGAGGTGGAAACGGTCGTGCTGGAGACGATTCTCGCCTGCCTGTCAAAGGCAGTGGGGGGAAACGGCGGGCGGCACAGCCTCGCAGGCGTCGATCCGGCGACTCGCTTCTACATCCTCTGGCGCTATACGTACCGGTCGGCCGAGCTGGATGCGGGCGAGGCGATCATCTTTGCCAACGGCACGCACGTCGAGCTCGATGGTCCGCACGCGCTTTCCTCAGGTGCCCAGGCGCTGATCGAGAAGAAGAAGGCAAAATACCGGCTGCTCGATTACCAGGAGCGTGGCGAAGACGCCGAGCTAGGCATGCCGCGGGAAGACGGCCGGCCGGCGCCGCTGGTCGACGCGCTGCACCGCACCCTTTGGCTGATGGAGAAGCGCCCGGCGGGTCTGGCGGACTTTCTCCGCAAGGCGCAACCGAACCTGGAGCAGATGCGGCTGGTGGCGCAGGCGCTGGCTGGTCCGGCGCTGAAGGGCGGCGAACTGGCGGATGTTTCGACGGGCGGCGAGCTGGCCGCGCTGGCCAAGCTCACCGCCAACTGGCGAAGCGTGGTGGAAGATGCGGCCGGCGGCCCGCTGTTCGCCTCGGCCCGTTAGGAATGTGGTTGCGACGTGGCATGCGGCCCTTGCGGGCGCCTTTTTGCGCGTAGGCTTGTTTCGCACGGCTTCGGGCAAGCACAGGTGCATTGGGCCGGCCGGCGGGACGCCAGCGGTACAACTCGGCGTGACGACGAGTGACGTATGAAGCGGCTTTTGATTTACGCGGATGCTTCGGTGATTGGCGGCTGCGAAGACGTGGAGTTTGCTGAGGACAGCCGCGCTCTGTGGAGGTGTTTCATCGAAGGGCGACACGACCTCGTACTATCGACCTTGACGCTCGCTGAACTGAAGGGCGCCCCGGATGTGGTGCGGAAGCTGGAATTTCAAGCACATCGTGAACCTCGGGCGCATTCGCCGGTTCAACGCCGTGAATGTCGAGTGCGGCTATGCTATGTTGGACACTCGCACGCCAAAGGAGGTCCTCGAGTATGAATAAGACATTCGACGCCGTGGCTTGGATGCGAAAGAGGCGGACGGAGATTGATGAGGAAACGCACGGGCTCTCCTGGGAAGAGAGGGGCCGAAAGATCGAAGAGGCTCTCAAGGGGGACCCGCTGTGGGAACGGCTAAAGGATACAATGGTTGCCCCGCCTCTTCTCGCTTCGCCCGTCCCCGCAGAAAAAGGACGACTTTGACCGTGGCTAGTTCATCGATCTAGCCCTGCATCGAAGTCGCTGCACTTCATCCTTCGGGCAAGCAACGCTACAACAGGGCCGGCCGGCGGGACGCCAGCGGTACAATGGGGCGGGCCGGCGGGGACGCCGGCGCTACATAAGGGGCAGCTAATGAGCACAGCACCCAAAAATGCGGCAGTAATCAAGCCATGGATCGAGGTCGTAGCGCTTCATCCCGACGTGTTGGCCGAGAACTTCTCGGAGGACATCTTCGCGCTCGACCTCGGCCCGCTGGCCGACGGCAACCCGAATGTCCCGGCCGTCTACCGCGATGCGGAGCATTTCTTCCGTGTCTCGTATCTGACCAAGGGCCTGCGCTCGCTGCTGGAAGACACGCTTTCGCGCCTGACGGGCGGCGGCGGCAACCGTGTGCTGAAGCTCCTGACACCCTTCGGCGGCGGCAAATCGCACACGCTCGCCGCGCTCTTCCATGCGGCCCGAAAGCGGAAGGCGCTCGACGTCGTCCCCGAGGCCCAAGGCCTGCCGAAACCCGGCCAAGTGCGAACCGCGGTGTTCGACGGCCAGTTTTTCGACGCCACGAAGGGCAAACAGGTCCCGGGCGAAAAGTTCCGCGCGCAGACGATGTGGGGCTGGATCGCCTGGTCGCTCGGCGGGAAGGAGGGCTACGAGATCCTGAAGAAGCAGGATGAGACGCGGGTGGCGCCCGGCGGCGACGAGATCATGGCTTTGTTGGCGGAAGGCCCCAACCTGATCCTGCTCGATGAAGTACTCAATTACCTGATCAGCGCCGGCGGCGTGAAGGTCCTGCAGACCACGCTCCGGGATGAGACGCTCACGTTCCTCGGGCGGCTCACGGTGGCCGTCGGGAACACGGCCAATACGGCCCTGGTTTTCTCCTTGCAATCGAGCAAGCGCGAGTCGCTTGAGTATACGAACCTTCTTCAAACCGTGGACCACCTGGCGGCGCGCAAGGACCAGCTCCGGGAGCCGGTGGAAGGCAACGAGGTGCTATCGGTGATCCAGCGCCGGCTGCTGGCACGGATTCCGACGGCAGAAGAAGCGACCCCGGCCGCGGCCGCTTACCAGGAGATCGTGACGCAGATGAGGCAGGCGTACGCGAACACCAAGGCCCAGCGGCAGCAGGCCGAGGAAGAAGGAATCGCGTTGCGAGACCGGGTTCGGGCCGCCTACCCCTTCCACCCGGCGCTGATCGACGTGATGCGCGAGCAATGGGCGGCGATCCCCGAGTTCCAGCGCACGCGCGGCGCGCTACGGTTCCTGGCGGCCTGCCTGCGCGCCTCGCAGCGCGAGGGCCGCAGCCGCACGGTGCTGGGCCCGGGCGATGTGCCGATCTACGATGCGGAAGTTCGGCTGGCTTTCTTTAAGGAGGTGGGACAGCAGGCCGACTTCCAGGCGGTCCTGGAGCACGACCTGATCGGGGCAAACGCCCGCTCACGGCGGATCGACGAGCGGCGTGCCCGCGAAGTGCCAGCCGAGGCTGGCAAAAGGCCGGCCAGCCGGCTGGCCACCGCCGTCCTGATGTACTCCTTCGGCGGGAAGCGCCGCGACGGCGCCAACGGCACCCAACTGCTGCCGCCGGGAATCACCGAGCCGGAACTGCTGTCGGTGTGCGTTGGGCCGGACCTGGACAGCACCACGGCGCTGGCCTGCCTGAAAGAACTGAAGGAGCAGTGCCTCTACCTGCACTTCGACGGCGTCCGCTACTGTTTCAAGAAGGACCCGAATGTCACGCTGCTGGTCGAGCAGGAGTCCGAGGCGGTGGCGCGCGACGAGCGCCAGGTGCGCGACAAAATCAAAGAAATGCTGGAAGAACGCGTTACAAGCCGGAATGCCGTCATCTGGCCGGGCGATTCCGGCCGCATCGACGACAAAGTTCCTTCGTTCCTGGTCGCCTACCTGCCGTTGGAATTCCGCGCAGCGTCGAAGGTCGAACAGGAAGCCCTGGCCAGGGAGATGCTCGAAAAGTACGGCGAGCGACCGCGCCAGTACCGGAACGGCCTCGGATTGGCTGTGCCGGCAAACGACCAGATCGAGACGCTGCGGCGCGAGGTGCGCTACGTGATGGCCATTGAGCGGGTGAAGACGAAGGGCAAGCAACTGAACCTGACCGACGAGCAGAAAGCGGATCTGAAGGAAAAGGAGGCCACCCATAGGAGGGCCGCTGAATCCGCCTTCCTGAAACTCTACACCGAGGTCTGGCTGCCGAAACTGGAAGACTCGCGCATCGGGATTGACGCTGTAGCGGTGGGCGGCCGGCCGCTGCAGACAACGCTGGATGAGAACAAGCAGGCAAGGGTTCACGACCGGGTCATGGAACTTTTGGCCGACGTGCAGCGGCGCATTTTCACCAGCGTGAAGGCGGTCAAGATCGTGGACCTGTTCAAGCTGGGCCAGGGGGAGCCGCCGGCTATGGGTATCCGGACAGCGGATATCGTGGACGGCTTCTACTCTTACCTGGGCTTCACCCGGCTGCTGGACAGCGCCGCCATCCGCAAGGCCGTTGCCGAGGGCGTCCGGGACGGCATGTTTGGCTACTTTTCAGGCTCCGCGCCCTCAATCGGTGCGGATGGCAAGTATCAGGTGCCTGCCGACCGGGTGCATATCGGCACGGCGGTTTCCGAGGGTGAGATTGACCTGGACTCCGGCCACCTGATGATGCCCGGCGCGATTCCGCAGCCTCCTCCGCTTCCGCTTCAACCGCCCACGGAAGAGCAGGAGTCGACTCCCGAAAAAGACAAGACGCCAACCCCGCCTCCCCCGCTCCCGCGTCCGCCAGCAGTCGAGCTGGCGCAGAAGCGGGTGGAGGTGAGGTTCACGGCCGACCGAAACCAGCTCTTCACCGCTTGGAACGCTATCGCCAATTTGGCGGACATGGCCGGGACGGTGGCGGTCACGGTGCACGCCGAGTCCGAAGCTGGCTTCGACAAGAGCAAACTCAACAACGGCGTCCTGGAGCCACTCAAGGAAGCTGACCTTATCGAGTAGGGGCAGGAAGCCCGCTATACCGGGAAATGGGGACAGCCTGAACAGCGCAGTTTTCCAGGGAGCTCCGGTTTACGATGCGTGCTGCCGGGCTTTCTTGCCACATCACCCAGCGCGGGGGATCACCGCGAAACTTCCCCCTCTTGCGATGAGGATGCGCTGCGTCCCTTCGGCTTCTGGATGGAATGGTGGCAGCGTGAGGCCCCAGCGGATTGGGGCCATGTTCTGGAACGCCGAAGAACTCCGGTCTGTTTCCGGCTTGCGTCCGCCGCGGCGGACACGTACTCGGGTCCCGCCGGCCCCGGGGCGGGTCGCAAATTGCAGAAAACCCGGGCCCGGGGGGATCCGCCGCGGCGGACGCTCCATAAAATCAGGTAGTTCAGGCTGACCCCGTTTGTCGCCCCAATGCCCCGCGCTCGGCCCGCGCTACCCGTGCCGAAACGGGCTAAACAAATACGCCCCAGTGTGTTAGGCTACCGAAGAAAAGGGGCGACCGATGTTAGATCGCGTATTCACGGCAGCTGAAACCAGAACGCTGCGCGCTTACTACTACGCCCTCGCAGACCACACGTCGGCTCTTAAATACGAGGGCAACTACGTGGCCCAAGCTGATATCCAGGGCCTTGTGACGGAAATTGAGCGGCTGCACCAGGACTTCCCAGGCGCCTTTCCTCCCTTCAACCCGACCGTCTACTCCTCGACAGTGAAAAGGCTTCTCAGGAAACCGAAGACCACCCGATGCTTCAAGGTGTACGAGCTGCTTTCC
>Ga0315280_10007945_pt1 | contig 14062 bp, 32 predicted proteins | sample YL17G06_40_MG_FD_203697 | JGI IMG/M metagenome (GOLD analysis project Ga0315280, IMG submission 203697) | Sediment microbial communities from Yellowstone Lake, YNP, Wyoming, USA - YL17G06_40 | ecosystem: Environmental > Aquatic > Freshwater > Lake > Sediment | place: USA: Wyoming | collected...
GTTATATCGTCAATCAGAGCAATCCGAGTGATAAGGTCTATTAAATCAACGTTTTTGATGTTGGTGATTTCAGTTATGAGGTCTATTAAATCGACTTTTCTTAATCTAAGGTTCTGGGGAAGAAAGCTCATTTGTAAACCACCTTTTTAGGTTTTTCTATCTTCGGTGTTTTACTCCACACGGCTAGCCAATTCCCGTCACTATCGTAGCTTGTGAAGATTTCTAGTATGAGCTTGTCGTTTCGGAAGAATTTTATGTGCGTGGGGTTTCCATATGCATCTCTGGCTACACATTCCATTCGGTCATACGCCGACGCTTTGAATGTGTAAATGAACTGTTCAATGCTCATGTTTTTGGTTCTCCAAAATCTTTTTTAACTGTTCTTTTCCTTCCTTCATTAATTTTAGCATTTCTTGAACATCTTTGTTCTTCATGATTTTTTTAAAGAGTATCCATGTGCCGAGAATCGTTAGAGGAAGCTCTATTGCTTGAATTATGCCTATAATTTCAGAAAGATTCAACTTTTATCAGCCTCGCTTCTTGGTCTCCTTTTAGCGTTTCATCCAACACATTAACGGTTAAGGAAACGGGTGCATTGGGCATTGTGAAGGAATCGCTGAAAACATAGATTCCGTAGCATGGTAACAAGAAGCCGACACGCCCAAAAATTTTCATTTTTCTATGACAACCGTCTAATCTCCATGCACACCAATCGATTAAGCCGAAGAATCCATGTTGTTCTCCTCTATATAGGTATGCAACTGTAAAATTCACTTTCTCATTCTCTTTTGCTTGTGATGGTGCTTTGAAAACGGCTATTAATAAGTCATTGGTGTTTTTTTCCAACTAGAAATCTCCCTTTCTTCGTTTTAACTATGAGGGGGTTGAAACGCTTTCTATATTTGATTTGCCTTCTCAAAACTCCGCAACAGAAACATAGCCAAATGCTTTTAGAATCACATAAAAAACTGCGGGTTTTCCTTACTGTGACCACGTATTTTATGCTGTTTTCTAGTTTTGTTAAGGCTAGAACCCAATTCTGCGTTGGTTTGCCAAAGATTTTTCTAAGGACATTCAACGCTTACGCCTTTTTCTCGCTTTTATTTTAGGCTCTGCGAACCACATCAACAATATCAAAAGTATGATGAGAATTCCGACAGTTCCGATAATGCCCATTACTGCACCCGCAGGCTCTTTTATGAAGTTGGTTAAGCCTGTTGTTATGTTTGTAAGTTGCGATACTAGAATGGCGAAGGCAATCACTAGGAGTATTGTTAGAAACAGTAATGGGTGAGCCATGATTGCGGCGGCTATGGCGAGTATGGCGATGCTGATTGCGGCTAACAATGAGGGGCTACTTTCAAGTTTAGCGTCTGGGATGTCCGTGTCAAAATTAACGGTTGTAGTGCCTTCTATCGTGTAGGTGTTGGAGTAAAACCATTCTTCGCCTCGTTTTGTCCAATATCCATGTTCTTCAACTAGGAATTTTGTTACTTCCGTTGTTACCGTGTTGATTTTATACCAATGTCCCGTTTTTGCAAGTTCTGCGGTGAATTTGTCTATGGCGATTTTTTCCATGTTGCTTTTAAGTTCTGCTTCTATGCTATCTCTGGATGGGGGAAGGTTAGGACTTCCATAGGTAGCTTGTGTTCTCCATGTGAAACTTGATTCGTAATTATATGTTTGTGTTGCCATTTTTCATCGCCTCAAATATAGACGAATATGTTAAACTTGTTGGTGCGTAAAACCCATTTACCCTTAGATTCGGGCATCAATCCAGCATGAGCTAGAGCATATTCCATTTTCTTTGAGTGCGGAGGATAGAGAGCAAATTCAGGAAATAGCTTATGGTCTTCCCGTTCTAAGATGCGGATTAATCCAGATGCCTTAATATCTGAATAGCCTAGCACTTTGGGTTTTTTGATTAAGCCTCTACGAGCCTTCAACGGGTCTAGTTTTGCTTTTCTTCTCCATGTTTTATCGTAGCCTTTTGTAACCATAGCTTTCGCAACGCTTCTTTTATGTGCAGTCGGATGCTTCTGTTTACGGTGATGTCTTAGTTTTGCCATGCGTTCAGCGAAATCTCTGCCTTTAATCGGTTTTCCGCATATTCGGCAATGCACGGTTTTCATTGGCATTTTAGCCACCCCTCAAGAGTTGAACGATGATTAAGGCTATGGTGATGATGCTAGAGCCAAACAAGACTTTCATGCCGTTCTCCAGAGACTTCATTCTGGCAACGCACACATCATCTAGCACATATTTAGGGCAGTCTTCATTTTCTTGTGACAAGCCAAATCACCCCTAGAATTAAGCCTATTGCGACTGTTACGCCTAGAATTTGGGATATTGGTGTCGGTTTTGTCGTTGATGCACACATAGCTATTTGTTCGGGTGTCAAAAGTTCAGTCTTTCTCCATCCTTCCTCGCCTATCCAAGTGTAACTTCCAAATATAGTCATTTTTGTCGCACACAACGGGTGGCACTCATTATTTATTGGACTATACACACATTCTTGCGTCATGTTCTCATCATTCTCCCTATTTTCTTGGCTTTCTGATGTTGATATAAAACGGAGATTAGGTAAATTCCGCAGATGACGGCGACAATGAGAAATATGGTTTTATAGAGTTCTATTTGGCTTTTCTGTTGTTCTTCGTCTAGTTCCGCAAAAGCTGGATTCATGGCTAATATCAGTTGTTTTAGAAAATCTGGCTTGAAATAGACTAGTCCGCTTATTATTGCTCCTACCAAAGCGATAATCGTGCCTATGCCGAATGGGTTGTTGTTTGGGTCTGGGTCGTAGTATCCGTTATGTAGGTAGTGGCTTGGTCTTTTCACCTTTTCCCTCTCCTTAAACTATTTTTGCACTCCAATGATACGCTTTCAAGTTTGTGACCGTGCAGTAAATATTTGTTGCATCAGCCCATACTCCACTCACCGTTGCCCCCGTCACGTCTGGAACAACTGACACCATGTTAGGTTGAGCTGATAATCCATGAGCTATCGTCTGCTCTGCTCCGTTGCCCGTGCCTGTTCCTCTGTTCTCTTGAACCCATTTTCCGTTTCTAGCCGAGTGTTTTCCGTTTCTAGCCATTGTTTAAGCCTCTAATTTTTGAACGTAGAATATGGGGAAAATTAGGTCTGTGCTTGTGCTGTTGAGGATTACGTCATAGATTCCCGCTTCATACTCGAAGCCTTCACCATAAACTTCGGTTATTTTGCTTGCTGTTATGCCGCTTTCGTTGAATAGGTCTTCCACGAATTTTGCGGGGGTTAATGTTCCTGCTGAACGCCTCAATATTACGTTTAGAGCATCGGTTGATGCGGCGTATGCTGAATCTGTATGGTAAAGGTGCATCCTTAAAATTCTGTGGGGAAAAGGAATTTGGAGTTGTGTTTTCACGTCTGAACCTGTCATTGTTATGCTGTTCGGGTCTGTTGTGACGTAAATTTTATAGATGTTTTTGCCTATGCGTTTGAAAGTCCAAACGCCGTGAATTTCGTCAATATCTTCTTTTTTGCTCATAAAAAAATTTCACCCCATAAAAAAAGAGGTTACTATGGGAATTTAGTTGTAGAGAACGCCGACGATGAATTTGCCCGCTGTTGTTAAAGCTACGCCTAGGTTGAAGTAGTCGTCTATGTCGATTGGGTCTGTTACGGGTATGTCCAAATCTCTTTTTCTTGTCAAGTGTGCAAATTCTGCAACGCTTGCAGTTGTAGCGTCTGTCGCTATTGCTCCGCCTATGTTTTCAACTGAAAATTCTTGGTCGCCCATCGCTTTGAATCCAGAACTTGAAAGCCTAAACTTTCCGCAGATGCCTTTCAACGTGGCTACGGTTGTGCCGATTGCATAGCCGCATAGTTCAACTATTCTGTGTGCTCCTTCAAGTCTTATGCCGCTTCCTTTTGTTTCGCCTGCACTTGTGCTTCCCATTGCCGTTAGTGTGCCTAGTTTAGCTTTGAATTGTGGCGATGCTACAAAATCGGCTATGACCAAATCCACGGTGACGTATGGTTCTATGGTGTGGTCAATTAAGCCTGTTGCCCATACTTCGATTTCGCTTCCGCCTTTAACGGGACAGTTCACGGGGTATATTGGTGCGGGGTCTTGTGGGCTAAAGCCAGATTTGCCAAGTGTTGAACCTATGGGGGCACATAAAACTTTGTATGGTCCTATGGAGTTAGAATCGCTTTTCAATTCAACATAGGCTTGGACTGCTTCGCCTGCGGTTAAGCCTGCTGGGCTAGAAATGTGTGGGATGATGGCTAATAGGCATTTTGCGTCTGCTGGGAGTTTGAAGTTTGCTCCACTAATTTTCGTTGCGGTTGTTCCGCTTATGACTGTTGGTCCGACTGTTTTAGTTACTTTCATTGTTTTTTTCCTCTCCTATTCTCCTATTTTCCATAAACGTAGTTTCTTCCTTGGGGATTTGAGTAGGTTCTAGTTGCAGAGTTTGTGTGTCCGTCTGGGTCTGGGCATCCGGGTAGGGCTAATGCTCCGATTGTTGATATGACTAATCCTCCCGTTGCGAGTTTGCCTAGTGGTCTGCGAACTCTAGCCCATGAAGGTATTGGAAGCGGTAGTTTACTTGCTATCCATCCTGCGAGGCTAGCCCAAAATGGAATTACCCATGCTGAACCACAATATTCGCCTGTGGTTGGGTGTGTTCCTAAGAGTTTGTATTTCAAGTAGGTTAAAGGTGTCCAATCTCCATCGGTTGTCCAAAGACGACTTATTTCGGCTGGTTTTGTTTGCACAACTGCACCCGAATCATTTTTGATTTCTCCGCCTATGATGCAGTGAAGCCAATTCATCCATGCATTCTTTTTTCCGTATGCGGTTTCGTAGCTTGGGATTGCTCCGAAAACGCCTGCCAAAGCTCCTAAGCCTGCTCCTATGGGAGTGCCGAATCTGTTGATGAATTTTTCAAATTTGCCGCCGACACGTCTTGCATAGTATTTAATTCGCCCTCGTCTATGCGAAATTGTTACTGGGTCGTAGCGTCTTTTCTTTGCTCCACTCCAATAAACTCCGCCTCGCCTGCCTACACGGTAAGGTTTGTGGTCTGCTCTTTGGGGGTCATATCTGCGTCTTCGCCTTCTAGCGGGGTCGTGTGTGCGTTTGCGTCTTCCAAAAACCCATGCTCTCAACTGCGGGGGAACTCTACCTCTGCGTGCTCCTCTACGTCTTCTTGGGTCTGGGTCGTATGACATTTTTCATACTTCCTCTTTTTCGAGTTTAGTAGTAGTGGAACGTGTATATAAATGTTCAAATCTACATTAAAATGTGTGTTCACGCACAGTTTAGTGCATGACAGTAGAAAAAGAGGGGAAGTTAAAGAATGAATTTGCCTATCACGATTGCCAAGACTATTATTCCAGCGAAACCTAAGAATTTGCCTATTTTGATTAATCTAGCGATTTTGCTGAACCGTTTTTCCGTGTCTATCAAGTTTATCCAGCGGGCTACGGTTGCGTGACTGCATGGGCTTCCTTTTTTGGTGAATTCTTCGGCGATTTCTCTTGTTCCCATTCCGTCTTTGTGCATTAGCCAAGCGTCTTCGGCTAGTTGTCTTGTTAAGACGGGTTCGCCTACTGCGGGGGACATTGTTTCAACTTGGTTTTTGATTAGTTGCATTTCTTCGGGTGAAGGTGGTTTGCCAGAGGCTATGCTTCTTAAAGCGGCATCAACTTCGGGGGGAACTTTGAAGCCCATCAAACTGATAACCCAGCCGAATTGGGTATAGGCTGTTGCGATTTGAGGCATGATTTTCATTAGGTCTATGTTGAATGGTTGCGATTGTGCAGGTTGAGTTTGGTCAGACACTCATAGCACCTTCTTTTACATCATCTAGCAATTTGAGAAAGCATTTCCATGAGCAAACATCAAGCATCAACATACATCTTTTCCTAAGTCTATGTCTGCTAATTTCGTAGTTTTGAGGTAGATGCTTTTTCCATTCAAAAGGCATGTGGATTTCCACATAGGGATTCCTAGGTTCTTTGATTTCTTTTCCGCATACATCACAGAAAGTTTTATCCATATTTTTTTCTCCTTTTGTCAAAATTGATGGAGGGGTTTTCTTCTAAAATTAGGTCTTGTAACGTGGTTTCTATGGGTTGCATGATGAAGAATAGTTTAAAGAGAGTGTCGAAGCTGATGGACTTTTTCCTTAGAATCTTCGCTACTTGTTGTTTTACGCTATGGAGGCGATTGTATGTTTCCATTGTTATCTCTATTGTTGTGGTTTCAGTCATTTTTTCTTTCTCCATTGTTTTGTTAATCGCAATCCACAACGGGGACACTCGTAGGTTTGGATGCATCTGCGGACTTTTTTAAAGGGATTTTGCAGTATGGACATAGCGGGGTCATGGCAATATCACAACCTTAGCTTCATAGTCTTTTTCTCGTAGTAACTTGATGATGCCGCCTGCCATTTCTATGCAGTCTAAAGGTTCTTGTGTTGATATGGTAATTTCTATGTTTATGCCTTCAACTGTTATTTTGATGTCGAAATGACTTAGTTCCGTAACATCTTTTGCTTCTTTCTTGTGTTTTTGCTCGATTGCATGTTCGCACATTAGGTATTCCTCTCCAAATTCCATGATTTTTTCCTCGCCAATAAAATAGAAAAAGGGGGGTGATGGTAGAGAGCTGTTCTTTTTACTGTTCGTCTAGCCAATTTGAATATTCTGCACCTACGCCTGCCATGACGCTTGAGGCGTAGATTATTGCGGCTAGTATGGTTGGTGTCATAGGTGTGACTAGCGGAGCTATCGCATTGACGGCGGCGGATAACAAGTATATGGATGTGGCGAAGAACAAGCCTAAGACGTTGCCGTAGATGAAGCCTTTAACGACTTTGAACAGCACTTTAGATTTTGGTTTTGGTTGTGGTTGCGACATTTTATTTCTCCTTGATGGGTTCTACGATTTTAGTAGTAGTGGTGGGGGTGCTTATAGCTTTTATGAATTCTTCGCAGTCGGTGTCTTCTCCGTGTTCGGTTGCGATGTGCCAAACTATGCGGATGAGGGCGTTGCGGTTTTTGATGAAGCCTAACTCTTTGAAGATGTGGATGTGAGTTTCTAGGTCAGTCATGTTTCCTCGCCTTCTTCCTCGTCTTCAAAAACAGCGTCTTCTAGCTCGGCTACTCGTTTCTCTAGGTCTGTCAGTCGTCTTCGGATGTTGTTGATGATGTCCGCCATATCTTCGGGCATAGAGAACGCTCCTTAGATGGGTTCGGCTTTTCTGAAAGACTTGCCACATGCTTCGCAACGGTATAGGTGGATGCGGAATTTGTTTGGTTTAATTCCACCCGCTAGCATCCATGATTTTATTTCTGTTACGTCTTTGCTCATGCATTTTGGACATGCTACTACTAGGAGTTTTTCATCTTTGAATATTGTGGGCATTTTCTTTTCCCCTTTCCTTTTTATGGGCGAATGATGATTCTACCACTACTACTAATAAGCTTATTCTACATGTTTATGTAGATGTGCAATCTCTCTAGTCGTAGATTTTATCTAATATTTGCGATGCACATGGTTCTACGGCACATAATATTTGACCATTGTTTTTATCCCATTCTCTAACGCATGGCAAATCTAAGAGATGCATCCACTTATTTTTGAGACTACAATGATAGAGTAGCCTTGCTTCCTTTTCATTCTTGTATTGAAAGTCTTTTAATCGTTTGAAAGGTTCTTCTTCCTCTTGTTGTTGCGTTGTTTTCTTTTCTTGTTCTTGTTCTCTTTTTTCCTTCGCCCATTCTTTTCGTTTCCAACATGATATACAGCTTGAAAGAGGCACGGGTTTGGGTTCTTTATATTTTTTGGGATTGTCGCAGAAAACCATTTGGACACCTGTTTTCTTGTCTATGTAGCCTTTTCCTTCTCCAACATAGTTGCATTGGGGAGGGGGGAGAATTCTAGTCGCTTCTTCTTTTAGTTCTTGTATGGCTTTTTGTTTTTCGGGGTTCTGGGGTTCTCCTAGAGGAACATCGCTTGTTATTGGTTGAGGTTGATTTAGATGGAGAAGGATTTGGTTTATGGCTTCAACTTCGCTTTTCAGTTTATGGTCTTCTTGATATTTCTTAAGATTTGCGAAAGCAGTTTCTTCAAACCGATAAGTCTTATGGACTTTTGGCATCTTGCGGTTGCTCCATTGATTCTTTTAATTCTTTTGCTTCTTGGATGTAGTCTTTCGGTTGTTCCTTTGCGGATAACTCCGCCTTCCTCTTTTCTAAGGCTTTACGGTAGTTGATGCCCAAACTAGCTAATCTCCCTTGATACAAACAATCTTTAAAAGGGCATGTAATACATTCGACTAGAGGCAATTGTTCATGCAAAAGTATCTTTCGCTTGAGATGGCATGTAAAGGTCATTGTTGTTGTTGCTCCTTTGCCTTTTTCAGTTTTTGAATCCATTGAAAAACGGTTGCTTGAGGTATCCCCGTAACCTTTGAAATTTCTCTTAGACTCAAGCCTTTTTTGTGGTATTCATATACAAGTTCCAGATATGCCTTGCTTGCTTGTTGTCGTTGCTCCATATCTAGTTGCTTCACTTTAAAGAAGTCTTCCAGCTTCTTCTGAAACGTGCCTAGTGGGTCTAATACATATTTCCTTTTTCCCATACTATCACCGATTAGTAGTAGTCGTAGTGTGCTTATATGCTTTACTGTAACGGGACAGAAAAAAAGTTCCATGATATCCCATGAATTTAAGTGTGCTCTCGCAGAGCACGTTTGTAGCACACTTTTGATGGAGCAGAGCACAACATTTTTACAAAACGTGCTCTTGTCTCACGTAGCGTCTTAAATTGAAAAAGGAGTGTAGTTTAGGCTTCTTTTAGAGCACGCTTTTAGTAGTGTTAGTAGTGTGTTAGTTTTTTTCATGGTAAAAGCTAACTATTACCATTATCCTTTGTATTCGAGAAAGCAATAAACTAACAATACTATGGTAAATGTTAGAGAACCACACTAACATCTTTTTGGTTCTGTCTCAACATCCATGATACAATAAAAATTAAGCGTCGCAAAAATTTTATAGTTTATACTGTTTAAGCAGTTCTTCAAGGTCTTTCATCATTTTTAAGAGAGCAGGTGTTGTGATTGACTTAAAATAGATGACAAGTTCGCATTGTGGGGTGTTGCATTTGTGCTTAGAGGTGCAGAAATAATCTTCAGGTAAGCAAGTCCCTGTCCCTAAAACCATCACAGAAAAGTAATAGCCCTCTTCAAATTTCATGCTTTCACCTTATCATTTTCTTCAATCATCACATAGAAGTCTAGTTGAAACCTTTGATAGATATTTGTTACTTCTGAAAGCCTTAGTTCTGCGATTATTTGTTTTAACACCGTTTGCCATTCTGGAGATAGATTTTCAAGTTTAGCCTCTAGGATGTAACCTCTTTTTGAATCATTACTTGCTAGACGTATTCTCAACCTTTCACCCCCTTATATGAATTTGAATTTTACCGCACAATGTCGGCAATACCACCGTTTTGTAGTTCCCCCAACGCTAACAACCACATCACCAATTTTGAAAGCATAACTGCATCCTCTACACTTTTTAATTAAGCCTTTACCCTTAAGAATCTTATGAATGAATGGAGTTAGAATAAAAACCTTAATTGTCATGCCTTTGCTTCCTTCTTTTCTTTCTACATTCTTCACAATCGCAAATTTCAGCATGTTTAAAATAGATTTTAGCGATAATTTTGTTTGGTGTCATGGTTGAGCTTCCCCTCTTTGTCGTTTGTAGTGTTTACATGGAAGGTCTTTATGGATATTGTCTAAGCTGATGTAAACTTTGAGTTGAGAGCAAAACCTAGTTTCACGGTTAAAATTGAAACATGCAACGCATCTAACCATTAGGGTTTCGCCTCTTTCGGAATCGCATCCAACTCTTTCAAAACCCTCATCAACACAACCAAACTATACATAGCATCAGACAAGTTTTCATGTCTCAAATCGTTAAAGCACCGTTCATAACTACACATAACGCAATGCTTAGGGTCATGCGGCTTATCGTAATCGCATCTTCCCATGTCCGAATACTTACAATGCGGTAGCTTTTCCATTTCACTAGGACTTAACATCTTCGGCATTGCTAACACTTCCACCAATTTGTTGTTAAAGCAATCGTAAAAAACGGAGTTGGTGGGTCAAGTCTTCCCAATTCAAAATAGAACCCATGCCTATCGAAGGAAAGATAGAAACCAGCAAATTCAATCTTCATGCTTTCACGCTTCCTTCTCAATGTCAATTAAACTTAGTTTCTGTTTTCCCTGATAGCTTCTCAATGTCTTAATGATACTCTCCAAATCGTTGAAGGTCTTTAACAACTTAACGTATTCGTCTTTTGGTATGCAAATATATTCCTTCATGCTTTCACGCTTCCACTTTCAATATTGGCATAAACTTCAAACCCCAACTCTGAACCACGGCTTGCGGAGGCTTCCCATAACTTTCTTCCAACGCCTTAACTGTCCACCCACCCAACTCTGCAACCACGCCATAATTCCACTCCGTAGCTCTTAGCATGTGTTGAGCAAACATGTGTCTCCAAAAGTGGTTAGTCATTCTGATGTGAGGCTCAAGTTCTGGAGCAAAAAGCCTTAGTGCTTCACGGTTAAGGTCGCCCATTTCATCATTGGTTTTAGTGAAGATTGCCCCTTCTTTTCGGTCTCCAATTATGGTCTTCAAGTCTTTCAGAAGTTCTAGGTCTAAATATTTTGTCCATTTCTTGCCTTCGGGATGTATGTCCCTTCTAGCTTTATCGAACACGGTTATTTCCGCATGGTCTCCAAATTCTCGGATGTTTTGCATACCATTAGGCAATTTTATCATGGCTTTTAACGTTGCAGTTATGCGTGTTGCAGTCTTAAACATGAACTTGTCAATCACATAAGCCTCATAGTCTCGTTCTTTCAGCCATCTCAACATTTTATTTAGAACATCCATTTCGACAAAGAGGCTGGCGAATGTGCCGTATCCCCTGCCTTTTGCACCCGATATTTTCTTTCCAACTATAATGCCTTTTGAAAGCAGAAAGCCTCTTAATGGCATTCTTATTGATGCGGTATCAAACCCTTTAGCTTTTAAGATGCGGATTATTTCAATCGCATCATCAAGACTTAGCCTATCTGGATGTTTAAGACACCATTCACCACTCGCAACCAAATCTAACCCAAATCTTTCAAACTTTCCCATGCAAACACGTTTTATCGTTGAAACATTCGCACTTACGTTTACGATGTTGCGGTCTCCCATTTCAGCAATCCAATTCTTGATGCTTTCTATTTGTTCAAACTGTCCATTCTGAAATATGCTAGCATCAACCGCTTCCTTTTCCGTTGGTAATCCTTCAACTAGCTCCTTGCTCAACTGCTCATAGACTTCGGGGTGACGCTTAAACCACATTGTCACGCTTTCAGATGTCACTCTTTTATTTCTTTTATTCAAAACAACTTCGGCTAACTTGCTCGGAGAAAGCGTTTTATGCTCTCTCGCAAAATCGGGCAAATCCCTTTCGGGTTTGTATTTCATTTTTCCTCATCCTTTGTTAGGATGTTAGTAGTAGTGATAGGATATAAGCGTTGTTCTCACGTTTAAAGCAAAAATGTTAGCTTAGTGATAGTGTTAGTGACAGAATAAAGCATAAATGTTAGTTATAGTAGTAAGATAGTGTGGAATGGTTCACATGAAAAGAAAACAGAAAATTCCTATAAAATGCTCGAATTGCGGTCACGACTGGAAAACTAGAAGCAATATGCAACTTGTAACTTGTCCATCATGCTATCATAAAACCCAGAATCCAAAATTTGAAAATGAGCAAATCTTAATGGAGCATTTCAACCTTAACCAAGACGGAGTTAGAGTTTTAGACCCATCGCTTAATTGGATTGTTGATGTTTATTTTAAACCCGACAAAGCATGGTGTAGTTACTGTGAATCGGAAAACTGCAACCACGTTAAATTTGCTTTGGGCTTAGGTGAAGTGCAGAAAATCCTCAAAAAGAAAGGATGGAAAGGAGGTGATGTTTAATGTTTGTTGAAATTCCCCTAGAAATTTACATACTCCTTTTATGCCTTCTAATGTTGGGTATTGGTTATGCATTAGGCATTACGATTGAACGTGCCGCTTGGAAACGTGGATTTAGAGAGCAAGAACAAAAGAAAAGGGGAAGCTAGATTTGACCTTTGTCTTTGCTGCTTCTCATCCATGAAGCAGCTATAAGGTCTCCCGACTGTTTCGCCGCATCCAACCTAGCCTTTATCGCATTAAAAACAGCATCAGCCTTAGCTTTCTCAACAGTTATCTCATAAACTTGCGTTTCACTCATCAACACCACCCCCTTTATAGTCCAACTCCGACAAGCAAACGCTTACTAGCAACACCAACAGCTGGCAACTCACACGCTAACGTAACTGGATTCCAAACGTATCCTTCATCACAGTCATAGTTGCATAAGCCCGATTTAACACATGAAGGCGAACCGTCGCATGTTCTTGTGCTGTCAATGTAAGCGCATACGCAACCGCTTTTAGTGTAAGCACAAGTGTTGTCGACAAGGTGACTGTTTGGCAGAGGGTCGGGACATATGGGTGAAGGCGTTGGACATGTGAAACCTTGCCTGCAAACGCTGACTGACGTGCATGTTGTTCCAAGCCTGCAGGTGCCGTTGGGAACTGATGAATTGCAAGCTTGAGTGTAGTCCGTTGGATTGCCGCTTTTAATTAACGCATTTTCTATATTCGGCGAATCTCTGTTCTCTACCCTTTCAACGGCTTTCTCTGCAAGTTCATAAGCCCTAACCATGTCGATTCTATGACGTTCCATAAGTTTCTTAGCGAGTTTATCAACGCAACTTCCGCAACCCATTTTCCCACCTAGCTTGCATCATCATCCGAATAAATCGCAGTGATAGTAACTACGACTGCGGCACTCAAAGTAACATACAAAGCCGTGTTCACCGAAGTAATAGCCCAATAGGCAGGTGCATTAGCCATAGGAATAACAGCACCTTCACGTGCTTGAAAACTCCACTCCATAAGACTAGACCCCCCGCTTCCATTATTCAGATTAACAACAACAGTTCCCTGTGCTTGAATGGTTAGGGCATGGAGTTTAATTACTTTGCCAGCTACGGCGGCTACTAGGTTTCCGCTTGCACTAGCATCGAAAACAGCGGTTTTATAGGTTTTAAGGTCATGTAACGTTTTAACGTTGCCTATTAGGTTTGTTCCAGCACCAAGAATCATCTCTCCACCAGTCGAAGGCACTTGCCAAAGGCTTACTTCGGCAAGTTGCACAGTATCGGGGTCGGTTCTCACATTTTCAAATCTGATGCGAATCTGCGTAACATTACCTTGACTAAATGCTTTTTCGTTGTATTGCCCAGCGGGTTTATATGCTCCCGTAAAAACATCTGTCCACACACCATCTTTCAGAACGTCAATATCTATATTTCCCCATTGAAACAAACCCCCAAAATCAGTAACCCAATATCTCAATTTGTTGCTGAGAGTTGATGTTACCGTTAAATAAATGAAGCTACCCCATGAAAGAGCTGGAATCGTTGAATAGGCATATGTCGCTGTGTTGTTGTCATAAACTAGTGTTTCGTCTGTCCAAGCACTATCGGGGTCGCTGAATCCAGTAGGCGACACCCATGCCCCCGCACTCGCTGATGCTTGTTTGAACGCTATACCCTCGCTTCCTTTAGGTGTCGGGTCAGGCATGCTTCCGATGGTTTCTATGTTTTTTATCGTTGTTATCTCAGTAATTTTCGTTATGAGGTCTATTAAATCTACGCTTTGAACGTTAGCTATGTTGGTTATGCTATCAATGCTAGAGATGCTTTTTATCAAATTAACCGTGTTGAGAAGGTTCAATGTTCCAACGTTTGTTATATCGTCAATCAGAGCAATCCGAGTGATAAGGTCTATTAAATCAACGTTTTTGATGTTGGTGATTTCAGTTATGAGGTCTATTAAATCGACTTTTCTTAATCTAAGGTTCTGGGGAAGAAAGGTCGATTTAATAGACCTCA
>Ga0315280_10007946_pt1 | contig 14061 bp, 7 predicted proteins | sample YL17G06_40_MG_FD_203697 | JGI IMG/M metagenome (GOLD analysis project Ga0315280, IMG submission 203697) | Sediment microbial communities from Yellowstone Lake, YNP, Wyoming, USA - YL17G06_40 | ecosystem: Environmental > Aquatic > Freshwater > Lake > Sediment | place: USA: Wyoming | collected...
GGCGCGGCAGCGCGGGGTCTCGCTTCGGCAACTGCTGGGAGTGCCGGACCGGCCGGTTCCTTCCGGCCTGGCCGTCGGACTCTATGACAGCGAGGCCGAGCTGTGCGCGGCCATTGCGCGTTATTGGAGCGATGGCTACCAGCGCCTGAAGATCAAGATCAAGCGGGGCCAGGACGTGGCGCTGGTCAAGGCAGTGCGGCGCGAGTTCGGAGACATTCCGCTGTTCGTGGACGCCAACGCCGATTACACGCCGGAGGATTTCCGGGTTTTCGAACAGCTCGACGAATACGGCCTGATGATGTTCGAGCAGCCGCTGGCCAAGGAGGATCTCGGGGGCAGCGCGCGGCTTCAGCGGCTGGTGAAGACGCCGGTCTGCCTGGACGAAAGCATCGAGACGGCCGCGGACGCCCGCCGCGCCATCGAACTGGGAAGCTGCCGCATCGTGAACCTCAAATTGCAGCGTGTGGGAGGCTTCCTGGAAGCCTTGCGGATTTGCCAGGTCTGCCAGGAGCACGGCATCCCGCTGTGGATGGGCACCATGCCGGAGCTGGGCGTGGGTTCCGCGCAGGCGCTGGCGCTGGCCAGCCACGCGGGCTTCGTGTTTCCCACCGACGTCGAGCCGAGCCGGCGCTGGTACCTGGACGATGTCGTGCGACCGGAGATCCAGCTCGAGCACGGCTGCCTGACGGTCCCGGAAGGGCCGGGCCTGGGATACGAAGTTGATGAAGGCAAGGTCACGCGCTACGCGATGGATCAGTGGCGCTTCAATACACAGCGCCATTGATGCCCGCGCCAGGTTCCAGACCGCTCGCTGACGCGCGCGGCTCAGAATCTACAGCCGAGCCGCGACCGTGAGGGAGCGGATGCGCAATTACTTGTGACGCTGCGTATAGCGAGGTTTCACCCCAGACCGGCCGGACAAGTCACCGCCGAAAGGCAGGGGCTGGGGCGGCGGGTGGTTTATAATTGCCCTTTATGGCTGATGTACAGATTCACCGCAGAGACTTGTTTCGGGCCGCCGGGGCCGGAACCGTGGCCGTGACGGCCGGCTCCTATTCGCGTGTCTTGGGCGCCAACGACAAGATCAACCTGGGCGTGATCGGCTGCGGCGGCCGCGGGTTGGGCGTCATGGGCATTTTTCAGAAGAACCCGGCCATTCAGGTGACCGCCGTGTGCGACGTCTACGGAGTGCAGATCGACCGGGCGCGCCAGCGGGCGCCCGAGGCGCGCAGCTTCACCGACCACCGCAAGCTGCTCGAGGTCAAGGAAGTGGACGCGGTCCTGATCGGCACTCCCGACCACTGGCACGCAGCCATCGCCATTGACGCGCTCAACGCGGGCAAGGACGTCTACGTTGAAAAGCCGCTGACGCTCAAGATCGAAGAAGGGCCGGAAATCGTGAAGGCCGCGCGCGTCAACCAGCGCGTCTGCCAGGTCGGGATGCAGCAGCGCTCCGGCCCGCACTACATCCAGGCGCGGGACGAGTACGTCCGCGCGGGCAAGCTGGGCAAGATCACGCTGGCGCGCACCTGGTGGCACGGCAACGGGGCGCACCTGCGCAAGGCGCCGCCCTCACTGCAGAGCCAGCCCTCCAACCTGGACTGGGCCCGCTACCTGGGCCCGGTCAGGTGGCGGGACTACGACCCGCAGCAGTACTACAATTTTCGGGCCTACCTGGATTTCGGTGGCGGCCAGGTGACCGATCTGTTCACCCACTGGATCGACGTGGTGCACATGTTCATGGATCAGGAGGTCCCCTGTTCGGCAGTGGCTGCCGGCGGCGTGTACCACTACAAAGACGGCCGCACCGCCCCGGACACCATTTGCGTGCTGCTGGAGTACCCGGCCGGCTGGACCGCCACTTTCGAGGCCACCCTGGCCCCAGGCATCACGGGCGATGCGGTCGAGATGTGCGGGACCGAGGGCCGCCTGTGGATCAGCCGTGGGCGCTTCGAATTCCAATCCGCGGCCAAAGGTGCGCAGCCGGTGATTGTCAAATCAGACGGCGACCAGACCATCCACCACGTCAACAATTTCATTGATTGCTGCCGCACGCGCAAGCTGCCCAACGGCGATGTGTTGATTGGGCACCGCTCGGCGCAGGCCTCCCACCTGGGCAATATCGCCTATGTCCAGAAACGGCGCATCCGGTTCGACCCGCTGCGCGAAGAAATTCTGCCACTGTAAACATATGCTTCGGCTCATCATCACTCTGCTTCTGTTCGTCAGCGGGGGCCTGGCCGCCGACTCCCGTCTGGACCAGGTGGTCGCCGCGGTCCGCGCGGAAGTGAAACCGGATCAGGCTATGGAGTACATGAATCGTGTGTACGCCACGGACCGCTGGTTCACCTTCCCCAAGTTTCAGGAGACCGCCGAGTACCTCACACGCACGATGAGGGCGATCGGGCTCCGGAATGTCGAGCTTCTGGCGGCGCCCGCCGATGGTGTCAGTCAGTTCGGATACTGGACCATGCCGCTGGCTTGGGACGTCAAGCAGGCGCGCCTGGAGATCGTCGAACCGGCCCCGCCGGAAGAGTTCCGCGTGCTAGCCGATTACCAGAAGGTCCCGGCATCGCTGGGGATGTGGAGCGGTCCCACGCCGCCGGGCGGCGTCGTCGCCGAAGTGATCGAGCTGAAGCGCGGCTCGACCGCGGAAATCCAGAAGCTGGATCTCAAAGGCAAGCTGGTCCTGACCCGGCAGAATCCGGCCGGCATCCGGTGGTTGTTGGCCCGGCAGGGCGCCCTGGGGGCGATCAACACTTCCTCGGAGAACCGTAATCTGAAAGACGCCTACCAGTGGGTCAACTCCTGGGGCGACAATAGCTGGGGGTTCAATAAGGGCGACACGCCGCTGGTGTGCTTTTCGGTGACGCCGCGGCAGGCCGAATTCTTGACCGGGCTGCTGGCCAGCGGCGCGAAGGTGCGCATGCGGGCGGTTGTGGACAGCCGTCTCTATTCCGGGTCCTACCCGTACGCCACCGCGGTTGTGCCGGGGAGCGGTTCCGGGGAGGAAGTGCTGGCTCTGGGCCACACTTCCGAGCAGGGCGCCAACGACAACGCCACTGGCGTGGCCGCGATGCTGGAAGCCCTGGGCACGCTGAACCGGCTGATCGCTGCCGGCAAGCTGGCGCGGCCCGCGCGCAGCATCCGCATGCTGGCCATGGGCGAACTGCACGGCTCGATGCACTACATCGGCACGCATCCCGAGCGCATGCGCCGGACGGTGGCGGCCATTTGTCTGGACACTCCGGCAGGCTTCTATGAGTTGCCCGGGACCGAGTACAGCTTTCACTTGAACCCGGACGTGGCGCGTTCCTTCAGCGACGCGCTGATTCTGCGCGTGGCCGAGGCCTATTTTCCCAAGCTCTCGCCGCCGCGGCCCTTCCGCGCGGCGCCTTACGCCACGGGAACCGACACGTATCTGGGCGATCCGCTGATCGGCGTGCCGACCGTGTGGCCCTTCAGCGGCAGCGGTGTTCACGTCCACCATATGAGCGCGGACACACCCGACCGGGTGGATGCACGCTCGTTGCGCGATCTCACGGTGGTGACTGCGGCCTACCTCTACTTCGTGGCCTCGGCCGGCGAGCCCGAGGCCCGCTGGTTGGCCGAAGCTGCGCTGGCGCGTGGCCGTGAGCAGGTACAGGCCGCCACCCCAGAGAAGGTAGCCTACACGGTGGATCGCGAGAGCCAGGCGGTGCTCTCGGTGCTCCGGCTGGTTCCTCCCGGGCGGCGCGAGAAACTGCGCGCGGCCCTCGGGCCCTTGCTCGAGCAGCTTCGCCAGGTGCGCGCCGCGGCGCCCTCCCAGCCCTCCACAGATCCGCAAATGGCCGAGGCCGCCCGCATCGTGGTCAAGCGCAAGCGGTTTGGAACGCTGCCGCTCGACGAGATCGCTCCCGACCAGCGCGAAGGCTATCCTTCGGGCGCCTGGTCGCTAGTCCCCATCAACGCGCTGTACTGGTGCGACGGCCAGCGCAACCTGGCAGAAGTGATCCGTCTGACCCGGCTCGAGCGCGGCCCCACGAACTTCGATTTTGTGGGCTATTTCCGGTTTCTCGAAAAGCGCGGCTACGTCGAGTTTGTGAGGTAGGACATGCTTCAGCTTGTCAGTCAGTTTGACAGCCAGTAACCCGGCCGCGTGCGCACAATCACGTCCGTCCGGTCTCTGACCTTGACTTCGATCTCGTGGAAGGTACCCTCCTCCCGGACAGTAGGGGTGAAGCTCAGCAGGTACTGACTGTGTAGTTCCTCGCCGATGTGCGAGATGGCCTGCTCCAGAGACCTCTGCTTCAGGAACGAGAGGTGGCGGCCTCCGGTGTACTTCGAGAGGGCCTCCGCCGCATTGGTGGTGGCCAGCCGGGCGATCTCCGCGAAGATGGCCAGCAGGTTTATTCCGCCGCCGCCGGCCTGCACGGCGCTCGCCTCCGGCTTGGCAGTGAACCCTGTCAAGAACGCGGAGTAGGTAACCGGGTAAACGGTGACGTTCTCCAGTTGCGCCAGGGTCACGGCGTCTTCGAGTTTGCCCTCGCTCGAGCGGTCGCGGGTCTCGCCGATCAGCAGCAGGACCCGGCGGCGCTGAATAGGACATTTGCTCAGCAGGCGTACCGAGGCCGTTACCGCATCGATCATGCGGCTGCCCGCGTCGCCGGGCCGGAGGCTCAGGAATGCCCTCTTCAGGGCCTGCGTGTCCGAGGTGAAGCCCTGGATCCGTTCCACCTGGCTGTCGAAGATGAACACCGCGGCTTCGCCGCGTTCGCCGATGACCAGCGGCTCAATCATGCTGCCGATCTTGCGGATTCTCAAGAGAGACGGCGCCGCCAGCGAGCTCGACTGAACCGCGATCACCAGCGAGATCGGAACAGAGTGCACATCCATGTGGATCTGTTGCGGCCGGCGGTTGTCATACAGGAGGAAATCATTCTCCGTGAGGCCGTCCACATAGTTGCCCTTCTTGTCCGTGATGGTGGTGGGCGCGATCACCAGCGGGACGGTAGTGCGGAAGGTGGGCTCCTGCGCGCAGAGTCCGGCCAGCAGCCCTGCGAAGCTGGCGCTACTTAGCCGCAATCAGGTCCCCTGCCGCCAGCCGCACCTGGTCCCACTGTTCCGGATTGTTGCGCCAGATCTCGATATCGAGCATGGCGGCCTTCCCGAACGGCTTCTTATAGATGATGCGGTCTACCAGCCGGTCCGCAGCGTCCTTGTTGCCGGTCTTCTCGGCCAGCAGCCAAAAATACTCGTAATCCTGCAAGCCCCGCCGCTGGGCCTTCAGCCGGACGCTGGCGATGGGCTGCCGGTAGCCCATCACTGCGCCCCGGTAAATGAGCTGCCCCGAGCCGTTATAGATGCGGCGCGGCTCCTTGAAGTTCTCGGCCTCGTACCAGGCTGCGAAGGCGTTCCAGTCGAACTCCCACTCCACCCAGCCCGCGCGGTACTTCCATCCGATCCAGCCGATGGCCCGGTTGACCAGCAGGTCCAGATCCAGGAAAGTGTTCGACCCGCATCCGGAGTTACGGCGCTGCTCGTAGATCATCGGCCCGTAGAACCAGCTCTCGACGCCCTTCTTGCGGAAGTACTCGATGGTGTCGATATCGAACGAAACCGTGTGGCAGACCAGCAGCTCAACTTCCTTGGAGAGCTTGTCCATGGCCTGGCGCGAGTAGCCGCCGTCGATGCGGTACTTGAACCAGCCGCGGCCCATGCCTTCGTGCAGCAGCCGGCCGTAGTACAGCATCATTTCGTAAGCTTCTTCGTTGTAGGACTCATCCAGGCCGTTGAGGAAGGCGATCTTGGCGACCTTGCGCCACTGCGGATTGGCGTCCAGGTGCGCGCGGATCTGGCGTCCGGTCTCCTTCCAGACGGCCTCGTACTCCGGGGTGCGCCCGCCCGGCGGCAGGTCGATGGGCCAGGCGCTCCCGGTTTTCCGCCTCACATCGAAGGGCATCATCATGTGGTCCAGGGGCACGCCGTAGCCCGGTCCCCAGTAGCCGCGGTCCGCGGTGAACGCCGAGCCGTCCAGGTAGGGCGCCAGGCGCTTGTCGAAGTCGGTCCAGTCCAGAGTGACCTCGGCGCCGCGGACGGCAACCTTCGGGCGATAGGCGTAGATCAGCGGCAGAAAGCGGTGCTGCTGGCAAAGCTGGTAGTAGAGCAGCTCCTCCTCGGGCGGCATCTGCCTCATCGAGCCGTTCCAGATGTCGCCGCGCAGATGGTTCTGCTGGGGCAGGGCGAAATCCCAAACGTCGAGGGCTACGGTGAGGCTGTCCCGCCCGCCTTTCCAGGTGATCTCGACGGTTCCCGTGTAGCGCCCGGGCGGCGCCTCGGCGCGTTCGAATGGCACAAAGATGTCGATCCAGACGGCGTGGTTCTTCTGCTCCGGGATGTTGTTGTGGAGATCCGGAATCGAGAACGGGAAGCCGCTCGACAGACCGGCTCTCCGCTTGGGCATGAGGGCGTCCGCATACCAGCCCGGCCCGAGCGAACTCTTCTCGTAGCCCGTCGAGGCGCGCCGCACCGGCACGTACCACGCCTTGAAAATGGCGAGGTTTCGGCCGGCCATGCGGGCGCCGCCGGGAGCTTTCAGTTCGCTGAATGCAAGATCCACCTCGTCCGCCGGCTGGGGGGCATCGATGATCACCTGGAAGGCGACGAATTCGTTGCGCGCCGACTTCAGAGACACCATCTTGGTGGCGGCGTCCCATACCGAGTTGCGGGTGCGGAAGTCGCCGCTGGGGTAGTCCTTGTGGATATCCACGCGGTCCTCGAGCAGCCGGCCGGTGGTGGGACTGACGCGCACCCCGTCGCTCACCGCCCACAGCTTCACCGCGGGAGTCTGCGCCGCAGCCACGAGCGCGCTCACCGCAAAAAGGGCCAATGCTTTCATGACACCTCCGAACATGGAATAATAGCGTAACCCGGGAGAACAAATGAGAGCATGGCTGCTTGCAGTGAGTCTGGCGCTGTGCGCCACACAGGCCCAGGAACGGACCGAGAGTTTTCTCGGGAACCTGGCGCCCATCATTCGGTCGATTCAGCAGGAACGCGGATTCCCGCTCGACTATGCGCACCGCAAGGGAGTGTCTGTGGTGGAGTGGCGCCGGCGGGGCCGGGCGGAAGTCCAGCGCACGCTGGCCTTCTCTCCGAAAACTGTGCCGCTCGACCTGCGCGTTGAGGAGGTGATCAAGCGCCCCGGCTACGAGATTCGCAGGATTTCTTTCGCGGGTTCGCCGCACTACCGGATCCCCGCCTTTCTGCTGGTCCCCGCCGAGGGCAAGCCGCCGTATCCCGGCGTGGTGGCGCTGCATGACCACGGCGGGTGGTTCTTTCACGGCAAGGAGAAACTCGTTTTCATCGATGGCGAGCACGCGGCGCTCAGGGAATTTCGTGAGCGTTATTACGGCGCGCGGACCTATGCTGATGAGCTCGTCAAGCGTGGTTTTGTGGTCCTGGTCCCGGACGCCCTCTACTGGGGCGAGCGCCGCATCGAGTACGAGCAGCCGCCCCCGGAACTCACCAAGCGGCTGGCTGCGCTGAAACCGGAACAGGTGGAATACGTGCAAGTCATGAACGCCTATCTGCGCGAGCGCGTCGCCGAGCTGAACACCTGGCTGGCGTTCTGCGGGACGAGCTGGATGGGAATCGTTAGCCATGATGACCGCCGCAGCGTGGACCTGCTGGCCTCGCTGCGCGAAGTTGACTCGCGCAGGCTGGGGTGCGTGGGCCTGTCCGGCGGGGGCTACCGGGCCACCTACCTGACCGGCCTGGAGCCCCGTTTGCGGGCTTCGGTGATCGTCGGCTGGATGACCTCGCTCCCAACCACGCTGGACATTCCGTACTCGGTACACTCCGGCCTGTTCGATGCCTTCGGGCTGCACGCCAGCCTGGATCATCCGGACGTTGCAGCGCTGGCGGCCCCGGATTGCGCGGTCCTCGTGCAGAACTGCGCCCGCGACCGCCTGTTCACCCGCGCCGGAATGGAGCAGGCAGCCGAAAAGATCCGCAGCGTATACGCGGATTTGAAACACCCCGAGCGGTTCCGCTCTAAGTTCTATGATGTTCCGCATCAGTTCAACGTCGAAATGCAGGAGGAAGCTTTCCAATGGCTCGACACTTGGCTCCGAAAGTAGCAGTGCTCTCGGTCCTTTGCGCCTCTGCGGTAATATTCAGCGCGCAGACCCCGGACGAACTCAACTTCATTACGGGCCTCACCGAATTCCGTGAGATTCGCAGCATGCTGCCCTCGTATTTGAGGGCCAGGGCCGAGTCGCTGCTCCAGCAGCGCCGGCAGACCATCGGGCAGTTCGCGGGTCGGCAGGATGTCGAGAAGCGCAAGCAGTACGTGCGCGAGCGCATGATCCGGGCGCTGGGCGGGCTGCCCGAGCGCACGCCGCTCAATGCGCGCCTGGCCGGCGTGATCGAGCGCGAAGACTACCGGATCGAAAGAGTGGTCTTTGAAAGCCAGCCGCGTTTCTACGTCACCGCCAACCTGTACTTGCCCAAGACGGGCCAGCCGCCCTATCCCGGCATCCTGTTTCCGGAGGGGCACGAGGCGGGCGCCAAGGCCCACGAGGCCTGGCAGCAGATGCTGGGTTCGTTCGCCAGCAAAGGATACGTAGCGCTCACCTGGGATCCGCTGGGCCAGGGCGAGCGTTCGCAATTTTACGACCCCGATGCGAAGGCCTCGAAGTTGCGCAGCTCGACCACTGAGCACTCCATGCTGGGCATCCAGTGCCTGCTGGCCGGCGACAACGTGGCCCGCTACACCATCTGGGACGGCATGCGCGCGCTGGACTATCTGCTGTCGCGCCAGGAGGTGGACCCCGCCCGCATCGGCTGCACCGGCAACTCCGGCGGTGGCACCCACACGGCGTATCTGGCGGTCCTGGATGACCGCATCCACGTGGCCGCGCCTTCCTGCTACCTGACCTCCTGGCAGCAGCTCTTGCGCACCATCGGCCCGCAGGACGCCGAGCAGAACCTGCCGCCGTGGATCGCAGACGGACTGGACCACCCGGATTTCATCTACGCCTTTGCGCCCAAGCCCTACCTGATGCTCTCGGCTATTCGCGACTTCTTTTCCATCACCGGCGCGCGCAACACCTTCCAGGAGGCCAGGCGCATCTACACGCTGCTCGGCGCCGCGGACAAGCTCGATATGGTCGAGGCCGACGACGGCCACGGTTATTCAAAGCCCCGGCGCCTGGCGGCCTACAACTGGTTCAGCCGCTGGCTCAAGGGCGTCGAAGACCAGCGCCCGGAACCCGAAATCCGCCAGGCCACCGAGGAGGAACTGCGATGCACGCCCACCGGGCAGGTGGCCACCTCCCTGGGAGGCGAATCAGTATTCACCTTGAACCAGAAGCGCGTCGAGCAACTCAAAGCCACGAGGCCGCCGCGGTCGGAAGTTGGGACCTGGGCTCGGCGGTTGAGCGGATTCGAGCCGTTGCAGGGCCCCGTCGAGGTGCGGCCCTACGGCAGTTTCACCCGCCCGGGATACCGCGTCGAGAAGCTGGTCTATGAGAGCGAGCCGGGCATTCTCGTCCCGAGCCTGCTGTTCATCCCGGAAGGCGGCAGCGCCCGCAAGGCGGCGGTGCTTTACGTCAACGGGGCGGGGAAGGCCGCGGGCATGGGAGACATCGAGCCGCTGGTCAGCTCGGGAATGGTGGTGCTGGCCATCGACGCCCGAGGATTCGGCGAGACCCGCGCCGGCGCCCAAAAAGATTCCCCGCGGCCCTTCGGCGACTATGCCAGTGCGATGACCGCGCTGCTGATTGGCAAGACCCTGGTGGGCATGCGCGCCCAGGACATTTCGCGAGGGCTGGACCTTCTGACCGCGCGCCCCGAAATCGACTCCGAGAAGATCTACGGCTATGGCCGGGGCGCCGGGGCCGTGCCCATGCTGTACGCTGCCGTGCTGGACCAGCGCCTACGCCGCGTGGCTCTCGATGGAATGCTGGCCTCCTACGAATCCGTCACCAACGAAAGGGTCCATCGCGACATCTTCGAGCAGGTGGTCCAGGGCGCCTTGAAGTACTTCGACCTTCCGGATCTGATCGCCGTTCTGGCCCCGCGCCCGGTCACCGTCGTGAACTCAGTGGACCCGCTGGGACAACTGCGGCAGGCCAAGGAAGAGGGCAAAGTTCCGGACCTGTTCAGGTAGGCGCCTATGCACACGAAGATTCTCGGTTTCTTGATCCTCACTGGCGGCACGGTCTTCAGCGGGGAGATCATTCTGCCTTCCGGCGCGCTGGAGCGCGATGCGCCGGTCTGGGCCTTTTATCGCACCAACGCGCAGGCCACTGGCAAAGGGGAACTGGCCCTCCAGTGGAGCGACGTCCACGGCCGCCTGGTGGAAAACCGGAAGATTCCTTTCGAATTGGCTGACGAGACCGACGTGGGCTTTCCTGTGGACCTGCGCCGCGCGGCCGCCATGAAGAACGAGCTGCGCGCGCACTTCTCCTTCGAAGGAGTCAACAAGCAGGGTGCCCGCGATCACCGCGAAGAGGACGCTCAAGTTTCTTTCATTGCACGCCCGCCCGATCGCCGCTGGTGGGACTACATCATCATGATGTGGCAGTCGCACACGCCCGCACTGGTCGCGGTGCTGAAGACCTTGGGCATCAATGGCGGCCAGTACAACGGCAGAGGTCGCACTCCGCCCGAGTTCCTGCTCCGCAACGACCTGCGCTGGTACGTCGAGAATATCGCCACCGACTTCTACTCCGAGTATCACCGCTGGCGCTTTGACCGCCCCACCAACTGGGCCTTCACTCAAACCAAGGAGCTCTACAAGAAGGACCCCTCGAGCAAGGAAGCCTTGAAGCGCCATCCCAGTCTTTCGGACCCGGCCTGGATCCGCAAGATTCACGACCGCCTGGTCGAGTCCGCGCGCTTCTGGTCGCCTTACCGGCCGGTATTCTACAGCCTGGGGGATGAGTCGGGCATCGCGGATCTGGCGGCGTACTGGGATTTCGATTTCTCTGACCAGTCGCTGGTCGAGATGCGAAGCTGGCTGAAGGAGCGCTACGGCACGCTCACTGCTCTCAACCGTCAGTGGGGAACGGCGTTCTCCGCCTGGAACCTGGTCACGCCCATGACCACCAACGAAGCGATGCGGCGCACGGACGACAATTTCTCCGCCTGGTCCGACCACAAGGAGTGGATGGATGTCTCGTTCGCGCGGGCCTTGAAGATGGGTACGGAGGCCATCCACGAGGTGGATCCGGAGGCTTACGTGAGCATTGGCGGCGCGCAGATGCCTGGCTGGGGAGGGTACGACTACTCCCGGCTGACTCAGGCTCTCACGGCTCTGGAGCCCTACGACATCGGAAACAACGTCGAGATCATCCGCTCGTTGAACCCCAGACTGGCGATGGTGACTACGGCGTTCGCACGCGGGCCCTGGGAAAAGCAGCGCGTCTGGTACGAACTGCTGCACGGCAGCCGGGGCCTGATTCTGTGGGATAACGGATTTGAGTTCGTCACCAGGGAAGGCGCGGTCGCGCCGCGCGGCCAGGAAGTGGCGCCGTACTACAACGAGATCCGCAGCGGCCTCGGGGCGCTGCTGGCCGCCAGTTCCAGGCAGCGCGATCCCATCGCCATCCATTACTCGCAGCCCAGCATGCGCGCCGAATGGATGATGGCCCAAAGGCCGAAGGGTGAGGCCTGGGTCAACCGCACTTCGAGCACCGAGCGCATGGACAGCGCTTTTTTGCGGCTGCGCGAGTCTTACTGCCGGCTGCTCGAAGACCTGGGCCTGCAATACAACTTCGTGGCCTACGGGCAGGTCGAGCAGGGCGAGTTGTTGCGCGGCGGGTACCGCGTGCTGATTCTGCCGCGCTCGAGCGCTCTGTCCGAGGCGGAGGCCCAGGGCATGCGCGAGTTCGCCGGGCAGGGAGGCGTCATTATTGCCGATGGCGTCCCAGGCGTGTTCGACGAACATTGCCGGAGGCTCGAGAAACCGCGCCTGGCCGAAGTCAAGACCATCTCTGTGGACGCGCGCACGTTGAGCTACCACCAGGACCGCCTGGCTGGCAAGGAGGGCGAAGTTCACCAGCTCATGGGCCGCCTGCTCAAAGAGAGCGGCGTCCAGCCCGCGTTTACAGTGACCGATGAAACAGGCCGGCCGCCGGTGGGAGTTGAGACGCACATTTTCCGCAATGGCGGCGTGACCCTGCTGGCTCTGCTCAGTAATCCGCAACTCCGCGTGGACGAGCTGGGGCCGCCGGAATTCAAGTCCAACGGCCGCTTCGAGAAACCGCGGACGCTGCGCGTGAGCCTGCCGGCGGAATCGTACGTCTATGAGGTGCGGGCGGCCAAAGCGCTGGGGCCCAGAAGGGAACTGAGCGTCCCGCTGGACCCCTATGAACCGGCCATGTTCACGATCTCGGCGCTGCCGCTTCCCGCCCTGCGAGTCTCGACTCCCGCACGCTTGGCGCGCGGCCAGAGCGGCCGCATCGCAGTGAGCTTCCGAGCCGCCTCACCCGCCGCCACACATGTGTTGCATGTGGACATCATTGATCCGGCGGGCAAGATCGTGTCGCACTACTCCGGCAACCTGCTGGCGCCCAACGGCCGCGCCGTCAAACTTCTGCCGCTGGCTTACAGCGATGTCCCGGGCAAATGGGAGATCCGCGTTAAAGACCTGCTGAGCGGCCAGGCGCAGGCCGCGAGCCTGGAGGTGTTCTGATCAATTGGTGGCGCACGCAATTGCTTGACACAGCCGGCGCGAAGCGATAGAGTGCCAAAGAGAGCTTATTATCACTTTTCAGGAGGCGCCCCATGAAGACTTGGTTCCCAATCTTCCTGCTTGTTGTATTGATCGCCGCGCCGGCTTGGCCACAGGCCTCGACCGGGACCGTCCGCGGGACCGTCCGCGACCAGACCGAGGCGGCTATTCCCAATGCCGCAGTCGTTTTGACCAACACCGACACCAACGTCGCCTCGCACACCACCACCAACGTGGCCGGTTTTTACGTGTTCCCGGGCGTCATTCCCGGCCCCTACAAGCTGACAATTGATGCTCCGGGGATGCAGAAATTCGAGGGAACCGTGACCGTGCAGGTGCAGAGGGATGCCATCGTGGATGCCGTGCTGCGCGTGGGTCAGACAACCATCGCGGTCGCCGTGCAGGACGTGACCCCCATGATCACCTCCGATTCCGCGGTGCTGGGCCACGCGCTCGAGCGCCAGCGCATCGAGCAGTTGCCCATCAACGGGCGCAATTTAACCAGCCTGCTGAGCACCGTGCCGGGCATGGAGGGCCTGCGCGCCTACGGCCTGCGCTTCGGCTCCCAGGAGATGGTGCTGGACGGCGCCCCCATGGCCGACCGCAACTGGGGCGACCGGCTCGTCAACCGCCAGCCCGGCCTGGACACCATCGAGGAGTTCCGGGTGGAAGACAACAGCTCCTCGGCGCGCTACACCCGCCCCACCACCATCGTGGCCTCCACCAGGAGCGGCACCAACGGCTTGCACGGCTCGGCCTTCGAGACGCACCGCAACAACTACATCGGCAAGGCCCGGCAGCGCCAGGACTACTACAGTTCCCCGCCCAAGCTGATCCGCAACGAGTTCGGTGTTTCCGGCGGGGGCCCGGTCTACATCCCAAAGGTGTATAACGGCAAGAACAAGACCTTCTGGTTCTTCGGCTATGAGGGCTTGCGCAACATCAATCCCGCCACGGATCAGTGGCCCGTCCCGACCGACGCCATGCGCAACGGCGATTTCAGCGGCCTGGTGGATGACCAGGCACGGCTCTACGTGATCTATGACCCCTGGAGCACCGATTCCAAGACCTGGGCGCGCCAGCCCTTCGCGGGCAACAAAATCCCGGTCTCGCGCGAGAGCCCGCTCGCCAAGACCCTGTTCGACATCACCCCCAAACCGACTCTGCCTGACGTCAACCCGCTGCTCGATAACAACTGGCGGGGGCCGGACCCCAACGTAACTCGCCAGTGGACCACCTCCACCCGCATCGACCATCGCTTTTCCGATAAGGACAGCCTCTACGGCCGGTACACCCAGGGCTACCACTACAACTTCGCCGAGAAGTTCACCCAGGCGATG
>Ga0315280_10007947_pt1 | contig 14058 bp, 11 predicted proteins | sample YL17G06_40_MG_FD_203697 | JGI IMG/M metagenome (GOLD analysis project Ga0315280, IMG submission 203697) | Sediment microbial communities from Yellowstone Lake, YNP, Wyoming, USA - YL17G06_40 | ecosystem: Environmental > Aquatic > Freshwater > Lake > Sediment | place: USA: Wyoming | collected...
GGGGGCTGTCCCCTTTTCCGGCGTGGCAAAGGGGACAGTCCCCTTTTCGCAAAGACGCGAAAAGGGTACAGCCCCCTTTACAGCGTGACCATGCCACCCGGCTCTCTACGCCAAACAGATACATGCACCCACCATTCCCCTATTCTTGGCGGTTCTTCCGAAACAGCCAATCCTCGAAACTGCACCGGATTGTAATCGGCGGCGACTCCAGCCGCGTCTTGTCTTTCTCAAACACCAGCGCGGCCGAGAGCGTCAGTTCCTTGTCGCCGCGCCAGAAATACTTCGTGAACGCCCCGCCCGTATCCGGCCCGCACGGCCCCCAGAAGTAGAACTCCGTCAGGGCGTACGTGCCTGCCGGCGTGCCTGGGTGCCACGGCTGCGCTGTTTGCAGCCGTGGACGTTAGGAGGGTGGCACGGCTGCAAACAGCGCAGCCGTGGCACCCGGCGCAGCCGTGGCACCCGGCCTTGTCTTTCGGGTGCGAGTAAACCGCCATCTCCTCGTGGCCAGCCTTGTCCTTCAGGCCCACCGCCAGGAGGACCATCGGGTCTTTGGCCAAGGTGACCGTGTCCTCGCTGATGAGCGGCCGCGGCAGCATAAAGACGACCGCCTCGGCCGACTTGCTGCGCACGGTCAGTTTCAGTTGCGCCGGCAGCCCGCCATCGGGCTGGAGGCCGACGCCCTCGACCGTGCACTCCAGGTCGGCCGCCGCGGCCGGCCGCCCACGGCCGGCCATCTGGTCCTGCCCGCAGCCCGCAGCGCCTGCCAGAACCAACGTGGCAAGAACAGGCGCGAGATATGCTGCGTTCATCCGCACGGCTATCCTCGCTGCGTCGCCTCGGCGATGGCAGGGGCGACTGATTGGGCCGGCGATGATTGGACATCACCCGCCGCTTCCGCGGCGGGCTCAATCGCGGGCTCGGCGGCGGGCTCAATCGCGGGCTCGGCGGCGGGCTCAATCGCGGGCTCGGCGGCGGGCTCGGCGGCGGGCTCAATCGCGGGCTCGGCGGCGGGCTCAATCGCGGGCTCGGCGGCGGGCTCAGCGGCGGGCTCAATCGCGGGCTCGGCGGCGGGCTCGAGAGCAGGTTCGGCAATCGGCTCGGCAGCAGGCTCGGAGGCTTGCCCGCTGCCGAGGGCGGCCAGGGCCGCGGCGGTCTCGGGCGCGACGGCGGCGGACGGCGCGGCGGGCTCGCGGCCCTTGCGCGGCTGCTTGTCGTCCACCGCGATGTAGCCCTTCTCGTGCATGTCGGAGAACTTGACGGAGACCTTGCGCGAAACGCCCGGCTCGCCCATCGTCACGCCGTAGAGCACGTCGGCGACGCTCATCGTGCGTTTGTTGTGCGTGATGACGACGAACTGCGACTGGTCCAGAAACTCGCGCACCAGGCTCGTGAATCGGTCGACGTTCGACTCATCCATCGCCGCGTCGACTTCGTCGAGGATGCAGAACGGGCTCGGCCTGGCGCGGAAGATCGCCAAGAGGAGCGCCACCGCCGTCATCGTCTTCTCGCCGCCCGAAAGCAGGCTGATGCGCTGCTGCTGCTTGCCCGGCGGGCGGGCGACGACCTCGATGCCGCTCTCCAGCACGTCGGCCTCGTTTTCGAGGAACACGTCGGCCTTGCCGCCGCCGAAGAGTTTGCGGTAGAGTTCCTGGAAGTGGATGCGGACGGCCTCGAACGTTTTCAGAAAGCGGTCGCGGCTCTCGCGGTTGATGCGTTCGATGAGGCCGCCGAGGGTCTCGCGGGCCTTCGTCAGGTCGTCGCGCTGGCCGCGGAGGAACTCGACGCGCTTCTCCAGCGCCTCCTGCTCCCCGATGGCCTCCAGGTTCACGGCGCCGAGGCGCTCGATCTTGCCCTGGAGGTTCTTGATCTCCTCGGCCACGGCGTTCCAGTCGACCTCCTCGGGCTGCCACTGGCCGTAGCGTTCGGCCAGGTCGATGCCGAAGTCGTCGCGGACGCGCTGGACGAGTTCCGTGCGCTTGGTCTCCACGGTGCGGCGCTGGAGTTCGCGCTCGTGGATCTGCTGCTGGAGGCCGTCGGACTTGGCCTCCAACTCGCGGGCCTTCTCGGCCAGGGCCTCGATCGCTTCGTGGCGGGCCTGGCGGTCGCCCGCCAGGCCGCGGGCCTCGGCCTCGGCCAATTCCTTCTGATGGAAGAGCATCGACAGTTCCGACTGAAGGCGGAGCATCGTCCGCTCGGACTGGCGGATGCGGTCCTCGCCGGCGGCCAGGTCGCCCTGCGCCTGGGCGATGCCGTCGCGTGTGGCCTCAAGGTCCCGCGCGGCGGCCGCCTGCTGGTCGGCCAGCGCGGTCTGCTTTTCGCGAAGTTGGGCCAGGACGATGCGGGCCTGCGTCCGCGACTCCTCGCATGCCGCGCGGTCGGCCGTCAGCGTTTCCTGCTCGCACGTCTGTGCGGCAATCGAGGCCAACTGCTGGCTCTCGCGGACGGCGAGGTCCTGGACCTCGCTGCGCAGGGCGTCGCGCTCCGTCGCCAACTGATCGCGCTGGGCGGCGAGGTTCGCGAGTTCGGCCTGGACGACGGGGGCCTCGGCCTCCAACTGGCGGCGCATGTCGGCCAGCCGGCGCTCGCGCCCCTCGGCCTCGACCTTCGCCATCGAGCCCTCGTAGATTTCCTGGCGCAGGGCCTGCTGGTCCACGTCCAGGGCGCGCAGTTCTTCGACCCCCCTGCGGCGGTGAGCGTCGAGTTCCTCGATGCGGCAGCCCAGCGCCTCGCGGTCACGGGCCAGGTCCCGCAGTTCCGACCGGCGGCTGATGAGGCTCGTCTCGGGGCCCGGCGGGCCGATGGCCACCGTACCGTCCGGCTCCAGCACGTTGCCCGAAAGCGTCACGAAGCGGTAGCCCGCGAGCGGGCCGCGCGCCAGTTCCACCGCGCCTTCGAGGCTGCGGGCCACGACCGTGCGGGCCAGGAGATGCGAGATCGCCGGCCGCACGGCATCCGTCGCACGGATGTAGTCCATCGCCCATCCGACCGCCTCGGGATACGCCGAGAGGTCTTTGCCGTCGCTGACGGGCGGCATGGCGTCGAGGGCGAGGAACCGGACCTGGCCGGGCAACTGCCCTTCCAGTTTCCGGGCGAGGTCCAGGACGTCGGCCTGGCGGTCGGCCACGAGAAGTTTTTCGGCCGGCCCGAGGGCCGAGTCGATGATGGCGGCGTGCGCGAGGTCCACCTCGATGAGGTCGGCGACCATGCCGTGCCAGCGTTCGGGGGCGCCGGCGGCGGCGATGGCTTCGCGGGTCTGGCGGACGGCCGCCGGGATGCCTTCGCCGCGCCGCTCGAGGTCCTCCAGCAGGCCGCAGCGGCTGTCGAGGACGGCGGCCTCCTGCTTCGCGCGGGCCAGGCGCTCGCCCACGTCCTCGACTTCCTTCTGCTTGGCCTCGGCCTCGGCGCGTTTCTCTTCGAGGCGGCCGCGACGTTCGGCAATCGCCTGTTCGAGCGTGCGCTTCTCGGCCTCCAGGGCGGTTTCTTCCTGCGCCAGGCGCGCGAGGTTCGCCCCGATCTCTTCCAGGCGAACCTGGAGTTTGCGGGTCTGCGCCTCGACGGCCTCCAGGCGAAGTTCGATCCCCGCCAGGCGGCTGGACCGCTGGCTCTTCTCCTGGGCCAGGTCCATCAGGGCCGACTTCGCGGCTTCGACCCGGCCCGCCACCGCGCGGACCTGGTCGTTGACCTCGGTCAGCCGGACCTCGGCGGCGGACACCGTTTCTTCCTGCCCGCGGACCGTGTCGGCCATTTCAGCCTGCGCGGCGCGGCGGGCCTCGACGAGGGACTCCGCCTCGCGCAGGTGGGCCGAGAGGTCGCCGATCTTGCGGCGGTCGCGCTCGACAACCTGCCCCAGTTCGCTCGCGCGCGTCCGGTGGAACCCGATCTCGTTCTCGCGCGTGGCGACGCCGGAGCGGACCTCGGACAGCCGCAACTCGATCTCGCGCAGGTGGTTGTCGAGGTCCATCAACTCGCCTTCGGCCCGGGCGCGCTCCTGGTCCAGGCCGGCCAGGGCGGCCGCGCGGGCGCTACGCTCGGCCTCGAGGCCCTCAATCGCCGCCTGCTGGGCGGCCAGGGCCTGCGATTCCTGGTGGTACTGGCTCAGGGCGTACGAGACGCGAAGTTCTTTGAGGCGCTGCGTGTATTCGACATAGTTGCGGGCCTTGCCGGCCTGGTACTTGACGCTGCGGAGGCGCCGCTCGACCTCTTCGAGGATGTCGGTCAGGCGCAGGAGGTTCTGCTCGGTGCGCTGGAGTTTGCGTTCGGCCTCGCGGCGTTTGGCCTTGTACTTCGAGATGCCGGCGGCTTCCTCGAAGATGATGCGGCGCTCCTGCGGGTTGGACTGGAGGAGGACGTCGACCTTGCCCTGCTCGATGAGGCTGTAGGCATCGACGCCGACGCCGGTGTCCATGAAGAGTTCGCGGATGTCGCGCAGGCGGCAGGGCTTGCGGTTGAGCATGTACTCCGATTCGCCGCTGCGGTAGAGGCGCCGGCTGACCTCGACTTCCGTGACGCCGATGGGCAGCAGGCCCCGCGTGTTGTCGAAGACGAGCGTGGCCTCGGCAAAGCCGAGGCTGCGGCGCGACTCGGAGCCGGCGAAGATGATGTCGGCCATCTCGCGGCCGCGGAGGCTCTTGGGGCTCTGCTCGCCGAGGACCCACTTGACGGCGTCGACGACGTTCGACTTGCCGCACCCGTTCGGACCCACGATGACCGTGATGCCCGAATCGAAATCGAAGCGGGTGCGGTCGGCGAACGATTTGAATCCGAAGACTTCGAGGCGCTTCAGTTCCACGCGGCACAACTCCTTCTCGTAACGGCATTCGCGAACGTCGCAAGTCACCCGCCGCTCCCGCGGCGGGCTCAGATTCGGATTCGGGCTCGGTTTCGGCGAATCAGTCTTCTTTGTCGCCGACGGGCCGGGCGGTCATCCGCTCGGCGCCGCCGCGGTACGTGAGCGGCTGAAGCACCAGCGGCGCCCCGAGCGCCTTCTTGCGCGACAACTCGTACAAGACGCCCACCACGTCGCTGTAACTCAGGTCGAGGCCCTGCGGCGGGGCGTCGGCGTCCGCCGCCGCTCGTTCGGCGCCGGCCGGCGCCAGCGGCCGCGCCAGTTTGTCGATCAGGTCTTTCGCATTCAACGCCGCCTGGACGCGGTAATCCTTGCCGTGCCACCGGCTGATGAGCGTCATGTCCTTGGCGCCCTCGGGGGCCGAGGCCAGAACGCGCCGCGTCTCCGCCACCACCGGCGGGCGCAGCGTCACATTGCCGAAGAGGGCCACCTGGGCCTTCAGGGTCCGCGAAACGAAGACGAACGGCTCGCCCTTCGTGGGAACGAGGCTCACGTTGAACTTGTCCTTGAGGACTTCGGACACGAACATCCGCGGCGCAACGCGGGTCATCGCCTGCCAGGCGGCGATGCGGACGCGCGAACTCTTGGCGTTCAGGACCCGCGTGAGCACGCCCAGCCCGATGCCGCTCTTGAGGCGCCCCAGCGCCTCGGCCGCCGCTTCCTGGAACTCCGACTCGTCCTTCAGCGCGATCGGCTCCAGCACCGACACCGACTGCGCGTCCTGAAGGTTGGCGAACGTGCGGCCGATGTGGAAGCGGACCGCCTCGTTCTCGTGCGTCGCCAGGGACCTGATTTGCGGCAGGACGCCCGGCCCCATCGCTTCCAGGCAGATCGCGATGCGGTCGAGGTCGGCGCCCTTCTTCATGGCCTCCACGAGCACGCTCACACGCTGGTCCCGTGCCGCGGAGCCTTCCCGCAGGTAAATCCCGCCCACGAGGTCCAGGAAATGAACGTCATCGTCCCGGTATTCGGCGGGAACCTCGAGATCGACGCGGCTGGGGTCTTCGGAGCCCTTGGCGACGCCCGGGAACCGCCCGTTCACCAGCCGCACGATCTGGTCGGCCATGCGGACCGAGGGCGACAGGAGCACCAGCCGGAAATGCCGCGTCTTGAAGCCCTTGCCGCCCGCCAGGACGCGTCCGACGCGCGGGTCGCCCGTCTCCCCTCCCTTGCTCTTCGTGTCCGAGGCGAAGGGCGAAACGAAGACGCCCCCGCGTCCGGTCGCCAGGAGTTCGCTCTTCGCCTCAACACCGCGCGACGCCACCACGCGATTCAGGTCGCATTCCAGGAGGAACCCGCCTTCGAGGCTCGTCGTCTCGGTCGTCGAGATCGCCTGGACTTCCAGGTCGAACGGTTCGCCCTTCGCGAGGCCGGGCGGAATGACGCCCGTGACCATCACGATCGCGTTGTCGGCGCTCGAAAGGATCTCGTCGGCCCCGGTGACCTTGTGGCGACGCATCATGTCGATGATCTGCTGACGGATGCCGGGGGGCATGACCTTGGTGCCTGTGCCGTCCAGGCCGGTGACGAAGCCATAGCCCTGCACCGGAACGCCTTCGCGGCCGGAGAACCGGGCGATCTCGCCGACCGTGTCGCGGAGGTACTCGGGCATTTCGATTTCGCGCGGGATGCGGGGCTCGGTGGGCTTCGACCTCTCGCCGCACGCCAAGCCCAGCGCTACGAGCGCAAGCAGCGCAACGCCGCCCAGGACGCGCGCACTGGCAGCGCCCCGGCGCCGCAGGTTTTCGATCATCCGGACAGCGCGCATAACGACCCCGCTCTCACTTGGGTTTGGTATCGGCAACGATAGTTATCGGACTTTAGCAAAACCCTCTCGCCACACCGCATGCGGAGCATTCGGCGATCAGCCCAACGCGGCAGGATGAACCGCCCCGGCCCATTCCCCAACAGGCGCATAATGTAGGCAATCCCACCCACAGTGTCAAGGGTGCCTCGCACCCCCAAGTGTTGTACCGAAAAAAAGGGTCCAGGACCCTTTTTCCCCACGCCGCGTCGCCAGCCCCTTAACTTCGCGAGCATACGGCATTTCAGCGCGGCGGGTACGGAGACCCGCCGCGCAAATCGCAATCCAGCGCTGTCATGCTAAACACGCACCGGCACCGGCTCCTTCGCCGGCTGGCCGCGAACCACGCAACGCGGAACGTACCGCCGGCCGAGGGTCGCCAGGTGTTCCATCGTCCGCGTATCATACGGCTTGACGCCTCTGAGCGACGGATCGAGCGCGAAGGCGCCCTCGAACCGCTGGAGGACCCATCGCCGGGCCCCCGCGATCCGCAGGCCCATCGCGTGGATCTCCTCTTCGCCGATGAACGTCGGGCAAACCGTCGTGCAGAACTCGTACTCCACGCGGCCGCCCATCAGAAGGTCTATGGATCGCTCGATCGCCCGCACGTCGGTCGCATCGCCGCACACCTGCGAATACCGCTCATCGAGCGGGGCCTTCAGGTCCATCGCCACCGCATTGACCAGGCCCGCATTGAGGAGTTCCGCCAGGCGGTCCGGATGCGTGCCGTTGGTGTCGAGTTTCACCGCCAGGCCCCGCGAGCGGAACTTCTCGCACAAGGACGCCAGCGTCGGCCAGACCGTCGGCTCTCCGCCGCAGATGACCACGCCGTCCAGCCACCCGCGTTTCTCGGCCATGTGCGCCAAGACGGCGTCGAGCGGAATCTCCTCGTCCGGCGGCGCCAGCATCGACGACGCATGACAGAACCGGCACCGCAGGTTGCACTTCGGCAGGAACACGATGGCCGCAAGGCGGCCCGGCCAGTCGATCAGCGTCGTCGGGTGGTACCCGGCGATCGGCGGCAGCGCGATGTCAGCGCCCTTCGTCATGCGACGCCCGTTCCCTTGGCGGACCCCAGAAACGCCTGGACCTCTATCGACGGAGGCACTTTGCCCTCCCACCGGGCGACCGCGGCGCCGGTTTCGGCCCGCAGAATGGTGGTCGGGATTTTGAGGACGTCGTTGAACGCCCCCTCGGCCCGGCCCTCGACGCTGCCCACGTCGATGAACGTCAACTCGGCCGGCGTCTCGGCCTTGGAGTTCAGGTGCGCCAGTTTGGCCTTGGTGCTCTCACACATCGCGCAGCCCAGTTTGCCGAACACTTCTAACTTCATAATGCCCTCGCCCTTGCCCGGTGCCCGATATTCGTTTGTGCGGCACGGCGTTCGCCCGCGCGATCGCCGGAGGCCGCGAATCGACCTTGTCCGCCTGCTAGCACTCTCTTACTCGTCAAGCGACGAATAACAGGGTGGCTCGCCGCGGCGAGTGCCCGGACTGGCTCATGGTCACCCAACGTCGGGTGACCATGCCACCCCTCAATTGATGCGTACCAGAGCACTACACGTCCACCTTGTCCGTCGGGTTGTACGGCGACTTAATGAAAACCACCTTCAGCGGCGACTTCGTGTCGTTGACGATATTGTGCGCCTCGCCCGGCTCCACCCGCACGACCATGCCGACGCGGATCGGATGCTCCTGGCCGTTGACAACGAACCGCCCGCCCGTCCCCTCGACGATATAAAACGTCTCCTCGACCTCTTTGTGCAGGTGGCGGCCCAACGGCTCGCCCGGCGCCAGGAGGATCACGCCCCAGTCGATGCGCGGCCCGCGGCAAAGGTATTTTACGCCGCTCGCCCCGCCTCGGTACGGCTTTTCCTGCTCGTAGACGATTTCCATCGTGCTGCCCCGCCAACCTTCGGCGCCAACTCCAACTTTATAGCATATCGCGCCGGGTGGCATGGTCACGCTGTTGCGTGACCATGTGCCTCGAACGGCGTCTGACCCGTCACTGCCACATGGTCACGCAACAGCGTGACCATGCCACCCCTGTCTCGCCCGAGAAAGTCCCGCAAGCGTGCGGGCGAGGCATGCCTCGCCCCTACATTCTCAAACGCAAAAAAGTGACGGGGAGCCGGGACGGCGAAGGTTGCCTTTTCGGCACGCCCGGCTCCTCCGTCAACAAGGGGTCCGCGTTCAGCCGGCCGCCGTCCCGAGTTCCACCGACCGCGCGGCGGCCGGGACCGAGGCTACGACCGAGTAATTGCCTTTATGCCGGTCCTTCAGTTCGCCCAGTTTCGACTTGTTCCAGTTGGTGATGCGGCTGAAGTAGCCGACGATGCGCGTCACGCCGTACACGCTGTGCGACTGGCAGTGGTCGCAATGGTCCTGGAGGCGCGGCGTCCACTTGTGGCAGTCGTTGCAGATCGTGAATTCCGGGCTGATCGTCAGTTGGGCCGCCTGGGTGTTCTCGTAGGTGCGGCGGACCAGGGTGAGGATGCTCTCGGCGGGCGGCCGCTCTTCGCCGACGAAGGCATGGATAATCGCCCCGGACTCGATCATGCCGTGGAACTTCGCCTGCTTCTGGATGCGGACCAGCAGGTCCACGGGGGCGTCGGCCCGGAGGTGGATGGAGTTGGTGTAGTACGCCTCGTCGCCGGCGAGGTCGCCCTTGAGGAGGGGCCGCGACTGCGGCCACTCGCGGAAGTCGACCTTCGCGAACCGCCGCGTGGCGCTTTCGGCCGGCGACTCTTCCAAACTCACCTTCAGGCCGTGCTTCTTGGTGTACTCCGCGGCCCGGCTGTGCATGTACGACACGACCAGCAGGCCCTTGCGGAGGGCGTCGTCGCTCTGGTGGAGTTCCGCGCCCATCATGTGCTGGACGCACTCGTTCAGGCCGATGAGGCCGATGATGTACGTGCACTTGTCGAGGTCGACGTACGGCCGGCCGTCGCGGGCGAGTTTGCCGATTTCCCACAGCGGCATCGACGGGCCCGACATCATCTTCTTGATGAACTCGCGCTTCTCCAGGTGGGCCGCCATCGCCAGGTCCATCGCCGCCCCGACCTCGTCGAGCAGTTTCTGCCAGTTGGCCTCGCCCGCCCGGTACGCGCACTGCGGCAGGTTGATCGTCACGTTCTGGAACCCGCAGAAGCGCATGCTCTCGGGGTGGCGGATCATGTAATCGTCGGTAATGGTCGTCCGCAGGCGGCAGCAGGCGCTCAGCGTGACCTCGTCGCGGTCGAACACGAAGTACGGCACGCCGTTTTCGGCCGCAATCTGGCACGCGTAGTCCAGCAGCGCCCGCTGGGCCGGATCGGTGAACGACTCGCCCGTGACGTGGAAGTCGCACTTCGGGAACGCGAAGAGGTGCCCGTCGCGGTCGCCGGAGCGCCACACGTCGAGCATTGCCTTGCAGAACCGCTGGGCGGCCTTTTCATACGAGCCGTAGTTGCGGCCCATGTACTTGCCGCCCGGCCCGATCGCCTCGACTTCCTTCAGGTACCCCGGCACGCCGGTGTGGACGTTGAAGTCCAGGAACAGCGTCTGCCCGCCGCGGCTGAACGCCGACTGCGAGCACGAGAAGATCAGGTGCTGCGCCTCCTGGAGGACCTGCTCGTCGCTCATATTCTCGATGTACGGCGCGTACATGATGTTGATGTAGCCGACGCCCAGCGCCCCGGCGTAGTACGCCTGCATCGACGCCAGGAACGTGTTGAGGTGCCCCGTGAGCGTGCGGGCGTGCTTGGCCGGCCCGCTCTTGGTGTCGAGGTTCTGGAGGTCCAGCCCGTACTTCTTCAGGTACTCCAGGCTGTGGCTGGAGCAGTAGACGCGCGTGGGGTATCCGAGGTCGTGCAGGTGCAGGCGGCCGCGCATGTGGGCCTCGGAGACGGGGCGCGAGAAGATCTCGCTCAGGGCGAACTGCTTCAGGACCGTCTCGGCGATCGAGAGGTTGATCGCCTCGGGGTTGTTGGACGTGATGTTCGAGTTTTCCTGGCTCTTGGAGTAGATGAGGTTTTCGAGGTCGAAGCGCGGCATGCCGATGACCTTCTGCCGCTCGAGGCGACCCGTGAGGCCCCGCTCGAAGAGTTCGTTGTCCACGAGTTCGCGGACGAGGCCCGTGGAGATGCGCGTCATGCCGGAGGCCAGGACCTTGTCCTCGACCGCCGTGGCGACCTTGCGGGCGGTGGTCGCATCGAGGTGCGCCTCTTTCTCGAGCGCCTCGGCGACGCGGCCCTTGTCCCACGGCAAGAGGGCGTCCTTCGCCCCGGTGTCGACCAAGAGGGCCAGGTCGGTCGTGTTGCGGCTCTTGTCCTGGGTCACCTTGCGGACGGTCATCTCGCGGCGGGCCTGGCTTCGCCGGTCGCGGTAGAGGATGTAGGCCTTGGCGGTCTTGGCGTGGCCGGTCTCGATCAGGACCTTCTCGACCATGTCCTGAATGTCTTCGATGCCGGGGACTTCCCCGTCGAAGTGGCGGTTCAGGTAATCGGAGACGGCCGAAGCGAGTTCCTCGGCAAGGAACCGGTCTTCGCCGCCGACCGCCTGGGCGGCCTTGAAGATGGCGTCGGCGATCTTCGCCTTCTCGAACGCCATGACCCGCCCGTCGCGCTTCCGAATCTGTGCAATACGTTCAGCCATACGACTGCTCCCCTCCTCGTGCCTGGTTTCCTTGTTCTACAGGGCCGCCGGAGCGGCCGTGATTTGCTATTCCGGGGGACGGCCCTCCACCGCCCCCCGCGTCCTCGCGGCGCTTGGGCGGGCTAGGAACCCGACCGTGGTTCCGGCCCCGCCCGTGAGTTCCCCTTTCCGGGGCTTTGCGCCGGACCGCCCTGCTTCAACATCGGTTCGACCTCGTGCATGAAGGCCGACACGTCCTGGAAGTCGCGGTAGATGCTCGCGAACCGCACGTACGCCACCTGGTCTTCCTTCTTCAACTTCTCCATCACCAGGTCGCCGATCGTGCGGCTGGGGATCTCCGGTTCGCCTCGGGCCGACAACTCGTCCTCGATCTCCTGCAACATTTCGTCGATGCGGCTGGTCGGGACCAGCCGCTTGTGGAGCGCCAGCAGGAGCCCGTGCCGGATCTTCGCGCGATCGTAGGCCTCGCGCGAGCCGTCTTTCTTGATGACCCTCAGGCGCGGCTCGCTCTCGGCGCGCTCGTACGTCGTGTAGCGGCGACTGCATGCCAAACACTCCCGACGCCGCCGGATGGCAGCGCCGCTGGCACGCGAGTCAACCACCTTGTCATTATCTTGATGACAGAAGGGACATTCCATCGCAGCGTACCCCCCGCCGAGACGCCTCGGCGTAGCAGGCCGCAACCTCTCCACCAGACCCCGATACCACAAATACAAGATATGGGGTCCCTCACTGCCTGTCAAGTCGGCATTTCCACTCTATGACAATCAGGAAAAAGTTGAAAAAGTGCGATTTCAAATACCTCATCTAGTGGGAGGAAGGATAAGGCCCCATCCCATAGGGTGTCAATAGCCTACTTCGCCGGGAGTGTTGGCAGGGTGTTTTGTCACAGCCAGGGATTCGCGCAACCCCCTGAAACACAACATGTTGTAGGCGACCGCCGGAAGTTCTCCACCGTAAGAAATTCTTTTCCACACCATGTGACGGGTGGCGCAACACCCCTTCCGGCAGGGTACGGGGCAGCCGGGCCACACCTTATGGGGGTACGCCCCCGGCCCCCTCCGCATCGCCCATTCGCTCCTGCCGGCGCCGCGGCGGCCCCGGAGAGGACGCTGGAAGCCGGGGAAAGGGTCAGTTGGCAATATGAAAGGATGGCCGTGTGAGATGTGGCGAGACAGGATTATTCCTCGCCCCCAGTGGGCACCTTATCGAATCGGGTGCCACGGTTGCGCCGTTCAGCAACCGTGCCGCCGCTCGAAACCGCGCACGGCTGCAAACGGCGCAGCCGTGGCACCCGCGGGTTCAATCGTGACCGGTGGCGAGACAGGATTATTCCTCGCCCTCGGCGGGCGCCAGGATCACCATCTGCACCTGCCCCTGCGCGAGGAGCGTCTTGCCGAGGTCGTCCGGATAGTCGTGCCGCGAGACGATCCGCCGGATGCCCGCGTTGATGGCCACTTTTGCACACATGGAGCATGGATGATGCGTGGTGTAGAGCGTCGCGCCGTCGATGCGGACGCCGTGCTTCGCGGCCTGGATGATCGCGTTCTGCTCGGCGTGAAGGCCCCGGCACAGTTCGTGCCGCTGGCCCGACGGCACCCCCATCTGCTCCCGCAGGCACCCGCTCTCGGAGCAATGCGGCACGCCGCTCGGGGCGCCGTTGTACCCGGTCGCCAGCAGCCGCTTATCGACCACCAGCACCGCCCCGACGTGCCGCCGGAGGCACGTCGACCGCGTCGCCACCTGCTCGGCGATCGCCATAAAATATTCGTCCCACGTGGGTCGTTTCATGCGGATAAGGGTATGCCGAAAGGGGGCGGGTGTCAAGCGCGGGGGTGCTCCGTGCACGCCAATAGCCGGGTGCCACGGGTTGCTTGTCAACCCGTGCTGCCTGAAGTAGCGCACGGCCCGCCTAGGCGGGCCGTGGCACCCTCGTTGGGGAATCTGGTGCCACGCTAAACACGTACCACGCTGTTGCGTGGCCATGTGCCGCTAAGGCGCAACCGCCTCGGGAAGTGTCTGTCGCATCTCGGGCATCTCGTCCCACGTGCGCCCATCCAGAACCCGCCCCGCCTTCTTCTTGTTCACGCCGCCCCACTGCTTGAAGAAGAACGGCACCCGCGCCCTCGCGCACTGGTCGCGAAGGTCGATGGCCCACTTCGGGTCCATCGGCCGGGCGCCCGGACCGGACTCACCGCCGACGACAACCCAATGAATGCCGTCGAAATCCAAATCGGGAATTGGCCCGAGCAGCGGCTCGAGCGACAAGAATCGCAGCGTGGCATGCGTGCGGCGAAGATGGGCAATGCGATAAGCGTAGTCCGCCTGCTCCACCGTCACGCCCATCCACACGTTGGAGGGCCACGCAAGAAGAGGGTCCAGTTCCAGGAGCCGCTCCGACCGCTTCGTCAGAATCTGAAACTGGTGCCGGCGGGCCTGCCGCATGACATCGAAGACCTTTTGGATGAAGTCCAGCGGCACGTCCTCGTGAAAGAGATCGCTCATGGAGTTGACGAACACCATCTGCGGCTTCTTCCACGTCAGCGGCAGCCGCAGGGCCTGTGGATGGAGGCTCAACTTAAAACCGCGCGCGTAGTTGGGCTGCCCCATCCCTTGCAGGCGCGCGGCCATCCGCTCGGCATAACAGTGCCTGCACCCCGGGCTGATCTTCGTGCAGCCCGTGACGGGGTTCCACGTGGATTCGGTCCACTCGATAGCCGAGTTAAGCCCCATTGATCAGCCCTTTGCGCGCGTACTTCCCAATATATGAGGTT
>Ga0315280_10007948_pt1 | contig 14053 bp, 9 predicted proteins | sample YL17G06_40_MG_FD_203697 | JGI IMG/M metagenome (GOLD analysis project Ga0315280, IMG submission 203697) | Sediment microbial communities from Yellowstone Lake, YNP, Wyoming, USA - YL17G06_40 | ecosystem: Environmental > Aquatic > Freshwater > Lake > Sediment | place: USA: Wyoming | collected...
TTCATCGGCGATTTTCAGCAAGAGGCAAACAACCTCGTCAGCCGCAACTATCGCCAGCCTTTCGTTGTGCCAGAGGAAGTGTGATCATGCCCGTTTATTACACGGAGCTGTCTTATGCCTGACTCGGCCCCGGCTTGCGAGATCCAGCGTCTGCCGTGGTGGCGTTCAATCGGGCCGGCGCTTATCACGGCCTGCGTAGTATTCGGGCCGGGCAGCATGTTAGTCAACGCCAACGTCGGTGCAAAGCACGGATATGAGCTGCTTTGGCTGCTGCTTTTGACCGGCGTTCTTATGGGCACGTATACGACTACCGCCGCTCGGATCGGTGTGGTCAGCGGCGCAACGCCCTGCACACTCATCGCCGGGCGCCTTGGTCGGCCTATCGCCGCCATAATCGGGATCAATCTGTGCCTTGTTTGTAGTGCGTTCCAATTCTCCAATAATCTTGCGGTGGCTGCCGCCGCGGGAACGCTCCTGCCAAAAGGCAACATCCATTTAGTCCCGCTGGGACTCAACGCTGCCATCATTGTTTTCCTATTTATAGCCAGGCAGACCTATCGCATCCTCGAACGGGCAATGAAGGTTATGGTCGGGCTGATGCTCCTGTGCTTTGCCATCAATGTAATCGTGGCAGGTCCCAACCTGCTGGGCATAATCAAGGGCTTTATCCCGAGCTGGCCGCAAGGACTATCGCTGAGCCTGCCTAAGAAAATAGATGGAGACATCCACGACCCAATGCTGCTTGTCGCCTCACTGCTGGGCACAACCTTTTCAGTAGCCGCCGCATTTTACCAGGGCAATCTGGTGCGAGAAAAAAACTGGACGATCAAAGAATACACCCGCGGCATCGGCGACTCCATCGCTGGCGTGACTTTGCTCACCGGCATCAGCGCAATCATTCTAATCACCACGGCAACAGTCATCCCCGGCAAGCCCGCCGAAGACATCGGCGTACTCGCTCAATCGCTGCGGCCACTGCTGGGTCCGGTCGCTGGTACGTTCTTCTGTATCGGTCTGCTCGCGGTGGCGATGAATCCGTTCATTATTAATGCGATGATCGGCGGCAGCATCTTGGCCGACGGCATCGGCCTGTCAGCAAGATTAAGTGACCGCTGGCCCCGGCGATTCACTGTCGTGCTGTTATTGGTCGGCATGGTCGTAGCGATGCTGGTGCTAAGAACAGGCCAGAAACCAGTTTCACTTATCATTTTCGCACAGGCACTAACCGTGCTGGGCAATCCGCTGATGGCCGCCGCAATTCTCTGGCTGGCAAACCAAAAGGACATCATGGGCGACCGGCGTAACTCGGTCGTGCTGAACATCCTTGGCGGCCTGGGCCTATTGGTTGTCGTGCTTATGGCAATGCGCGTTCTGTTTCTCATAATACTGCGATTGAGCTAATGGTCGATATAACAACACTCGATGAAGCCGGGCTGGAAGATATTCTCAGCCAGGCCACTGAAGGGACAAGAAAAGCCGTCGCCGGTCTGGATGGTGACATCGTCATATTAGGCGCGGGCGGCAAAATGGGACCGACTTTGGCGACGATGCTCAAGAAAGCATCCGCAGGCAAAAAAACCATTTATGCCGTCTCACGATTCAGCAACCAGGCGATAAAAAACAGGATGCAGCAGGCAGGGATTGAAACCATCGAAGCAGACCTGCTGGATGATTCGGTATATGCACGACTGCCTCACGTTGAAAATGTATTCTATATGCTGGGCATGAAGTTCGGCGCCACAGGCAATCAGCCGCTAACGTGGGCACTGAACAGCTTTGTGCCCACTCTGGTGGCGCGGCACTATAAAAACGCCCGAATTGTGGTGTTCTCAACCGGCAACGTCTATCCTCTTGTCCCTGTCGGCAGCGGCGGCGCACGTGAAGAAACCACGCCCGACCCGATAGGTGAATACGCCCAATCATGCCTGGGCAGAGAGCGGATGTTTCAGTATTTCTCGCAAGTTTATAATACGCCCGTAGCATTGGTCAGACTGAATTATGCCAATGAGCCTCGATATGGTATTATCGTGGATCTCACGCTGAAGATACTCAACGACGAACCCATCGACCTGACAATGGGTGCGGTCAATCTTATCTGGCAGAGGGACGCCAACGACTACATCATTCAGGCAATCGCTCTGGCTAAATCTCCGCCGGCTGTTCTCAATGTCACCGGGCCGGGCGCCATCTCGATTCGGCAATTAGCCGAGCAAATAGGTAATCAACTCGGAAGAAAGCCCAAGTTTGCGTCCCAGGAGGCAGAAACGGCGCTACTTTCAGACTCGGCCAGGTGCTTTAGCCTGTTTGGCTATCCAAAAACTACACTTAAGGAAATGGTATCTTTTATCGTCAAGTGGGTTGCTTCCGGCAAAACGCTTTTGAACAAACCGACCAAATACGATAAACGCAACGGTAAATTCTAACGGGATTGCAAATGCTTGATCCGCAAATCACTAAGAAACTTCGCTCCGGCGGTGTTATTCCTGCCCACCCTCTGGCCTTGCGCGCGGGCAATAAACTTGATGAGCGGCACCAAAGGGCGCTGACCCGTTACTATCTGGCTGCCGGTGCAGCGGGGCTGGCGGTAGGTGTTCACACGACCCAGTTTGCCATCCACGAACCTAAAGTGGGTCTGTATAAGCCCGTATTGGAATTAGCCAAAGAGACCGTCCGGCAATTTGTCACCTCGACCGGCGCAAGCGAGCCGATTATGATCGCAGGCATTGTGGGCGAAACCAATCAGGCGGTCAAAGAGGCTGAATTGGCCCGCAGCCTCGGCTATCACCTTGGATTGCTCTCGCTCACCGCGTTAAAAGGCAGAACGATTGACGAATTGATAGATCACAGCCGGCAGGTCGCAGAAATTATGCCCATTATGGGCTTTTATCTGCAAGAAGCGATAAGCCAGATGGTGCTGCCGGCCGAGTTCTGGCGAAAGTTTGTCGAGATACCAAATGTATTTGCCATAAAAATCGCGCCGTTCAATCGGTATCAGACGCTTGACGTGCTCGAAGCAGTCGCCTATTCGGGCAGGTGTCACGATATAGCACTATATACGGGCAACGATGACAACATAATCTTGGACCTGCTCAGCACATACGAATTTAACATCAACGGCCAATCGGTCCCGCTTGAGATTGTGGGTGGCTTGCTGGGCCAGTGGGCCTGCTGGACAAAACGAGCGGTCGAATACTTTATTGCTATCCAGAAGATTCGTCAAACCAAATCGAGTGTCCCGCGCGAGATGCTGACATCGGCCGGCCAGGTTACGCTGGCCAATAAGACAGTTTTTGACGCCGACAACAATTTCGCCGGCTGTATTCCAGGCATATCTTACGTACTGAAAAAGCAAGGTCTTCTGGAAGAAATCAGAACGCTGAATCCCAATGAACGATTGTCACCCGGCCAAACAGATAAAATAGATGATATAATACGTAAATATCCGCATCTTACGGATGACGATTTTGTTAAAGAAAATCTTGATAAATGGCTTGAGTCGTGAGGTCAAAATGGTTGAACAAGATGGAATTCGTCGGGCTTGCTGTGCACGCGGTCGGCGGTGGGCGGAGCCCACCCTACAATTTTCTGTCTTCTGTCTTCTGTCTTCTGTATTCTGTATTCTGTATTCTGTGCGCCTTGCGTGGCGTCGCAGCAACAAGCGATCCGGGTGGGGCCTGCCCAGAGGTACAAGATGCCCAGCCAGGCAGCAGAAGTCGCCGCTGATGGTGCCGTCATCGAGATTGACGCCGGTGTGTACGAAGGTGACGTGTGCGTCTGGCGGCAAAACGACCTGACAATTCGCGGCGTCGGCGGCTACGCACACCTCAAGGCCGATGGTCGTTCCGCAGAACAAAAGACCATCTGGGTCATCAAGGGCCGCAATTGTACGGTCGAGAGTATCGAGTTCTCAGGCGCTGCCGTTCCCGACAGAAATGGGGCAGGCATCCGAATCGAAGGACCCGGCTTGACCATAAGGTGCTGCTACTTCCACGACAATTCAACGATCGTTTCATACGGTGCCGAGGGCCTGAGCAACCCGAATCCAGAGCTTTACATGGTCAACAATACACTCGTGAATGATCACCATACTGGAACCTTTGTATTTATCCGCGAGGGCGCAGCGGCAAAGCTGATCAACAACCTGTTCGTGGGCAAAGGCACGGTCGTCAGAGACCCGGCCGAGCAAATCACAAACCTCCAAACCGACGAACCCGGCCTTGTCGATAGAGCCGCTTTCGATTATCGCCTTACCGCGTCTTCGCCAGCAATCAATGCCGGCAGCAATCCGGGTTCGGCCCACGACTTTGAGCTAAAACCATTGTATGAGTATCTGCACCCTGTTAGTCGGCAGCAGCGGCCTGCACGCGGGGCTATCGACATTGGCGCCTACGAGTTCGGGGGAAGATGAATCCCGATGAAATCGGGACAGGAGGTCAATATGAAACTGCGACGAACAATCGTACTTGCCTTTTGGACTTGCTTGTTATGTAAATGCGCGGCCGCATCTGACGCGGAACTGCGCGTTCTGCCTGATGCGAACGATAGCATCAAGACCAGTGATATGATGCAGCACTATCTGGCCAAACACGCTCAGGTACACTTGGACAGTTGGAAGCAGGAATATGAAGGCAGAAAAACACCACACCAGATAGTCGAATACCAGGAACGCCTTCGCGAAAAATTTATTGAAGCTATCGGCGGCCTTCCCGAACGAACGCCCCTCAACCCGCAGGTTACGGGCGTCGTTTTACGCGACGACTATCGCGTGGAGAAGGTCATCTTCGAGAGTCAGCCGAAGCACTATGTCACCGCGGCATTATTTTTGCCCGATGGCAAGAAACGCAAGCCCCCATATCCGGGCGTGCTCGTGCCCTGCGGGCACAGCGCCAACACCAAGGCGTACGAGTCCTATCAGACTATGGGGGCGCTGCTGGCGATTAACGCCATGGCCGCGCTGGTCTTCGACCCGATAGACCAGGGCGAGCGCAGCCAAATGCCCAGCCGGCTGCCCGAGCTGTGGGGTACGAAGGCTCACACAATGCTCGGAATCGGCAGTATTCTGCTCGGTCGGAACACCGCGCGGTTCGAGATCTGGGACGGCATGCGCGGCATAGACTATCTGCAATCACGCTCGGAGATAGACCCGAATCGCATCGGCTGCACCGGCAACAGCGGCGGCGGAACACAGACATCATATCTAATGGCGCTCGATGACCGCATCATCGCGGCGGCGCCGAGCTGCTATATTACGAGTTTCGAGCGTCTCTTGTCGACAATTGGTCCGCAGGATGCCGAGCAGAACATTCACGGGCAGTTAGCCTTTGGGATGGACCACGCCGACTACTTATTGATGCGAGCACCAAAACCCACACTGATTTGTGCGGCGACAAAAGATTTCTTTGACATCGAAGGGACGTGGGCGACGTTTCGCTACGCCAAACGGCTTTATAGCAGAATGGGATTTGCCGAGCGAGTCGAGCTGATAGAAAACGACGCCCCTCACAACTATAATGAGCTTCAGCGGCAAAGCGTGGTCCGATGGATGGCCCGATGGCTGCTGAATAGGGATGAGCCGAAACAAGAGCCGAAGATAGAATTGCTCAGTGAGAAAGAGATTCAATGCACACCGCAAGGCCAGGTGATGCTATTGGAGGCAGCCAGGTCAACCTACGACCTGAATCGAGATTTTGAAAAGGAACTTGCGGAGCGACGCCGGAACCTATGGAAAAACACAGATCAGAAAGAGCTGATAGATAAGGTGCGTGAAACCGCCGGTGTCCGTAAATTAGCGGAACTGCCTGAGCCAACTGTGCAGCAAATTGGCCTTATTCAGCTCGACGGCTACCGGATTGAAAAGATGATTCTTGAGCCTGAAGAAGGCATTTATCTGCCGGCGCTATTGTTTGTGCCCGAACTGAAATCGCCCGAGAGGTCTGTGCTATATCTCCACGAAAATGACAAAGCGGCAGATGCATCGGCGGATGGGCCGATCGAAGAGCTGGTCAAGACCGGTCGGCTGGTGCTGGCAGTAGACCTGCGCGGCACGGGCGAAACGCAGGCAAAGCAAGACAAGGATATTCTTACAGCCTATCTACTTGGCCGGTCGTACGTGGGGATGCGAGCCGAAGATGTCCTGGTATGTGCGCGCTTTTTACAACAGAAGCAAGAGAAGGCGGCGGATTTAATCGCGGTTGGCCATGTCGGCGTTCCGGCTCTTCACGCTGCCGCTCTGGAGCCTGAGCTGTTCGCCAAAATCAGGCTGGTTCGAGCAATGACTTGCTGGTCGAACATAATCGAACTGGGCGTGTCTGACAATCAGTTGGTCAACGTCGTGCACGGGGCACTGACGTTGTATGACCTGCGGGCCTGGCCGCGACCCTCGGCGACAAATTGACTGTCGAACAGCCGCTGGATGCAATGGGAGAGCCAAGAAGCAGGTGAGCTACTTGAGGTCTATTTTAACCAGCCGCTCTCCGGAGCCAGGCCGCGCATCGGTGCGGAATATCTCTATCTTGGTAGGCAGCAGAACGCCGTTCTTTTGCATGTCTTTGTAGTCGTAGCCGCGAACGGCTAAGAACTTCCCTTGATCAACATCGGCAAGCCAAAGCAGGTCAACTAAAGAACTATCCCTGTTCTGATAGTAAACCACCTTGGACCAATATGGCTTTACAACCGCTCCCTCACGGTCGCGGCGTTTACCCCCGGCGCTAGCGCCGGGGGTAGCCCCTGCCCCCAGGGGCAGGGCTAATCGCTCAATAGGATCATACCATAGCCCTTCCATCTTGATAGGAGCAGGCCCCCTGACAAAAGTAGCGCCAGCCTGCAGGAATTGCACCGGCGCCGTAGTTATCTTCAGTATTGCCTCTGCATAGTCACGGCAAGATATGCCCATCGCAGAGACGCTGGCTCGCTCATCGGCCGGCAATAATCTGAACTGCTCATCGGATAATTGCCAGGCAATTGCACCCAAAGGTTCACGTCCTGTAACCTCGATAGAATTGGACCACGGGTAGATATAAAAACGGTGCTCGGTCAAGTAGAAGCTGCCGTCCAGCGGATAAAAGGTGACTACACAGTCAAGCTGCACCTTCTGGATTTTTGCCCAATGCTGTAGTCCGCCGGTCGCTTTAATCGCGGCATCAGCGTAATCGCCCGGAACAACGAGCTTCTCAAAATCGGGCCCGCGGTCGAGCACATCGGCATTTTTCTTACGCTGCTGGGCACAGCCCCCAACAATAAAAACCGCTGCAATGAGCAGACAAAACGAACCGAATGGCTGCTTAATCATGTCACTTACCTATCGTCTGTTTCTGGTATCTTTCGGTTGGCTCCTGGTCCGCTGCCTCACGGTCACGGTTCTGCGGACACGGTAACTTTGCCAGTTGCTCCATCAGGGCGTATCTCTGCGCCACATCACTGCTGGCGAGCTTCAGCAACTGTGCCGCAACCTCCGGCTTAGACTGCTTCAACACTCGGTAACGGTTTTCGCCGTAGGCATACTCTTCGAAGGTAACTGTAGGTGTCTTTGAATCAAGCTGCAGCGGATTTTTGCCCTGCTGTGCCAGTCGCGGGTCGAATCTATAAAGCGGCCAGTGACCACAGGCAACGGCTTTCTTTTGCTCCTGATAACCGGTAGTCATGTCAATCCCGTGCGCGATACAATGCGCGTAGGCAATTATCAGCGAAGGTCCCGGATACACCTCAGCCTCGACAAATGCCTTGACCGTCTGACCGGCATTTGCACCTATTGCCACCTGGGCGACGTAGATATTGCCGTAGGTCATAGCCAAAAGTCCGAGGCCCTTCTTCGGCGCGGGTTTTCCTGCGGCTGCAAACTTTGCCACCGCTGCTCGCGGCGTAGATTTGGACATCTGCCCACCTGTATTGGAATATACCTCGGTGTCCAAGACCAGCACATTGACGTCGGCGCCGCTAGCCAGGACGTGGTCCAGGCCGCCGTAGCCGATATCGTAAGCCCATCCATCGCCGCCCAGAGCCCACACAGACTTGCGAACAAAGTAATCTGCAACACTTAACAACTGCCTGCAATTCCCGCAACCGCTCTTTTCACATTGCTGCTTGAGCTTATCCACGCGTACCCTCTGCTGCTCGATGGTGCTTTGCTCAGGATTGTTAGCCAATGCGGCTGCTCTTATTTCCTCTGCCAACTGCTGTTCGACACAGCCTTTGGTGGAGGCCTGCCCCAACAGGTACAGTGCACGCTCTTTGAATTTGTCGATCGTCAGTCGCATTCCCATCGCAAACTCAGCGTTATCCTCGAACAAGCTGTTGCTCCAGGTTGGTCCTCTACCGTCAGAGCGCTTGGTATAGGGTGTGGTTGGCAGATTGCCGCCATAGATTGATGAGCACCCGGTCGCATTACCGATGAAGGCTCTGTCGCCGAAAAGCTGAGTCAGGAGTTTCACATAAGCCGTCTCGCCGCAGCCGGCGCAGGCGCCTGAATATTCGAACAAAGGCTCAATTAACTGACTGCCCTTGACGGTGCCAGGCTTGAATAGCGCGGGGTCTGTATTTGGAATAGACAAAAAGTATTCGTAATTCTGACGCTCCTGCTCACGAAGCGGCTCTTGCGCGGCCATATTTATCGCCTTACGACCTGTCGGCTGTTTGTTCTGGTCCTTTTCCTGTGCCGGACAGGCCTGCACACAGGCACCGCAGCCGGTGCAGTCTTCCGGTGCAACCTGAACGGTGAATTTCATGCCGGCAAATTCCTTGCCTTTCGCATCGGCACTCTTGAATGTCGCCGGCGCATCTGCCAGATGCTTCTGGTCATAAGCCTTTATCCTTATGGTTGCGTGCGGGCACACGAACGAGCACGTCCCACACTGAATACAAACGTCCGGCTCCCACTGCGGAATATCGACGGCGATGTTGCGCTTTTCATATTTTGTCGTGCCGGTCGGGAATTTGCCGTCGGGCGGCATTTTGCTGACGGGCAATTTATCTCCACGAAGCGCGATAAGCTCGCCGGTAACGTTCTTGACAAAATCGGGGGCGTTTTCCGGCACCGGCGGCCGCATCGCTATCTTGCTGGTTACCTGCTTAGGAACTTTTACTTCATACACCCTTTCCAGAGCTCCGTCTACAGCGGCATTATTCATCTGAACAATCTTTTCGCCTTTCTTGCCATAGCTCTTTTTGATTGCGTCCTTGATAGCCTTGATCGCGATCTCCAGCGGAATAATGTTAGCGATCTTGAAAAATGCGGTCTGCATAATAACATTGATTCTCGGCCCAAGCCCAAGCTCCTGGGCAAGCGAGATTGCATCAATAACGTAGAACTTGAGCTTCTTGCCGATTATCTGCTTCTGCACCTCGCGCGGCAGAGTGTCCCACACCTTGTCTTTGCTGTAACTGCTGGTCAATAAGAACGTCGCCCCGTCACGAGCATCCGAAAGCATATCATATTTCTCTAAGAAACTGGGATTATGGCACGCAATAAAGTCAGATTCAGTGATAAGATAAGGTCTTCGAATAGGCTTCTTTCCGAACCGTAGATGCGATACAGTAACGGCGCCGGCTTTTTTAGAGTCGTAGACGAAATACCCCTGGGCATAATTGTCTGTCAGTTCGCCGATGATCATTATAGAGTTATGGTTCGCACCGACTGTCCCGTCTGAGCCAAGCCCGAAGAACATCGCGCGGAAAAGCCCTTCAGACGAAATCTCGAAAGACTCATCAACTTCCAGGCTGGTATTAGTTACATCGTCCATGATGCCGATCGTGAAGCCTTTTTTGGGCGCTGCCGCATCGAGATTGTCAAACACTGCTTTGACCATAGCAGGCGTAAACTCCTTTGACCCCAGCCCATATCGTCCTCCGACAATTACAGGGTATTTATCAAAAGGCGCACGACCTTCAGACATGGCTTCGCCGATAGCGGTTCGGACATCCAGATACAACGGCTCACCAAGCGAGCCTGGCTCCTTTGTTCTGTCTAAGACGGCAATTTTCTTGACGCTCTTGGGCAGGGCATCTACGAAATCTTTGCCGCTGAACGGGCGGTAAAGCCGGACTTTTACCAGACCTACTTTATCGCCTTTAGACGCCAGGTACTCCACCGTCTCATGGACGGTATCCGCCCCTGAGCCCATAATGACGATGACTTTCTCTGCATTTTTTGGCCCAACGTAGTCGAATAGATGATAGGTGCGCCCAACCAGCTTGGCGAATTTATCCATCGTCTGCTGAACAATCTGCGGCGTTGCCAGATAATATTTGTTCACCGTTTCTCTGCCCTGAAAGTAAACATCCGGATTCTGAGCCGTGCCGCAGATCATGGGTCTATCCGGAGACAACGCCCTGGCCTTGTGCTGGGCAACAAGCTCATCGTCAATCATCGCCCGGACGTCGTCGAGAGTTAGCTGCTCAACTTTTTGAATTTCGTGACTGGTTCTGAAACCATCGAAAAAGTGCAAGAAAGGCACGCGGCAGGCAAGTGTCGCCTGCTGAGCAATAAGCGCAAAGTCCATGATTTCCTGCACGTTGCACGAGGCGAGCATGGCAAAACCGGTCTCTCGGCAGGTCATTACGTCAGACTGGTCGCCAAATATGGATAGTGCCTGACAGGCAAGCGACCGCGCTGAGATGTGAAAAACGGTCGGCAGCAGCTCTCCGGCAATCTTATACATATTGGGAATCATCAACAGCAGCCCCTGAGAAGCCGTGAAAGTTGTCGTCAAGGCGCCTGTAGCCAATGCTCCATGCACGGCTGCCGCGGCGCCGGCTTCGGACTGCATTTCCGTAACCGAAGGGACCGTGCCCCAGATATTAGCCTCGCCTTTTGCCGTCTTGTCATCGGCAATTTCCCCCATCGGCGAACTGGGAGTGATCGGGTATATTACGATAACTTCGTTTGTAGCGTGGGCCACGTAGGCCGCCGCTGTATTGCCGTCAATCGTTATCATTCTACGCTTCATCTTTTTCTCCACTTTTTTGCCAGAGACACCACAGAGAACTCAGAGGAAATATTCTTGTTCTTTTCGCTGTGAACTCTGTGTTCCTTCGGCTTCGCTCAGGACAAGCCTCTATGGCTTTATACCTTGTTTGGCCGTGCACCAGAAAAACATCCTTATACAACTTTTTTGAGCATAAAGCAATGCGCGAACATCGGAAAAATGATTTTTGTTTTTTCCAGGATTCAGCCGATATTCCAATAGTGAAGTCTCGGTGATCAGCCGTCGCCAATCCCGATGAACTCGGGAGCGTTGACGCTGCCACCCATCCAAAAACAGTTAGTAGAGGGCTAAATCATGAAACAGGGCTATTCAGCAAGGGCTGCTATACTGCTGTGCCTCTTGGTCGCGTGCTTAGCTAACACAGCCTTCGCCCAAGACAGGCCTTCGGGTCAAAGAGTATTGATCGGTTTCAAAGATGGGCTGGGCCAGCAGGCCGCCGAAAACCGCAGAATCTGGGTGCGCGATCTCGGCGGCGAAGTCCACCATTCCTTCCGGTTCTTGCCGCTGGTATCAGCCGGATTGCCGGAACACCTGATCGCCAAACTGAAGGACCGCCCGGAAATTGCCTACATCGAAAATGACATTACGATGCACGCCATCGCGCAGGAAACTGCTTGGGGCGTGCAGCGCATAGGCGCAGACCACGTATGGAGCACAAATACAGGCAAGGGCGTGAACGTGGCAATCCTGGACACAGGTGTGGACTACGACCATCCGGACCTGGCGGGCAACATCGCTGGCGGTATAAATTACGCCGGCTCGTGGTGGAAGGATGGCAGCACAAACAAACTTTACTGGGACGACAAATATGGGCACGGCTCGTACTGCGCCGGCATAGTCGCTGCGTTAAACAACAACATCGGCGTCGTGGGCGTTGCGCCTGGAGCAAGACTCTGGGTGGTTAAGGTTCTGGGCGATGACGGCTACGGCTACATAAGCGACATCATCCAAGGGCTCGAGTGGTGTGTGGATAACAGAATAGACATCGCTTCAATGAGCTTTGGCGCAGCCGAGTACAGCGAATCGCTGGCGAATGCCTGCAATGCAGCCTACGATGCGGGCGTATTATTAGTCGCAGCGGCGGGTAATGAGAAAGGCGGCCCCGTGATTTATCCTGCCGCGTATGAGTCGGTCATTGCCGTTTCGGCGACAAACACTAACGATGTGATAGCAGATTTCTCAAGCATCGGCCCAGAAGTTGAGCTGGCAGCACCAGGCGTAAGCATTAAATCCACGTACAGAAGCGGTGGATACGCTATCGGCAGCGGCACTTCGATGGCCTGCCCACACGTGGCAGGGGCAGCAGCCCTGGCCTGGGCCGCCGACCCGAGTTTGACAGCCGAGCAAATCCGCATCAGACTCCGACAAACTGCAGAGGACCTTGGCGCTGCCGGACGAGACAATCTGTACGGATATGGACTGGTCAATGCCTCGGCAGCATCGCAGGCAGCAGACATGCACGATGTAGCAGTCACGGCTATTGCCGCTCCGAGTTCGGTTTTTGCCGGAGATATAGTTGCGATTGACGTGACCGTGCAGAACGAAGGTACGTTCAATGAAGCCTTCGGCGTAGTCTTGACCGACGACACGGAAGGCGTGATTATAGGAACACAGTCTGTGAGCCTGGCAGCGGGCAATTCTGCGACGGTTCGATTCTCCTGGGACACAACCGATGCCAGAGTTGGCGGCCACAACCTGACAGCAAGAGCCGGACCGGTAGCTAACGAGACGGACACTACGGATAACTCCAGGAGCACTACGGTCGCCGTGGAAATGCCGGCAGCACCGGTTACGGATATCGCCGTTACGGCCGTAACCGCCCCCAGTAGCGTAGTCCAGGGTGACCTGGTCAGCGTGGGCGTCGCCATAGAAAATGCAGGCAACAAGGACGTGACATCCAATATAGCTGTTGCGCTTAGCGATGATACCGATAGTATGACTGTTGGCACCCAGATAATCACCGGCGGTCTGGCTGCAGGCGATTCTGCAACTGTCAATTTCCCCTGGAACACCAGCGGGGCAAGCATCGGCAAGCACACATTGACTGCTCGCCATGACTTTGCCGACGATAATGGGGGCAATGATTCGACAAGCGCAAGCGTCACGGTGCAGGAAAAGCCAGCCGTTCCCATAGCATACGTGAATATTGATATGTCAAAGCAAACCTTCTGGACGTTCTGGCGGGCAGCAGCAACGGTGACCATTACAAACGGTGCGGCAGTCATCAACGGAGCAACCGTGCAGGGCCGCTGGAGCGGTGCTTACAAGGCGAATGTCTCGGGTACTACGCAGAATGGCCAGGTAACCTTCAGCACAAATTGGATTCTGACGGCAGGTACAGTCACGTTCACCGTAGATAGCGTCGTCAAAAACGGTCAGAGCTATGTTCTACAAGGGCAAACTAGTGACTCGATAGCCCAGTAAGGCACAGGACAATTTGCGGGGCAGAATGTTCTCTATGTTGGGTTGAATATCGGTACTTTTCACTGCTCGATGCCGAAAAATTCGAGCCACAGTTTGGTTTCACTCTCGGTAAGTCCCTGGCGTTTCTCCGGAGGCTCTTTGGCGGCCCTTTTTCGGCTCAGTTGTTTGGCAACATCATTCCAGAAAACCTCGGATTTTACCGCTGTTGCTTTTCGTGCCCGGGCTGCATTTCGCAGCCGGCGGTCGCTGCTTACGACGGTCAGTCTTCTGGGCGCGGTGGATACCTCTATCTTCTGCTCGATTACCGAGTCAGCATCGGTGGCTCGGCCCACAAACAGGACTTGCAGATTAGCTATGTTATCGAATTGGCTCTTGTCTATCGGCCCAGTACCATCAAAAATAATCTCGCCGCTTTCGCCGGTCAGTTTAAGATACCTGCTGATGATACAGCACAATTGAACATCGCTAATCGACTCATCGCCCTCGCCGGACCCGAACGGCTTCTGCACCGCCCATAACAAATTGTGACCATCAATAATAAACATTGTCCAGGCAGTATATATCTATAAATAAAGCGGACATCTTTTGGGAATAAAATGATTAGAGTCAAACCATACTATGTCTGGCTATTCATCATCTTTTTCTATAAG
>Ga0315280_10007949_pt1 | contig 14050 bp, 11 predicted proteins | sample YL17G06_40_MG_FD_203697 | JGI IMG/M metagenome (GOLD analysis project Ga0315280, IMG submission 203697) | Sediment microbial communities from Yellowstone Lake, YNP, Wyoming, USA - YL17G06_40 | ecosystem: Environmental > Aquatic > Freshwater > Lake > Sediment | place: USA: Wyoming | collected...
GGGACGACTCGCAGGGGCTAGCCAATGTGCTTGGCCATGGGCGGCCACGCTGGGCCGCCCCTACGGGACGCGACGGTAGACCACGATGGCCGCGCCGGGCCTGTCGGTGACCTCGACCTGCAGCCCATCCTCCATGAGTTCCTTGCCAGTCATCCACACTGGCGCATCGCGGTGGTCCAGGTCGGTCAGTCGGTACCGGGCGGTCGCTTCCAGTCCTCGCAGCCTGAGTCGGACTTCCGGCTGAGCGCACTTGGCCCTGCGGAACGCTTGCACGACGCCCGTCCCGGTCTCGGGAGTGTGGAACTGCCAGGCTATCCAGACACCCTGGGCGAGGCTGTACGGTGTCAGCGGGTAGAAGTCGCCCCAGTAGTGCCGAACGGTCTGCCGCCATTCGTCCAGCCGGCGAGGGAGCTCGCGGAAGTGGCCAGGGTCGTCGATGGTAAGGCACGCGCCGACCGTCTGCGCCAGCCTGCTGCGGCACAGATACGCGTCGTCGCTCGATTCCCATGTGGCCGCGAAGTACGGCAGCCACAGGGAGATGCCGTACGTCTCCCCTTGGACACCGACGGGATCGTCCGCGTAGTCGCTCTTCGTGTAGGGGACCCCGCGCCTCATACTCTCAAGGTCGTTGCGCCGGCCGCCGCTCGCGCAGTTGTCGTAGAGCATGTCCGGATGCCGCCTGAGCAGCTCATCCCAGTAGGCCAGCAGACCTGTGACATACCGTATCTCCGCCATGCCCTGCCGGTCCGGGGCATCCGCGGCGCGCCAGAAGGGCAGCGGGTCGAAGTTGAAGTCCTGCCGGTATATGTCGATCGCGGATTCCGTCAGCACGCGATCGACGTGGTCCACCAGCCAGCCCCAGGCCTCCGGGTCGCCGAGGTTGAGGAGCCTGTCGGTGCCGTCTCCGAGGAGCCACTCGGGATGGGTTGTCGCGAGCCATGTCCCTTCGCGCACGCGCTCCGGCTCGAACCACAGGATGGCCCTAATCCCCCGGGCGTGGAGGTAGTCGGTCACCGGGCGCAGCCCCCTGGGGAACCGGGCCGGGTCGGGCTCCCACGTGCCGGTGCGCGTCCAGTCGCCATTGCACGGATACCACCCCGCGTCCATCCACCAAAAGTCAGGGTGGAGGCCCCTGGCGAGGTACGCATCCACGAAGGTCTTCTGGTTCTCCTCAGTGGCGTTGACCATCATGCCGGTGTCGCTGGCGCCGCACCATTGGGTCGGAGGCAGCTTGCCCCCGGGCTTGCGCAGGCTGTGGGCGATGAACCACTTCCGCCAGATGTTCTGGGCGCGGATCCAGTCGCCGCCCTGCCAGAACTGGAAGACGATGAGCGGAGTGCGGACCTCCTCCCCGGGGTGCAGGACGAAGTGCGTGAGCTCCTGCCCCGCGCGGATCCGCAGGCTCTCACTGCCATCGCGGGCGAACTCGGAGAGCCACTGCCCCGGCCAGCCCACCGCGAGGATGACTCCGCCGCCGTCCCACTCGAGGTTGAAGTAGGACATGTGGAAGATCGTCGGACGCCCACCGGCTCCGCCGAAAAGTGTCTGCGAGCCCGGCTCCAGCACCGTCTCGAGAGGCTGATAGTCGTTGGGCTGGGTCGGGCTGCCAACGCTGTGGTGGAGCAGGAACTCGCCTCCTCGGGAGCGCCGCAAGGTCGCGTCCAGGGCCTGCAGCCCCTCGACGATCGGCGTATCGGCGGCGCCCGTGTTCCCCAGATAGACGGTCCACTCCACCGTGGGGTAGTCGGCGTACTGCACGATAGCGCAGCGCACCTCTAGGCCGGAGTCCGGGTCGGTGTAGGTCTGGGTGCGGCGTGTGCGCTGCGAGTCGAGGCGCTCGACCTGCTCGGCGAAGCGCCACTTCGGCAGAAGCTCCGCGGACGGGCGGCCGCCGTACACAAAGGAGAACGGCGCGGTGCGGGCAGGCGAAGCCGTAGTCCCAGCCGGCCCGAAGCTGCCATTCACCCATCGGCGCATCCACGCGATCTCGCCCGCGGTGGGTTGCGTCGCACCCGCAGAGGGTGCGCTTAGACTCGCGGCTATCAGAGCCACAGGCAGCACCAGCCCGGTACTCAAGGACATCGTCATCGCCTCGGCCTCCGCAACAGAAGCTATCTCCGTGGATTCGTTCAACCGCGGGTGCGGATGGGACCTGCCTGCGGAGTACGACCTTCACTCCTCCCTCGGGGAAAGGTCGACTGTAGGGGCGAGCCAACGTGCTCGCCCTGGGCGGCCAGGTTGGGCCGCCCCTACAGCGAAGCGGCGGGTGACGGGCGACGCGAGGCGAGGCGGCTGGAGGGGCTGGACGTCCCTCACCCCCTCCCTCTCTCGGCGGGGAAGAGAGGCCGCCGTCTCACATTCCCTGCTCTCCGGACCGCTGCGGCATGTAAGATAGAGTGTTGTGATCGCACCGGCTGCACGGCACGGGCCGTTGGCCCGACAGCGCCGCGGGTCGCCGCGCGCATTGGAGGCTGATCTTCTGATGAACCGCAAGACAGTGTGGATCGCTCTGGCGCTGCTGGGCGCCGTGCTCACGACGAGCAGCCCGGCGTTCGCCGCAGGCCCGACCGTTAGCACCGACCTGCAGCTGCGCGTCTGGTCCCGGCCTGCCGCAGAGCTCGCTGCTCCCTGGACCCAGCTGTGTGAGACACCTGGGGCGGTCGCGGCTCCGGCCGGACACGAGCTCGGTCTCCAGCCCATAGACCCCTCGAGCTTCGGAGACACACAGTTGGGGCAGTTGGCGCGCGAGTTCGCCGCTGTCGATGTAGTGCGTGCGCTCCTGCTGTCGGGCAGCGCCCTCACGGACGCCGGCCTAGTGAGTGTCGTCGGGTTCGCGAACATCACCGCGCTCATGCTGGACGGTACCGGGGTGAGTGACGACGGACTCGCAACGGTGACCGGGCTCGGGCACCTCCAGGCGCTCACGCTGTCGCGCACACGCGTGACAGATGCCGGACTCACACAGCTCTCGCGGCTGATGGACCTGGCTGTGCTGAACCTGGACGGCTGTGGTGTCACGGACATTGGGTGCGCTGACCTGAGCGGTCTCCGCTCTGTGACCGTACTCAGCCTGTCTGACACACGTATGGGCGACGAGGGCCTTGAGCACCTGGCCGCGCTCAAGGATCTAGCGGATCTACGCCTGGACCGCACGGGGGTGACCAATGAAGGTCTCGAGCACTTGGCCGCTCTTGAGCACCTCGCGCAGCTAAGCCTAGAGCAGACTGCCGTCGACGACCGGGGGATGGCGCACCTCGCGTCGCTTACGGGTCTCGCCGGACTCAGCCTGGCCGGCACCCACGTGACTGACAAGGGGCTAGCGCATCTGGAGCGACTGACCCACATCACCGTTCTCAGTCTCGCGAGCACGGAGGTGACCGACAAGAGCCTTGGCCGGCTCGCGGGGCTATCGGACCTGGCTGTTCTGAACCTGGGAGGTACTCGCGTCAAGGGGCCGGGGCTCGCGCGCCTCGTGGGCCTCGACCACTTGGCCACGCTCATCCTGGCCGTCTCAGGCGTGACCGACGACGGGCTTGCGGCTCTTGAGGGCTTCTCAAAGCTGACAATGCTCGACCTGAGGATCACGCGAGTCACAGACAAGGGCCTGGAGCACCTGTGGAGCCTAGCGCACCTGGCTGGTCTGGACCTGGGGGGCACTGGCGTCACAGATGCGGGCGTGGCCGCACTGCAGAAGAAGCTCCCCTTGTGCTCGATCGCGAGGTAGCCACACTGCCCCACAGATGCGGGCCCGCTGTCAGGTCCGGGTGGTCTGAGTGCGGCCGGTGCGCCGCCTCCCCGCAGGCCTTTGAGTGTCATCCACTAGCGGCCCGATGGGCCTTGCACGGTGACCATGGCGAGGCCACACAGCCAGCGGGGCAGTCGTTGCAAAGGGAGGGGAGGCTGGGCTAGCGAACTTGCGTCCCGTCTGGGCCGCACAGCCAGCTTACTACAGCGCGAGGGGTGGTACAGATGAGATGGTCGGTTCTGGCTGTCTTCTGCGCAGCCGCAGCCACATGCGCGTGGGCTGCGGATTCGGTCCGCGAGGGTGACCGCTATGAGATCCGAGAGGCCAAGCTCGGGCGATTGCACAATCAGAACGTGTTCTGCGTGACCCTGAGCCCGGATGGCAGCCGGATAGCCTACCTGACGGGGGCGCAGGGGGGGGCCGCTTTCGTCGTGGACGGCGTGGTGGGGCCAACCTACGACAATCTGACCGAGCCCGTGTTCTCGCCCGACGGACGCCGTACCGCGAACTGCGCGGAGAAGCGCGGACAGTGGTGCGTGGTCGTCGATGGTGTCCCAGGCGCCTTCTATGACTCCATCTCGGACGAAGGCCCGGTCTTCAGCGCGGACAGCCGACGGATCGCCTACGCGGCACGGAAGGGGACCACGTGGCGGGCCGTCGTGGACGACGTTGCAGAGCGCGAGTACGACGGAGTATCAGGCCTATGCCTGGCCCCGGATGGATCGCGAGCGGCCTACGGAGCATGTCGGGGCGCGAAGTGGCTCGTAGTGACCGACGGTGCCGACGGGCCTCTCTATGACGCTATCCAGGATGAGACGCCGCTCTTCAGCGCCGATAGCCGACGAGTGGCGTATGTCGCGACCAAGGGGACGGAGCATGTTGCCGTGGTCGAAGGGGTTGAGGGCGAGCCGTTCGACCTGGTGGGTAAGCCGGTCTTCAGCCAGGATGGCAGCCGCCTCGCTTATGTGGCCGAAGAGGACAAGAAGCAGTTCGTCGTGGTCGACGGAGAGCCGGGCCCCAAGTACGACGGGGTCGAGCCCCTGGTGGCCTTTGGCCCGAACAGTGAGCGACTAGCCTACGTCGCCGGAAGGGGAGGCAAGGAGTTCGTGGTGGTTGACGGCGTCGAAGGACCCGAGTACGACGGCATCATGGACGGTGCCGTGTGGTTCAGCCGCGATGCCAAGCGACTGGCCTATGTGGCACAGCGGGCCGACAAGGCAGTCGTGGTCATCGACGGGGTCGAGGGACCCGAGTTTGACGGCGTACTGAGCAGCGGCGTGCTCTTCAGCCCGGAGGGCGGTCACGTCGTGTACGTGGGTGGGAGGGGCGACAGCCAGTTCATGGTCACGGACGGCGTTGAGCGCGCCGTCTCTGACGTGGTAGTCAACGGCACCGTCGCCTTCGACTCGACCGGTAACCACCTCGCCTACTTAGCCGTCACGAGTGGGCCGAAGATGCGGGCTGTCCTAGATGGGCGGAACGGCCAGGAGTACGATGCCATCGGCGGGGTTGTGTTCGGAGCCGAGAGCAGGATCGAGCTGGCCCCGGGCCTCGCCTTCAGCCCGCAGGGGGCCGACCTCGCCTACTTCGCGGACGACGGCCAGAATAGGTTTGTAGTTGTCGACGGTAAGGTGGGGCCGAAGTACGACCTGGTGCTCGGTAGCCGACCGAAGTGGGACCCGGACGGCGTCATCGAGTACCTGGCGGTGCGAGCAGGCGACCTCTACCGCGTGCGGCACGTGCCTGCAAAGTGAGAGCTGAACGGGTACCGGCGGTACAGGGTGCCACCCATCGGGTCCGACCCCGTGGCGTCAGGAGGGTCCTGGGGGCTGCCTCCCACATGCGAAGCTGCCGGCCCGGACCGGTCGAGGCCGGCACCTCCCTCCCCGAGGGCCAGCCGTTGCCGCGCATGCGCACGAAGACCACGCTGACCATGATGGTCGGCGACATGATGAAGACGGTGGGCGGCATGATGGGTGAGATGCTTGGGGACCTGGAAGAAGCAGATCGCTAGGCTCGTTACGCGCGGGCGGCTAGGAGTTTAGGGCCCAACGCCACGCGCACACCAAAGTCCCTGCTCGCTGCCTCGCCGCCGGCCCCTCAATGATCCCTGCCCACGAGCGGGCCGTGGCATGTAAGATAGGAGATTGTGATCGCACCGGCTGCACGGCACGGGCCGTTGGCCCGACAGCGCCGCGGGTCGCCGCGCGCATTGGAGGCTGATCTTCTGATGAACCGCAAGACAGTGTGGATCGCGCTGGCGCTGCTCGCCGTCAGCGTCACGGCCGGGCTCGCTGCCGAGGGGCAGGCCTACCTGGGGATCTTCGCCGAGACGAGCGTGAACATCATGCCCGGCATGGCAGCCATGCTCCCCCCCGGCATGGACCTATCGAAGCTGCCCCCCGAGGTCGCCGCGATGCTCAAGGGCGGCCCGCAGAGGAAGCTCGACGTCAGGCTGTGGTCGCCGGGCATCGCGGCGCAGGACGCCACTGCCTGGATCGCGCCGCCGGCCGGGCTCAAGCTTGGCAACAGGCTGGACCTCGAGCTCTACCGTCCGACCGTCGAGGAGGGCGAAAGCGGCCCCGGAGAGATGCCACCGGGCACCCCCAAGTTCGAGGAGATGACGATCAAGATCTACTGGGGCTCGTCGCCCACCGTGAAGCCCGGTCAGCCGAAGGTCATCAAGATCGGCGACCTCACCGACGCGCAGAAGGCCGAGATGGAAGCGCAGGCCAAGGCCGCCATGGCGCGCGCCGGCAACTGGTTCTACAAGCCCGATTGGACGACGGCGCACTGGCCGCACGAGAAGCAGCCTGGCGTGATCAAGGACGATGCGTCGCTCGTCGGCGAGTACGCCCTGACGACCAACTACACCGGCAACATCAAGATCGCGGCGCCGGAGAACGTGGACTTCCTCGCGCCGTTCGAGCTCTCGAGTCCCGACCCCAAAGGGGCGCCGGACCTAACCAAGCCGATCGAGCTGGTGTGGGAGCAGATCCCCAACGCGCTCGGCCTGCACGCCCACATCTTCGGGATGGAGGGAATGAAGACCATCATCATCTGGACCTCCTCCGAGGTGCTGCCGGAGGGCATGACGATGCCCAGCTTCGATTACCTCGAGATGGCCGAGGTGCGGAAGTACGTGGACGAGCAAGTGATGATGAAGGGCGACACGGCCGCTGCCACGGTGCCTGAGGGGATCTTCGCGAACACCATGATGGCGATGCTGAGCATGGTCGGCTACGGTCCCGGCGCCTCCCTTCCCGAGGGTCAGCCCCTGCCGCGCATCCAAACCAAGACCACACTGTCCATGATGCTGGGCGACATGATGAAGGGCATGGGCGGCATGATGGGTGAGATGGGCGGCGGAGATCGCTGACCTTCATGGATAGGGGCGCCCACATTGGGGCGCCCCTTATCGGTATTATTGTGCTTGGAACGTGTAGCTCCCTGACCCGATCTTGAACCACGCCGCGTCGGGCTCTGTCTCGAGGCTCCGCACGCCTTCGGATGTGCCGGCCGGGACTCCGCTCTCGGTAACGGTCGCCGCATCGGTCGTGGGGACTCTCACGAGGGCGGCAGCTCCGGGCGGCACGGTGACGTTGAGGCTAAGGCCGCCTGCCTCGGTTCGCCACTCCATCTTGATCTGGCCTCTGACGGACCTGTACGAGCCGCGCGCCCAGGTGAGCCCTCCGCCAGGTCGCGGAGCCACGGTGAACCGCTCCCACCCCGGGTGCTCTTCGTCCGGCTGGAGACCGAGGATGATGCGGTACATCCACTCGCCGACCGACCCCAGCGCCCAGTGGTTGAACGAGTTCATGCCCGGGTTCTGGAAGCCCCGTCCCTCCACATACCCGTCCCAGCGCTCCCAGATCGTCGTCGCGCCCTGGTCGATCATGTAGCCCCACGACGGTCGCGTGCGGGAGCGCAAGAGGTCGTAGGCCAGGTCCGCCCTGCCCCCGCGCACGAGCTCCAGCATCATGCGGTGCGTCGTCTGGATGCCGGTGGACGGATGTCTGCCGTACCGCTCGACCGCTTCGCAGAGATGCCCGAACGCGGCCGCGCGCAGACCGTCCGGCAGCAGGCCGAAGCTCAAAGCCAGCGCGTACCCCGCCTGTGTGTCACCCGTGATGCGGCCGTCGAACTGGATGTAGGCGGCGTTGAAGGCCGCCTTGATGCGCTCATGCACCCCCGAGTAGCGCTCTGCGTCATCCTGCTTGCCGAGCGCGCGAGCCATCTTGGCCACCACCTCGGCGGACCTCGCGAAGAACGCGGTGGCTAGGATCTCCTTCGGCACCTCGCCCCCCTGAGTCGGCCAGCCCTCCAGGATGAGCGTGTCGCCGTTAAGCCAGTCGCCGTAGTCCGCGCCGCGGCCGTTCCGCCAGATCCCGTCCTGGTTCTCGGAGTGGACCAGGTGGACCCACCTGCGCGCCGCGTCGTAGTGCTCCGCGAGCGCGTCGCGGTCGCCGTAGTTCACGAAGGCGTTCCACGGCACGATCGTGCCCGCGTCGCCCCAGGCCGGAGCCCCGCGGGTCTCGCGACCGGCCGGGTTGGGCGCAAAGTCGGGGAACGAGCCCTCGTCGCTCTGCGCGTCGCGTACGTCGGTGAGCCACTTGCGGAAGAAGCGCGACATGTCGAGGTTGAAGATTGCGGTCTGGCTGAACGCCTGAATGTCACCCATCCAGCCGAGGCGCTCGTCGCGTTGCGGGCAGTCTGTGGGGACGCTCATCATGTTGGCGCGCTGGGTCCAGAGGATGTTCGACCAGAGCTTGTTGAGCATCGGGCTGGAGCACTCGAAGGTACCTGCCGGTCGCGAAGATGAGCACAAAGCGCGGCCCACGAGGTCATCCGCGCTCGGCTTGTAGTCCAGCCCGGTGACCTCGACGTAGCGAAACCCGTGGTAGGTGAAGTGCGGCTCGAAAGTCTCGTCTCCGTCTCCGCGGGCGACGTACGTATCCACCTGGGGCGCGCTCCGCAGGTTCGCGATATAGAGCGTGCCGTCGGGGTTCAGCATCTCCCCGTGCCGGAGGGTGATCGTCCGCCCAGCCGACGCGTGCAGCTTCATCCGCACCCAGCCCGGCACGTTCTGACCCAGGTCGAAGATGAACGTGCCCGGCGTCGGCTCAGCCACCGACACAGGCCGCAGCTCGTCGATAACGCGAATGGGTTCGTTGGGTTGCGCGACGATCGCGATGTCGGGCGTCGCGACCTCGGCGGCCGGCTTCCAGTCATCGTCCGCGAACCCCGTGTCGTCCCAGCGCCACTTCGCAAGGCGCGCGTCCTGCGCTTCACCGTCGAGCGTGTCGGAGGACCGCACGGGCCCGTCGGCGGCGCACCGCCACGATCCGTCGGTGGCGACGGTAACGCGCGAGCCGTCGGCGAGTTCGATCTCTATCTGCGCGAGGAAGCTCGGTTTGCGGCCGTACATGCCCCGCCGGCCGGGCGGGGTCAGGAGCCCGATACGACCCGCGTACCACCCGTCCCCAAGGAGCGCCGCCACAGCGTTGTCGCCCTCGTGAAGCAAAGAGGTCACGTCGTACGCCTGGTACTGAACCCGCGTGCGATAGTCCGTCCATTCCGGCGCGAGGATGTGGTCGCCCACACGCTGTCCATTCAGGCTGAGCTCGTACAGGCCCAGGGCAGTGGCGTAGGCCGTTGCCCTGACCGGGGCGGCATCGAGACGGAACGACCTTCGCAGCATCGTAGCGGGGAGCGCCGGCATCAGCGTGCCGGGGTGCGACTTGAGGTCGCCGTCTGTCAGCATCCGCGCGCCCCAGCCGCTCGCCTCGATGGAGTCGAGCGGGATCACCGGCGCGCCGTGGGACAGGAGCGCGTCGCCCTCGAGCACCTGCATCTCCGCAAGAGCGAACGCGTGGACGCCCGGCTCGCGAGCGGCCAGCTTGGTCACGAGCAACCGTACGTACCGCCCGGTCACGTCCGGGAACCCGAGGGTCACAGGCTCCGTGCCGGGGTTCGGCTGGTCCTCTGAGGTCCGGTCTACGGCGAGAGTGGGATGCGAGAAGTCCAGCGTGTCCGACGTGTCGATGAGATACCGTACCGGGAACAAGAACCCCGGCTCGTCGCGCACCCAGTTGAACGGCCTAGCCGGGTACAGCACGACCTTGTCGAAACGCTTGACGGACCCCAGGTCGACGGTGACGCACTTCGCCGCGTCCGCCGAGCCGCCGAGCCCGCTGTGGTAGCCGTTGTGCTCCGGGCCGCCCTCGGGCGCGAGCGTGGGATCGCCGATCCACCGAGCGCGCCAGTCGCTCCGCTCGAGGAGCCCGACGCCGAAGCTGGCCAGCGTGCTCCACGGTGAGGCGACCCCGTCCGCGTCCCAGGTTCTCACGCGCCAGAAGCAGCGCTGTCCGCTCGCCAAGCGCCTACCCGCGTAGCGCACATAAGCGCACTCAGACGATGCGACCTTGGCGGAGTCCCACAGGTCGGCTCGGCCCGACGAGAGCAGCGCCGGCTCCGACGCCACAAGCACCCGGTAAGCCGACTGTGCGGCCCCACGGCGCCTATCGACGACCTCCCACGAGAACCGCGGCACGCGGGTCCCGACGGCCAGTGGATCGACGACCCCCTCGCAGCGCAGATAGGTCGGCGCGCCCGGGCCGGCGGAGGTCACAGCGGGGATGAGCAACAGGGTGAGCATCATGGGGAGAACGTTCGACCTACGCGGCGGGCAGACCTAGCCTACCGGGCGAAGTCCTCGCGGGGCTTCCGCGACCGGCGGATGATCGAGCGCAAAGTCCCTTTGGCAATCCTCTTGTGTCGCGGAACGGGAGCTCGACGACTGCGGTCTTCGGGATGGACGTAGAGAGCGGAATGCGTGGTCTGCCGCTCAAGCTCGAACCCATTGTCTTCGATGATGCTGCAAACCTCACCGAACGACAGCTCAACAAGCTTGGTCATCAGTCGCCGGTCACGTCCCGCCTCGGCACCGGTTGCCCGAGATCAACCAGTGCCTGGGTCATGTCGGGGATCTCGTCACCCATAGCGGCCAACGCCTCGTCGCGCGTCGGCTCCTGGGTGATGCATTCCATGACCGGACAGTCGGCGATCCACTCACCGCTGGGGTCCTCCCACACTTTGACGAAGTAGCCATGCACGATGGCTATCTCCAGCGAACTGAATGTAGTCTCGAGCTCGACGACCTGCTCCTCGAGGTCCTTGACCCTCCCCTCGAGAGACTTCAGCCTCGCGTCGGATGGGCTGGACCTCCCGGCCGTGCGCTGACGAGGCGAGGACCCCGGAGTCTTGACCGTCGCTGCGTCGTCAGTGCGCCGCGTAGACATCTTCAGTCCCTTCAGCACAAGTCGGCGCCGCCGCGTCTGTCCCCGTCCAGAGTCTACCACTCCGCTCAGCACCCGCACAGAGGTCCCGTACCCCGCCGCCCGAATGCGCTGTGCGTACACATTCGCTCGGAGGTGCGGGATGTTCAGGGTCGGACAGAAGGAGATCGACGCGATCGCCAAGGTGCTGCTGAGTGGCCAGATCTTCCGCTACCACGATGGCGGCGAGTGCCACAGGTTCGAGCAGCGGTACGCGAAGTCCCTGGGCGTCAAGCACGTGATGATGACGTCCAGTGGCACCACCGCGCTGGCGGCCGCGCTCGGCGGCCTCGGCATCGGCCCAGGCGATGAGGTGATCGTGCCAACCCACACATACATGGCCAGTCCCGTCTCCGTCCTCGCGGTCGGCGCGATCCCCGTCATCGTCGACATAGACGAGACGATGATGATCGACCCGAAGGCCGTCGCCGCCGCGGTCGGCCCGCAGACGCGTGCCGTCATCCCCGTTCACATGTGGGGGATGGTGTGCGACATGAACGCCATCATGAAGGTGGCGAAGAAGCACAAGCTACTCGTCGTCGAGGACGCCTGTCAGTGCGTCGGGGGCGCGTACGAGGGCAGGATGGTGGGCGCGATCGGCCACGCGGGCGGGTTCAGCTTCAACTACTTCAAGAACATGACGTGCGGCGAGGGCGGCGCGGTCGTCACGGACGATCCCGAGGTCGCCAAGCGCGCCGGCTGCATGGTCGACTGCTGCAGCTTCTACTGGACGGGCCGCGACGGCGACTTCGTGCCATTCACGTCGTGCGGGTCGCGCGGCTCGGAGATCGAGGGAGCGATGATGAACGCGCAGCTCGACCGGATCACGTCCATGATCGCCGCGGTCAGGAAGCAGAAGAAGCGCATCCTCGCGGAGACGGCCGACACGGGTCTAGAGGCCGTCCCCTCCAACAGCCTCGACTGGGAGTGTGGCTCGACCGTGGCCTACACGCTGCCCACGCCGGAGCAGGCCGATCGGTTCGCCGCCGCGACGGGCGGGTGCGTCATGGGCAAGACCGGCCGACACGTCTGCACCGAGTGGGACCCGGTCCTGAGTGGGCAGGGCGCGCATCATTCGGCGCTCAATCCCTACAACCTTCTGCAGAACCGCAAGTGCCGCCGCAGGTACAGCAAGGACACGTGGGCGAAGTCGCTCGATCTCCTCAACCGCACGGTCATGATAGGCAACCACCCAGACCGGAAGGCGGCCGAGGTGTCGGCCCTCATCAAGCGTATCAAGCAGGCCGCGAAGGACGTGCTGTAGGCTGGGAGGTAGCCGCAGTGGACGTGGTAGGAATCCGAGGCCCACGCGTTCGCCTGGTGCCGATCGACCTTGAGGCACACATCGACAACTTCCTGCGCTGGTTCAACGATCCCGAGGTGACCCGGTGGCTGGCTCGGGATTGGCCGATGACGAGGCTGGGCGAGGAGAAGTGGATCGAGCGCATGTCGGTCAGCGAATCGGACCTGACATGGGCGGTGCTCGACGAGACCGGCCGCCACATCGGTTCGACCGGCGTGCACAGGATCGACTGGCGGAACCGCGCCGGGGGCACGGGCACGGTCATCGGCGAGAAGGACGCCTGGGGCAAGGGCTACGGGACGGAGATCATGCGGGTGCGCTCGACCTGGGCCTTCGAGAACGCCGGCCTCAACCGCCTCGCGAGCGAGTGCTTCGCGGGGAACCTCGCCAGCGCGCGGTGCCTCGAAAAGGCGGGCTACAAGCGCATCGGCATCGCCAGGCAGAGGTACTTCCGCGGCGGTCGCTGGCACGACTGCATCCTCTGGGACTACCTGGCCGAGGAGTACTTCGCGGCACTGGCTCGATAGCGCTCGTCCCTCGCTCCGGGCCCCGGCGGTCGGCTGATCGGGAGCTGACGAGTCCCAGGGATGCGGGGTTCCCTCGCGCGTCAGTGGGCTTGCCGCGAAGCTCGACGACCGCCGGGGCGTCCGAGAGGTCGACCAAGCAGTGAAAGGCGGCCCGGAGGGAGCGAATGCGAGGCAAAAACGGCAGACCGACGCGCTCCGCTGCAGGACGAAAGAGGGCGTTACGATCCTGCGCCGGGGCGACTACTCGACGACGGCCTGGGTGGATGATGCGAACGCCGCGCGACCGGCTCAGGACGGGCACCCACCGCAGGGGCTACTGCCGGCCTAGCTAGCCGACGGGCTGAACTGCAGATTGTCGATCTCAAACCCGAAGACCCGTCCGTCCTGGAAACGCTCGGTGGTACACTCGACCCGGCTGATGCCCTGGGCGGACGAGACGCCAACAAAGGTGTCCTCGGCGTGCCCGGTGCTCGCATAGGTAGTATCGGCCGTGTCGATCGAGACAGAGTCCACTATGCTCCCGGGAGCGGCGAATGCCAGCACACTGAAAGGGTATTGCGGCCCGTCGGTGAAGACGACGCCCACTCGCGTGGGCAACTGCTGGAACGCAGCATCAACGAAGTCGATCACGAGGACCGGACCGCTGTTGTCCGCCGGAGTTTCCTCGCACCCGACCCCTAGGCTGTTGGGCTCCGAGATCTGGTCCCATCCCCAGTTGAGATTGGCATGGGACAGGCCACCCCCTATCGCGACAGCGTAACTCCCGCCGCCCACGACGTAAGACGAGAACGTGACGCCCCACGCTGCGTACTGGTCCACCATCGGCGTGGCATGGGGTATCGCCTGGCCCGACGCGTCGTGGTCGAAGTCGACAAGCGTCGAGTTGGCGCTGAAGTATCCCGGAGGAGGGGCATAGACCCCAGGCTGTGGTTCGACGTCCGTGCCAGATCCTGGTGCACCAGGGCAGCCTTGCGACCCGACAAGGAGCGGCAGGACGAGAGTAAGGAGCCCGAGCGCGACGAGCGACAGAAGCCGAGACACTTGCGACGCCTCCCCTACATGCGGCACAGAGACGCGTTGCCCTACTCCACACATGGTACACGCAGCAAGCCGCACAGGCAAGCCGGATGAAGACCGC
>Ga0315280_10007950_pt1 | contig 14049 bp, 15 predicted proteins | sample YL17G06_40_MG_FD_203697 | JGI IMG/M metagenome (GOLD analysis project Ga0315280, IMG submission 203697) | Sediment microbial communities from Yellowstone Lake, YNP, Wyoming, USA - YL17G06_40 | ecosystem: Environmental > Aquatic > Freshwater > Lake > Sediment | place: USA: Wyoming | collected...
CCGATCTTTGTCTTCTGCTTCTTCTGCTTCATTGCATGCTCCTCTGGCCAGGATGCTTTCGCGGCGGGGCAGCCGCCGGCTACTGGCGCGGTTCACCCCCGAGCCCCTCCGCCAGCTGTGGGCGGGCTGAGTATAGCTCGTACCACGCGGATCCGACGGCCCGTCGTGCCGTTGACCGACCGAGTGGGCTCCTGCTGCCGATTCCGCCCCGCACGTCGCCCGGGCCGTCCTCGGCCATCCTGGACGCAGCCCATGCCCGCCGTCGTACGGCGTACCGCCAGGTCTGGTAATGTACGCGCCGCCGCCGGCCCCAGGTTGCCGGCGGGAAAGAGAGGGCTTATGCAACGGGTGGCGATGGCCGCGACGGTGATGCTGCTTTGGGCCGCCGCGATCCAGGGCGGGGTGCGGCAAGCCGCCGGATTCCGCTCGCTGCAGGACGCGGTGTCGCGGGCGGAGATCGAGCGCACGCTCCACGCCCTCGACGTGGACCGCACGACCGGGGGCGAGGGCGAGCGGCAGGCGTACGACTACCTTGAGCAGAAACTGCGCGAGTACGGCGTCTCCTACAAACGATACGACGCGCGGCTGTTCCTGAGCTGGCCGGGGCGCGCCACAATCGCCGTGGAGAGCGAGCGGCCGGTCGCGATTGCCGGAGAGAGCGCGGTCTTCGCGGCCCCGACGCCGGCGGCCGGCGTCACCGCGAGGCTGCTCTTCGATCCGCCGTTCACGCGCCGCGCCGACCGGATGATCGTCTTCGGGCCCGAGGTCCGCGGGCGGCTGGCGGTCGTTCCCGGCGCCCTGGCCTCGGAGAACGCCGTGCTGGCCGCCCAGCGGGCAGGCGCCGTCGGCGTGGTGCAGGTGGACGAGGCCGACACGCTCCACGAGGAGACGGTCGGGCCGGTCTGGGGGGCGCCGACGCCGACGAGCGCCGAGCGGCTGCCGGCCATTCCGTACATCTGCCTGAAGAAGTCCGACGGCGACCGGCTGCGGGCCGCCGCCAGCGGCGACGCGCCGGTGCGGCTGACGACCGAGGTGAAGCGCGGCTGGCGGGTGGTGCCGATGATCGTCGCCGAGGTGCCGGGGACATCACCCGACTTCATCCTCGTGACGACCCACCTCGACGCCTGGTACCACGGCATGCACGACACGGCGGGCACGGTGGCCACCCTCCTCGAGATGGCGCGCGTGCTCCAGCCGCGTCGCGACGGGCTCGTCCGCGGCGTCCGGTTCGCGTGGTGGACGGGACACTCCTTCGGCCGGTACGCCGGTTCCACCTGGTACGCCGACCGGATGTACGGCGAGCTGGAGCAGCACTGCGTCGCGCACATGAACCTCGACATGGTCGGAGCGCGCGGGTCGCGGACGAGCGAGATCTCCGCCGGCGGCTGGCCGGGACTCGCCGAGTACGCCGGGGAGCTGGCGGGCCGCCTCCAGGGCAAGCCGGTCGCGCGCCGCGAGCGCACCCGGGGCGTCTTCCGGCCGGGCCGCGACAGCGACTCGTCGTTCCAGGGCCTGGGCATCCCCCTCGTCTTCGTCGGCGTGCCCGGCCCGCCGCCGGACCATCCCGACATGGAGCCGGGCGGCCGCTACGTCTACTGGCACACGGCGAACGACACGATCGACAAGCTGGATTTCGCGGCGCTGGAGCTCGACACGAAGTACCGCGTCTCGCTGCTGTGGGACCTCGGCACGCGGCTGGTGCTGCCCCACCGGATCGCCCCGATCGCGGCTTCGTTCGTGGCCGCCCTCGACGATCTCGCCAAGGCGTCGCAGGGCGTCTTCGACCTCTCGTCGACACGCGAGGCAGCCGGGCGGCTGGCGAGCGCGGCCGAGCGCGTGGACGGGCTGCCGCGGCCGACCGACCTGCGGGCGGCCGACGCGATGAACAGGCTGCTCGTCACCGCTTCGCGCCGTCTCAACGCGACGCTCTACACGAAGGCGGGCGCCTTCGACCAAGACCCGGCATCCGAGATGGCTGTGCTGCCGCTGCTTGCACGGGTGAAGGATCTGGCGGGGCTGCCGCGCGAGTCGGACGAGTTCGGGTTCCTCGAGACGGAGTTGCTGCGCGGCCGCAACGCCGTCGAGTCGGTGCTGCGCGAGGTGACGGCCATGCTGGCGACGGCGGAGGGCGGCGCCCGAACGCACTAGAGCCAGCCCGGGCCGGCGCTCTCGACCAGGCTGTTACAGCCATCGCTTCCGCCTGAACCAGGCTACCAGCCCCGCCGCGGCGGCGCGACCTTCGAATCTCGGAGTGCCGCGCGCCAGCGTGATCCGCGGGTTGACGGTGTGGCCGAACGCGCTTGCGTCTTTGTGCTGAGTGGCGTATGTTCGGGGCGGTCCAGTCCCCTTGAACCGGTCTGACCCATCAGAAGGAGGCTCCATGGCGGATCCGCCTGCAGGATGCGCCCGCACGACGGGCGCCGTCGTCGGGGAGCAACCCGCCGTTGCGCCGGCTCACGACGTGACCGTCCCGCAAAAGGAGGCGAGAACCATGACCGCCCGCGTCGGCCAGAAGGCCCCCGATTTCCAAGCTCCGGCCTACTACAAGGGCGGGTTCACCAACGTCAAGCTCTCCGACTACCTGGGCAAGTGGGTGCTGCTGTGCTTCTACCCTGGTGACTTCACCTTCGTTTGAGCCACCGAAGTGTCGGCGGTCGCCGACAAGTACGCCGATCTCCAGAAACTTGGGGTGGAGGTCATTTCCGTCAGCGTTGACAGCCACTTCGTCCACAAGATGTGGAACGACCACGAGCTGGTCAAGATGGTCGAGGGCGGCGTGCCCTTCCGCATGGCCTCGGACCAGGCCGGCAACGTCGGCCGAGCGTTTGGCGTGTACGACGAGAACCAGGGCATCGAGCTGCGGGGCCGGTTCATCATCGATCCGGACGGAGTCGTTCAGGCCATGGAAGTGCTGACGCCGCCGGTCGGGCGCAAGTTCGGCGAGACAGTCCGGCAGATCAGGGCCTTCCAGCACGTCCGGGCGAGCAAAGGTACCGAGGCGATGCCGGCCGGATGGGAGCCGGGTGAGATCACCCTCAGGCCGGGACCCGATCTCGTCGGCAACGTCTGGAAGATCTGGAAACCCTCCATGGAGAAGTAGGCTCGAGGCGCGCCCCGGCGCGCCTCGCCACGGCTGAGAAGGCCCTGCTTGGCCTCAGCGCGAAAACGCGCGTTTGGCCGGCATTCCGGTTGAACGAGTCTTGCCCCGTGTACGGTGAGGAGGGCCGATGGGTAAGTGCCTGTGGCTGGCAGTTGCCTTGGCGCTTCTCTCGCCCGCGGTCTCGGGAGCCCAACCCCGGCGTGATGCGGACCGGCGGAGAGGAGCAGAACGGGCCGAACGGATCGCGCGCGTGATCGCCGATTGCGAGCGGCGGACCGACGAGTTCCTGAGAGCCGTGGAGAGAGCCCGGCAGCGAGACCGGCGCGAGAACAGGGCGTCGGTGCGCGATGACGACCTGACCCGCGCCGCGAGCCGGATGGAGCGCGCGTTGAACAGGATCCGCGACTCCTGGAACCGCGATCGCGACTTCAACCGGACGCGCGGCCATGTCGGCACGGCCACGTCGGCCGGGCAGGACGTCAACCGGATCCTGCGCCGCCACCGGCTGAGCTCGTACGTCGAGCGGGAATGGGCGGCGATACGGAACGAGTTGAACAATCTGGCCGACGTGTTCGACGAGCGGCCGATTCGCTGGTAGCGCGTGGTTCTCGCGAAACGACATCCTGCCTCGCACGGCAGAGCCTGGTCACCAGGTCCCACCTCTGCCAAGCAGATCTTCACTGAAGCTCGGCACTGCTCACTACGGGCAGGTGAAGCTCTTGACACAACTCACCGCACGCTCTACCGTTCCAACGTCCTGACAACCACGACCGACGGTGCTCGTCGTCGACATCGCGATCGACGGAGGGCAAGCGAACCCTTCTCGGGGAGACCGGACATGACTCAACGCACCAGACGCAATCTGCTCGTCCTGTTGCTCCTCACGCCGTACCTTGTGACCGCGCAAACCGGAGCGGGCCGCGGCGACGCGGCACAGCCGCGCACCCCAAACGTGACCACGGAGAGCGCCGCCACGACCGGCGTCGCCGCCGTGCGCGAGAACTACACCAAGTTCGAGTACCGCATCCCCGTGCGGGATGGTGTCAAGCTGTTCACCTCCGTCTACGTCCCGAAGGACGTCTTCGCGGAGGGCAAGACCTATCCGATCATGCTGCTGCGGACGCCCTACAACGTCGCGCCCTACGGCATCGACCAGTACCGCGCCTCGCTCGGTCCCTCAGACCTCTTCCAGCGCGAGAAGTTCATCTTCGTCTATCAGGACGTTCGCGGCCGCTTCATGAGCGAAGGCGAGTACACGCCCAACCGTCCGCACAAAGCGGTGAAGAACGGCCCCAAGGACATCGACGAGAGCACGGACACCTACGACACGATCGACTGGCTCCTCAAGAACGTGCCCGGCAATACCGGCAAGGTGGGCATGTGGGGCATCTCCCAGCCTGGCTTCTTCGCCACCGCCGGCATGATTGACGCGCATCCCGCGCTGGTGGCCGTTTCGCCGCAGGCGCCCGTCACCGATTACTACCTGGGCGACGATGTGTATCACAACGGTGCCTTCATGCTGGCTCACCGCTTCGCGTTCTACGTAGGCTTTCGCCCGCGCGCAGGCAATCCCGAGCCGCCGCAGCCGACGCTGCCTTTCCAGTACGGCACTCCCGATGGCTACCAGTTCTATCTCGACATGGGACCGCTGGCCAACGCGGAGGAGAAGTACTTCAAACACCAACAGCCGTTCTGGACGCTCAACGTCGAGCACACGACCTACGACGAGGTCTGGCAGTCGCGCGCCATCTGGAAGCACCTGAAGAACATCAAACCTGCCGTGATGCTGGTCGGTGGGTGGTACGACACCGAAGACCCGCAAGGCCCGCTACGTCAGTTCGATTTCATGGAGAAGAACACGCCACCGGCCGTGGACATGCTGGTGATGGGCCCGTGGAATCACGGCGGCTTCTCGCGCGGCGATGGCGACCGCCTCGGCAACGTCAACTTCGGGTCGAAGACCAGCCAGTATTACCGCGAACGGATCGAATTCCCCTTCTTCCTCTACTACCTGAAGGGCCGCGGGGACGGGAAGTTCCCGAAGGCGTGGGTGTTCCAGACGGGTATGAACCAGTGGCGCACGTTCGACACGTGGCCGCCCTCCGCTGCCAGGCCCACCGCCATCTACCTCGACGCCAAGGGCAGACTCGCATGGCAGCAGCCGGCGCAGGCCGGGTTCGACGAGTACCTGTCCGACCCGAACAAGCCGGTTCCCTACGTCGGCCATATCACCCAGGGCGTGCTGAATACGTACATGACCGAAGACCAGCGCTTCGCCGCCGAGCGCCCCGACGTGCTGGTGTACAAGTCGGATGTGCTGGACCACGACGTCACGGTGTTCGGCCCGATTGCGGTGGACCTGAAAGTCTCCACCACCGGCACCGATTCCGATTTCGACGTGAAGGTCATCGACGTCTATGCCGACGATGCGCCGGACTACAACACCGTGACCCAGCCCGGCCAGCCGGCGCCTGTTCCGTCCGCGGTTCCCCTGGGCGGCTATCAGCAACTGGTCCGCGGCGAGCCGTTCCGCGGCAAGTTCCGGAAGAGTTTCGAGAAGCCGGTGCCGTTCGAGCCGGGCAAGCCGGACCGCATCACCTTCAACCTGCCCGACGTCGCCCACACGTTTCGGCAGGGTCATCGCATCATGGTGCAGATTCAGAGCAGTTGGTTCCCGCTGACGGATCGGAACCCGCAGAAGTTCATCGAGATTCCGAAAGCGCTGGCCGCGGACTTCGTCAAAGCCACCGAGCGTGTCTATTCTGGGGGGCCCGAGGGATCGAAAATCACGTTGCGGATCGGTGAGTAGGAATCGTACGGCGGGGCGGGGAGCGTCGGGTGCCGCCGTCGGCCGGTCATCGACCGGAGGCCGGCATGCGGGCGACATCATCTGGCGCCTCTCTGGTGAGCTCCCATCTGATCAGTGAAACGGGAATCAGCCCGGCCCGATCGAACTCGTCCATGAACCGCCTGAAGGTGAAGGCATCACCGAGCTGACGCCTGCGTGCGGCGAGGAGCATCTCGATCTGCATCTTGCCGATGAGGTAGCTCGTGCCGTATGCGGGTTGCTGCAGGTAGAGGTGCTGCTCGTCGCGGACCGTGTTGCCCTCGAGGCGCAGCCACCCGCGCGGCGTGTTGGCCGACGCGAACCGGGCGGCCTGCTCGAGCGTGAACTGGTTGGCGTGCATCTTGAGGTCGCCCAGCGCCCGGGCCGCGCGCTCGGCCAGCAGGACGTAGATCAGCTCGCGCGAACGCGGCCGCGCGTCGAACATCCCCGCCTGCAGCATCATCTCTTCCCAGCCGGTCGCGAGCCCCTCGGTGCGGGTGTCGAAGATGTTGTAGAGCAGCGGCCCCCGCCGGATCGGGCTCGGGTGCGGCTCGTTCGCCATCCGGGCGAGGTCGAACCAGTGATACCCGTGGGTCCGCATCACTTCGGGGTCGCGGTAGTCCACCTCGGTGAAGAACTCACGAGGGCCTGGGTTGAAGCGCCCGATCCGGGCGCGCAGGGCCGGATCCATGTCGTCCCGGACCGCGAGGATGTCGTGGTCCTTGAGGAAGGCCATGTACTCCGTCACGGCGTCGTTGAACCGGCGGGCATGCTCCTCCTGGCTCGCGATGGGCACCTGCAACGGGAGGGTTCGGTTTCGCTGCTCTTCGAGCGCGAGGAACGTATGCGCGCGCCCCAGCTCGCGCTCCATGAGCAGGACCTCGTCCTGCCAGGTGTACGGGACGAGCTGGACGTTCTTCAGGTACCAGTTGTAGTTCTCCACTCCCACGCCAGACGGTCCGTTCTTCGACGCCGCTCGCGCGTCGAGCCACACTAGGAAGGCATCGGTGGCCTCCTTCGCGCGCTGGACGTCCGCCTTCAGACTGCCGGGCGCGTCGCCGAGGCGTGACGCCAGCCGTTCCAGGTCTGCGCTTTGCCGCCTGATGCTCTTCGCGCCGAAGGTCCAGAGGTCCCGGCCGTTTCCAATCAGGTTGGCCTTCGCCTGCTCGAGGAGCTTCGGGATGATCCGGACACCGGCGTCCATCTGCCCGGCGCGTTCCGGGGTCAGCGGAAACGTGTAGCTCCAGAGCTCGACGGCACCGTAGGCGAGCGGTCCCTCGCGCGCCGGCTGATCGCTCTGCCCCGGGAACACCGTGACGTAGAACGCGGGGTTGTTGGCCCACGGCCGGAGCACGCGGTGATCAAAGTCGAGCCCGTTCATCTCGGAGCGGACGATGTGCCAGTCCACCTGCTGGCTGACGGGCCAGCCGCTCGGGTCGATCGCGGCCAGCCCCTGCCGGTACGCGGCGAGCTCTCGCTGCTGCGCGGCCATGGCGCTCGCCGTGTAGTCGGGCACGCCGTCCACCAGCCTGGGCTTCTGGAACGCGCGCCAGTTGGTGAATAACGACGCCAGGTCTTCGTACCGGCCGCGGGGGGCGGCGACCGATGAACCATCGCGAGCCGTGCAGGCGACAACCAGTGCCACCGAAGCGATCAGGCACGACGATTTCAGGCCGGCAGAGGATCGGAACATCGCGTGCAGCCCTCCTGACGTGACCTCCTTGCGCTCGCCGTGGTCGCCTACCGGGCCGGCTGCGGCTCACCCCGCAGGCTCAGCGCGTCCCACGGGCCTTTCCACTCGCACGGCCTGCCCACCGTCAGCAAGCAGCTCCACGGCCTTCCTGGCCGTGTCGGAAAATGCCGTTGCGTACCAGACACCCACTTGCCAATCGAGGCCGGGTCTCCTCGGGCCGATGTCAATCGAGCCTCCGGCGTACCCGCTGACGACGACCCCCTTGTCGTTGAGGGCATGCTCGCTGCCGATCTCGCCCGCCGAGTCGTTCACCGTGTAGGAGTGGGCGTGCGGGTCGCTCGGGCGAACGATGTACGTGACCAGGTACTCCTGCGGAAAGACGTGCTGGTCCTCGGTCCCTCCTGCAGGTGGGTGGCGAGCTGATCATCGCCGACCGGTCGTCCGAGGTCAACCGAGGGCGCGCACGATGATGCCGAATCGCGCCCCGCGATTCGGGATCCCTCAAGCGCCGTGCCCCGCGCGGCGCCGGGCCTTGGTACAGGACACAGGACACAGGACACAGGACACAGGACACAGGACACAGGACACAGGACACAGGACACAGAACACAGGACACAGGACACAGGACACAGGACGCAGGACGGAGGACACGGGACACAGAATGGGGGGTCGGGAACGAAGCATCGGAACCCAGTCTTGTCCACATTGCGGTCTGGCACCGGGACGTGTCTCGCTTCGCCAACCGCTTGACAGCGCGGAAAAACGCGTCTTCGGCTGGGGAGGATCGCTGAGCGATTCGGCCCTGGCCTGGGCCGGATGTGTCGTTTCGCCTCAGCGCGTACCTGGGCCTTCGACGCGTTTTTCGCGCCGTGGTGATCGCGCTGCTCGCATCGTTGGCTGCTCGAGACACGCCCCGGCCGGCGCAATTTGGACAACAGTGATCCGAACCGCGTCGTGCGGCATGATGCCATCGGGCTGTGCTAGGATCATCCGAAAGGCACAGCACACGAGGAGGACAGATGCGACGCACGCTTTTCGCGATCTGGGTCGGCATGGTGGCCTTCGCCGTCGCGCTCGGCGCACAGAAGACGACACAGGTGCACCCGGGGAAAGGCGGGAGCCCGCATGTCCGAAGCGAATGGACCATTCACGGCGCCAACATATCGATCGAGTACGGCCGCCCGTTTCTGAAGGGGCGCTCCGTCGGGAAGGAGGTCGCGCCGTTTGGTCAGCCCTGGCGCACGGGTGCAGACGAGGCAACGACGCTGAAGACCGACAAGCCGTTGAAGTTTGGTACGCTCAGCGTACCGGCTGGCACGTGCACGCTGTACACGCTGCCCGGAGAGAGCGAGTGGCAGCTGATTGTCAGCACGCGCACCGGGCAGTGGGGTATTCCGTACCCTGAAGGCCAGGACCTGGGGCGGGTGCCGATGAAGGTCACCAAGACCGGCTCGCCGGTCGAGCAGCTGACGATTTCGATCGACGAAACGGCCGGGGGCGGGAACCTGCGGGTCGAATGGGGCACGACGAGCGCGAGCGTGCCGTTCACCGTCGGATGACGCATCCCGCGCGGCCGAGGCGCCCCGGTTCGAGACCGAGCCAGTCGCGCGCGTTCGTGAAGCAGACGTCACGCAGCAGGCGGTCGAGCAGGGGCCTGTCGTCGGGGACGAGGCCAGCGTGCACGTCCTCGCCGAGAAGGTTGCAGACCAGCCGCCTGAAGTAATCGTGGCGCGAACACGAGAGGAAGCTGCGCGAATCGGTGACCATCCCGAGGAACCGCGAGAAGAGCCCGAGGTTCGACAGGGCGCGGATCTGCGACTCCATCCCATCTTTCTGATCCAGGAACCACCAGGCTGGGCCGTACTGCAGCTTCCCAGCCATCGAGCCATCCTGGAAGTTGCCGATCATCGCAGCGACGAGCTCGTTGTCCCTGCGATTCAGGTTGAAGAGAACCGTCCGCGCGAGCTGGTCCGTCTGAGCGAGCCGGTCGAGGAAGCGGGCCAGCGGACGGGCCATCTCGAAGTCGCCGATCGAATCGAAGCCCCTGTCGGCGCCGAGCAGGCGGCGCTGCCGGGTGTTGGTGTCGCGCAGCGCGCCCAGGTGGTACTGTTGCATCCAGCCCCGGGCGTGGTCCATCACGGCGAGCCTGTGCAGCAGCGCAGACGTGTACCGGGCAATCGCGCCGGGATCGGCAAGCCGGCCGGACCGTGCGCGTGCGAACGTCTCCTTCACCTCCGCGTCGGCCCACGGCTCGGCGTGCATCTGCTCGAGACCGTGGTCCGAGGCGCGGCAGCCCGCCGCGTGAAACGCCGCGTGCCGCTCGTCGAGCGCCGCGAGAAACTGGTCGAAGGTCGCAATCGCTGCGCCCGAGGCCGCTTCCAGCCGTTCGATCCACGCCGCAAACGCCACAGGGTCGTCGATCCCGAGCGCCCTGTCCGGCCGCCACGTCGGGTAGAAACTGTGTCGGGATCCGACTGCGCGGCCAGGGCGTGATGGTGGTCGAGCGAGTCGGCGGGATCGTCGGTTGTGCAGACGATAGCGACCGTGAACTGGCAGAGGAGCCCCTGCGTGCTGAACGCGGGGTCGCGGAGCCGATCATTGCAGCGGTCGAAGATCGAGCGCGCCGTCTTCTCCGACAGCAGCTCGTGGATCCCGAATGGCCGTGCGAGCTCCATGTGGGTCCAGTCCTCCAGGGGGTTCCGGAGCGTGTACGGCACCGTCCGGGCCCAGGCTTCGAACTTCTCCCAGTCGGACGCGTCTCCCGCACAGAACCGTTCGGGCACGCCGCTTGTGCGCATCGCGAGCCACTTGTCGTGATCGCCATCCAGCCAGATCTCGGTGATCGACCGGAACGCGTGGTTGGTCGCGATCTCGGCGACGGGCAGGTGGCAGTGGTAGTCGACGATGGGGAGATCGCGCGCGACCCGGTGATACAGGTCCCGAGCGACATCCGAGTGCAGGAGGAAATCTTCGTGAATGAACGGTCTCATGCTACCGCTGCACCCGCCCTGAGGCATCACCCCTCGCCAGCCGATCCACCTCCTCGACCGAGGCGCGGTTGAAATCGCCGGGGATGGTCTGCTTGAGGGCGCCTGCTGCCACCGCGAAGCGGAGCGCGTCCTCCGGGCTCCGCCCCGTCACGAGCGCGAAGATCAGGCCGGCCGCGAAGGCGTCCCCGCCGCCGATCCGATCGACGAGATGCACGTCATAGCGCTGGCCCCGATGAAACGTGCCCGCGCCCGCGTCCCAGAGCACGGCGCTCCAGCCGTTGTCGCTCGCCGACGCGCTCACCCGCAGCGTGATCGCGACCATCCGCGGCCCGAGCTCGCGCGCGACCTGCTCGGCCACCTGGCGGTAGCCCTCGAGGTCGAGGCGGCCGGTGGCGACATCGGTTCCCGGGACGCGGAGGCCCAGCGCCGCCTGGATGTCCTCCTCGTTGGCGATCACGACGTCAACGCACGGCATCAGCGGCCGCATGGTCGCCTGCGCCTGCGCCTCGGACCAGAGCTTCTTCCGGAAGTTGAGATCGACGCTGACCCGGACGCCGGCCGCCATTGCCGCCCTGATTGCTTCCGCCGTCGTGGCGGCGAGATTGGGGCCGAGCGCCGGCGTGATCCCGGTGACGTGGAACCACGCGGCGCCGTCGAACACCGTGGGCCAGTCGATCGTCCCCGGCGTGAGCTCGCTCACCGCCGAGCGGGCGCGATCGTAGATGACGACCGACGGCCGCTGGCTCGCGCCGGTTTCTGCGAAGTAGATGCCGATGCGATCACCGTCTCGAAGGACGAAGTCCGTTCGCACGCCCTCCGCGCGCAGGGACCGGACGGCCGCCTCGCCGATCGCATGCGTCGGCAGCCTGGTCACGTAGAAGCTGTCGAGGCCGAACTGCGCGAGGCTGGCCGCGACGTTGGCCTCGCCCCCGCCGAAGGTCGCTGAGAGGACGGGCGACTGCAGGAACCGCTCGAAGCCCGGCGGGCTGAGCCGCAGCATGATCTCGCCGAACGTCACCACCTTTGGCATCACCGGCCCTCCCGCGCCACCCGCACGTTGGCGACGATGCGGCACGCGTTCGCCGTAATCGCCCGGTAGTCTCCCGCCGCAACAGCCTTCGGGTCCACCAGCGCCGTGCCGACGCCGACCGCGACGGCCCCCGCCCTGATCCAGTCGGCCGCGTTGTCGATCGTCACGCCGCCGGTCGGCATCAGCTTGATGTGCGGCAGCGGGCCGCGCAGGTCCTTGAAGTAGGCCGGTCCCAGCGAAGTCGCCGGGAACACCTTCACGACATCCGCGCCGGCTTCCCAGGCGGTGAGGATCTCGGTCGGCGAGAAGCAGCCGGGTATCGCGGCCACGTCGTGGCGATGACAGACCTCGATCATCTCGGGGCGCAAGACCGGGCTGACCACGAACTGCGCGCCGGCGAGGATCGCGAGCCGCGCGGTCTCGGCGTCGACGACCGTGCCGGCGCCGAGCAGGAACCCGGGCGGCATCGCAGGCGCCAGTTCACCGATCAGGTCGATCGCGCCCGGCACCGTCATCGTGATCTCGAGCGCGCGCAGCCCCCCGTCTGCGAGCGCGGCGACCACCGCCTTCAGCTTGTCCGGCTCCTTGAGGCGGATGACCGCGACGACGCCATGGTCCTCAATTGCGCGCGTGACCTCGGACCGTTCGAGCCGAGTCATGGGAGGCAACCTCTCATCGTCTGCCGAGGTCGAGTCAGCGGAATCTGCTGATGAACCAACCTGCGTGATCTGCGTCATCTGCGGATTACGGCAATGCAATCTGCCCAATCTGCGGATCAGCGCGCCATCCAGCCGCCGTCCACCACCAGGACGTGGCCGTGCACGTAGTCGGAGGCGGCCGACGCCAGGAACACCGCGGTGCCTGCGAGGTCCCCGGGCTCGCCCCACCGGCCCGCCGGGATGCGCTCGGTGATCTGGCGGGCGCGCGCCGCATCTTCGGTCAGCGGCCGGGTGTTCTCGGTTCGCATGTAGCCGGGCGCGATCGCGTTCACGTTGACGCCCCTTCCCGCCCACTCGTTGGCGAGCGCCTTCGTGATCTGCGCGACGCCGCCCTTCGCGGCGGCGTACGCCGGCACCGTGATGCCGCCCTGGAACGAGAGCAGCGAGGCGATGTTGACGATCTTCCCGCTGCCGCGCGCGAGCATGTGCCGCCCCGCCGCCCTGCACAGCCGGAAGACCGCCGTGAGATCGACCTCGATCACGTCGTCCCAGTCCTCGTCAGCGAAATCCACGGCCGGCGCGCGCCGGATGATCCCCGCGTTGTTCACCAGGATGTCGAGGCGTCCCATCCTGTCGATCGCGTCCGCCACCAGAGCGTCCGCGGCTTTCCTGTCCGCGAGATCGGCGATCGCGGTGGCGACCCGGACCTTGGTCTTCGACGCGATCTCGCGGGCCGTGGCACTGACGTCGGCACGATCGTCCAGCACCAGGTCGGCGCCGGCCTCGGCCAGCGCGACCGCGATCGCCGCGCCCAGCCCGCGGGAGGACCCGGTGACCAGCGCGACACGGCCATCCAGCTTGAAGAGATCGAGGCTTGCCCCCGTCATCGTCTTCCTCCGCTCGCCGGCGTGGCCGCCCGGCCGCGGTCCAGGCCCGAGCCGGACGAGGAGAATCCCGGTTGCACGTTGACGACGCCGAACTGCCGATCCTCTCCCTCGCGGTTCGCGGCCATTATCCAGAGGAAGTTGATCGCGCAGCCGGGCGCCGCGACGTTGGGATGATAGCCCTGCGGCATCAGGACGACGTCCCCCTCGCGGACGATCGTCGCGAGCTCGGGCTCCGCCGGGTTCGAGTACACGAGCTGGACGCCGAACGCGGGCGCCGGCATGTCGATATACAGATACGCTTCCTCGAGCATCTGCGTGTGCTCGTGCGGCGGCCAGGAGGTCCAGTGGCCCGGCTCGCTGAAGGTGACGCCGGCCATGATGCGCCCCGCCGTCACGTTCTTCGCGAGCAGCAGGTTCACCGCACGCGAAGACGAGGGGCCGCCGGTGCGGAAGTGCAAGCCCGGGTCGCGTTGGACGTCGGCGAACGAGACGAACTGCACCGGGTAGATGCCGTCGACGGGCGCTGCGATTTCCGCGAGGTCGCACCCGCTCGGCGCTGGGGCCACCTCGAACCAGGTCTCCCGGGACACATAGAGCGCGTCATACGGCTGCATCGCGTAGACCGACCCGGCCGCATGCACACGCGCCGCGCCCTTCAAACAGACGAGGCCGGTCTCCAGCGCGCCGGGCTCCACCCGGATCGGCTGGTCTGCGCCTTTGAGCCGGATGCGGCCGTAATGGAGGTAGCGGGACGCGGCCGCAGCGGGCGTCACCCAGCGCGTACGGCCCGGCTTCGAGCTGGTTCCGCGAATGATGCAGCCAGATGGCGTGATGGGGTGGGCGTGCATGGGGTCATCTCCCTG
>Ga0315280_10007951_pt1 | contig 14047 bp, 14 predicted proteins | sample YL17G06_40_MG_FD_203697 | JGI IMG/M metagenome (GOLD analysis project Ga0315280, IMG submission 203697) | Sediment microbial communities from Yellowstone Lake, YNP, Wyoming, USA - YL17G06_40 | ecosystem: Environmental > Aquatic > Freshwater > Lake > Sediment | place: USA: Wyoming | collected...
GGCAAGATAATTGGCTTCACGAACTTCGTCGGCTACATTGCCACAGCAATAGCGATGCTGCTAGGTAACTGGATGTACGTCAGCTTCGCTCCTCAACTACCATTCTTCCTGCTTCTGGTCCTATCGGTCCCGCAATTTCTGATATTGCTCCTGCTTGTCACGGAACCGAGGAAGAGAGAACAGTAAGAACAAACGGACTGACAATAAATGACCGTTCATCAGAAGGAAAAGTGAGTGGGCTAGTAGGCTTCGGGGGGAACCTGGGCAGTCATCAGCGATGAGAATCAGTCATCGCAGGTTCTATTTGAGAGCGGACCCATATGAAGCAAATGCGCTAGCAAGTCTCCGGGGCGTCTGCGATGAAGACTGATGAGACAGGTCGAATGGTCGAGTTCGGCGAGTTCCCCGAGCTCAGAACGAAACGTCTAGTCCTGAGAAGGATGACGCTTGCCGATGCCGAGTTCTATCTCAGGCACTTCTCGGATCCCGATATTGTGGAGTTAACAGCCTTTGATGCGCCTGAAAATATCGACAAGGCGAGGCAGGAATTGCTTGAGTTCTGTATCAAACCGTTCGAGGAGAACAAGGGAATCCGTTGGGGCATCGTCTTGAAAGGCGAAACGGAATTGGCTGGCACTATTGGGTATCATCAGTGGGTTAAGGCGGGCGGGTACCACGCTCGGGTCGGCTACGACCTCGCTGCCGCCCACCGCCGACGCGGCATCATGACGGAAGCGCTTAGGGCGGTGTTACGGTATGGTTTCGAGATGATGCGTCTGAACAAGGTTGAGGCTTGTACTGATCCTCGGAACGTCGCGTCGATCCGGCTTCTTGGGAAACCCGGATTCCATCAAGATGGCGTTCTCAGGGAGAACACGTACTTCCACAGCCGATTCATCAACGAGGTAGTATTCTCACTGCTAGCAAGCGAGTGGCGCAATGTTGCCCATGTAGCTGCAGAACTTGTGGAGCCTGCCTCGGATGGAAACTGAGAGATAGCTGACTATCATGTGATGGTCCGAGGTTCGAAGGAAAATCTTCGGTTCGTCATACTGTGATGGATGCGTTCGAAAGGTAGCGACCTCACCTATTCCAGACAGATGGTGCTTCTACAACACTCCAGCTACTGTTGCGAGCCGCACTTGTTGCAGAAGCTCGCCCGTGCTGACAGGGGAGCCCCGCAGTTCGTGCAGAACTTTCCGGCACCTGTTGCAGCAGCTGGCGAGACGACAGGGCCTGCCTTGGCAACAACAGGAGCTGAAGTGGACGGTGGAGCCCTTCTTGGCGCAGCGCTCTTCATTCTGCTGATGGCTAGAGCAATTACTGCAACGGCAATCAGGCCGATGCCGGCGTAGAACAGCAAACCAAACCCTACAGGACGTGTACTGACGGTGACTTTCTCAGTAACGTAGGGGCTTACCTGCGTCGAATAGACAGTCGTCGCCTTCGTAAGCGTAACCTCGCTCGTCTGCAGTCCAGCGTCAACATTCAACGTGACGGTGATGGGATAATTGTTCTCATTCATGAATACGAAGTAGTATGTTCCTGCAGAACCAATTTCTGTCGTGAATTCGGAGCCACTTCGGCTCATCTTCGTAACGATGCCCTGGAAAGCGAGGAACTGTTCGCAGTAGCGGAGGTTAGACCATCTTGTCCAGTCGTCTCCGGTCAGCATCCAGAAATCAACAGGATGATATGTGCTCTCAGTGTGGTATGAGACATGCACCTGCCCAGCCTCAAGGTATGCAGGATGGCCGCTCCAATATCCACAGTAATGCTGACCCGTCGCCGGAAAATCGAAGAGTTCGTCTTGCAGTATCCAGCTCGTGCCACTGGTCGTCATGACGGTCGACTCTTCACTTGTACTTGCAATTGTCTTCGTCGATGTGGCGGTGATGGGCTGGCTAGTCGTTACGGTCAGAGTCCCTAGACTCTCATTGTACCCTAGGTACGACAATCCTGCTCCCAGAACAGCGAGAACTATCATGAAAACGAGGATCAGAGATCCCGTCTTCAAACCACAAAACTCCGGTTATACCCTGTAGGTTCAGGAAAGATAAGCCTTTACCGAACTTGAAGAAGCGAGAGTCCGTCTTCGCCCTCTTCCACGACGACAAACGCGAAGTCTATACTTCGTTGAGCCAGACGGAAGGCGATTAACGATTCCAGTCTACGATATCGTTCCCATCAACCCTCCGCTCCGAGAACACGCATAGTTCAATGCCAAGTTGACGGGGTCAGACGCGTTGTTTTAGTGACTTCATGCTATTCATCCTTGGAAGTCGAGTGCTGGGACTATTGAAGAGTAGGCTTGATGAGGCGGCTAGTGATGGGACACACGAGGTCTGTCCGAATAGCCCGTTTGGTATGGAGCACCATGGCCTTGAGCAATTCACGCGTGGAACCCAACGACTCCAAACATTCTTGTCACTGACAGATCAGGATGGATAGCTCACCGTCTATATTGGACACTGAAATGCTCAAAGGGGTCAACTTCATCTCCCCGCCTGAACACGTTCCGGCCGCTTTGGCGCCGCGGGTTCAGTCCGCAGCGGGCCATCTTGCGAAAAGGGCATTTCGCGTCGTTTCTGGGAAGATCGTTTCATTCCCGATCTTTTCAACCGGCCCGGTGGTGATGAAGGATTGATTAATCTTAATTCACTGTCGACCGTAACCTGAAAGTCGGTAGGGTCTACTTTGAAGAGAGGGCAGCTATTCCCTATTGCAGGTTTTGTCTTACTGGTTATTCTGCTGGCAGGTTCCAATCATGCAGCAGCATCTCCAGCAAACTGGCCAATGTATCGTAACAACCCACTTCACACGGGCGTTACGGCGGACGTTGTTCCTCCCCCACTCAAGATGAAGTGGAAACAGACTTTCGGGGACAGCATCGTTGGATCCCCCGCGGTCTTTGGCTCTCGAGTCTACGTCGGATCAGACACCGCTGACAAGAAACTGTACGTCATAGACTTAGCGACTGGCAACATCATATGGTCATTTGATGACAGCGGCACGGCTCTGGGTTGGAAATCCTCGCCGACCGTCGAGACTGTTGGTGGACAGACGGTCATATTCGCGGGGAACGATAACGGCAAGCTTTATGCGATTCGCGACGACGGGTTCAAGCTTTGGGCGTACGCCTCCGGCGCTCTAGTACTGTCATCGCCGATCGTCACGACAATATCCGGGACGCAAGTCGTGATCTTTGGAAACAGCGCGGCTCCCGGAGGGCTATATGCGCTCGTTGCATCTACTGGAGCATTGTTTCCGGGATGGGCGACGAACCCCTTCACTGATGGCGGCGCAGCGACGGCTTTCATTTCCTCTCCTGCGATTTTTGGGTCTTCACTCTTCGTTGGCAATAGCAACGGGAAAGTCTATGCCATCAACTTGGGAAACGGTGCGCTGTTATGGTCTCACGCTACAGGTAGTTCAATACAGTCATCACCAGCTATCGCGAACGTGGTCGTCGGAGGCGTTCCCACGGATGTGGTGTTCATCGGAGCCGACGATAACAAGCTTCGTGCCTACTCCGCAGCGAGTGGTGGCGCAGGTCCGCTTTGGACCTTCTCGGCAGCCGTAGGTCAGATAAACTCCTCTCCTGCAATCGCAACGATTCCCAATCCTCCTGTTGCATGCGCTCCTGGTCCGATCTTGGCGTTGATATTTGGCTCAGAAGACGACAATGTCTATGCAGTTCGCGCATCCGATGGAACACCTTGTTGGACCTTCCCCTCAAACGGGCCGGACGACTTCGACGCCTCGCCCAGCATCAGCGGCGAGACTGTCTACGTAGGCTCCAAGGACAATAGCTTCTATGCAATTAACATAAACAGTGGCGTTTGGCTTTGGAGCTTTCCTGCCCTAGCGCCTGTAGGTGATGCCGATACAACACCAAACGCCGCGATCAGTGGTTCGACAGTATTGTTCGGCACCAAGGCTGTGGCTGGCGGTGGCACTCTGTATGCATTTGAGCCGATGACGGTGACTGCCAGTACTACACAGACCGTGACAGTCAGCACAACAACGACTACCGCCACAATATCCACAGGGACAACACAAACAGAAACCCAATCGACCACACTGTTCACGACGCTGACCTCAAGCACATGGGTCACTTCGACAATACCGCCCTCACCCGTGCCAGGCTTCCCAATAGAGTCGATCTTGGCTGGACTAGTTGCAGGGCTAGCGGCGCTTGGCTTTCTACGGCAGAAGCATCGCCGCCAGGAAGCTCGTAGCAGTGAGGACTAGGACGATTGTGATTCCGAGTGGAGTTGACTGGTGCCTGGTCTCAAATGCCTGCCAAACCCGGACGTAGGCTGCAGCGGATGGCGAACGTGACAGTAACCTTTCCAATCGCATTACTCGACAAGATCGACGACCTGGTTGACGGAGGCAAAGTCCGCTCACGCTCCCAGCTGGTTCGCGAAGCTGTAGAGAAATACGTCAGAACCCTATGAGCTGAGGTTGCTTACTGCAAAAGAAGGCTGGGCCGTTGGAACGGGCACCAGCGCACTGGCGACCATACTGAGATGGGATGGAACACTGTGGGCTCTTGTTCCAAGCGGCACCGCGATCAATGGCGATCTTTACTCGGTGCATATGCTAGCCTCTAACGATGGATGGACCGTCGGTACTACTGGTTTCCCAATATAGTCCATTCTTGCGGGACACACAGGACCAGAACGACAACGGACGACGGGCTGCGGAAGAAACAGGGCGGCACAATTACGACCGGAATCGAGCGTGGAGTTCTCTAATTGTTTGTTTTGACTTTGCTACGGCCACTATAGGCAATGCGACATAGACGGCGATGGTCATGATGGCTGCGGCAAGGAACGCGAGCACTGAAGCCACATCTGTTCGTCCCGTCATGAATGTCATGGCCATGAACAACAGAGCGGTAACGTGGGTTATCCCTACTACGGGTAGCAACAGGAGACGGAAGACCGCCCTTAGAAGCCCGTTTCCGGCTATAAACTCAGCGACTGCAGGGCTCCATGAATAGTAGAACGTGTTGAAGGCCGCGACCAGTGTTCTTCCTGGGGGCGTGGAGCTGATTAGCTGATCGCGGACGTAGCGCATATAGACGGCCTCTGGCGCCAGCGCTGAACCATATGCGGCGGTGGCAATGACGCAATGCGGAAGAGACGGAGGCAAGGAGGAAACGACGCTAGTAATCACCTCCGTCGTCGTCACCAGAGAAGTTGTGGTCGATGTGGGAAAAGTAAAGGTCGTCGTACTCTGTGTTAGACTCGTTGTTGTTGTAGTCGATGTTTGACTCGTAGTTGTTGTTGTCGTGAAGTATTGGTATATTCTTTGGTCGCTTGGAAATGACCCTTGAACGCCAGAGAGTTGACCAGTCACTAATGCAATACAAATTGGAGCTAGCATCAGAGCAACGACTAGGCTTTTGGCCGAAATGGCTTTCAACGCGGCCACAAGTGACTCTCATGGCCCCCGTGCATCTAATATGCTTTCGCACCAAATCCGATATTGTCACTTTAGTGCCAGTATCGCGAAGAATCTAGCCAATGATCCCTAATATGCCCCTGATCCCGTTGAAGATGACTGCAAGGCAGACGACGAGAAGGACGACTGTCGCTAGATACTTGTTCGGTTTCCTCAACAGAGAATGGGGCCCCACACAAGCTCGCCAGATCACGAGCACGCCTAGCACTGCAAGGATCTCATAAGGGATCTGATACAGTGCCCTCCATGCCCAAGTTGGATCAAAGAATAGCACAAAGAACCCAGCAAACGCTGTCCACGCAAGGACTGAGATCCTCAAGGCGCGTTTTTCTCGAGCGAGACCTGTAGAGAGTAGGCCGAGGATCGAGAGGATCAGCAAGATCGGGTCTCTGAAGAGTCCTACCGCGAAGGATTGACTAAGGATTGTCAAGTTACTGAAGAAGGCTACTGGATTGTGGAGCGAAAATGAGTCAAGCACCTCCTGTGGGACGCAAGAAAGCCCGAATGACAGCAAGGACGCATTCTCGGTGGCCACAGAAGCAAGCCCTAGAAGAACCAGACCGGCGCCGATCAGGAGTTCTCTCCGTCGGAGTCCTAGAAGCAATATCAGCATTGAAAGCATGATCCAGGTTTGGAGATGTGTTGCAAAAGCCAAGACGTTGAGCGCAAGAACAAACACAATATACCTCCGCTTACCGCCCTGGAGAAATCTATGAAGAAGCCCGAGCGCCACAAACACGACGGCCAAGCCCAGCCAGTTAGCAAGAAGCCCAGCAAAGTAGCCTACCGTTGTTCTTATCGAGAACAGGCTGAACAACGCTGAGAACACCGCTGCATCTGCACTCTCACTCAATTGATAAGCAAACCATCCAGCAGAAGCTGCTGCTGAAATTGCAACCACATTAATCGTAAGCTGGACAGCCAGCTCTGGAGAAACATGCAGCGTTTCCTCCAACGTCAACGCTACGAGCATGATCGCAGGATGCGAGGACAACGAAAGCGTCGTAACCCCGTCACCATGAAGCTGGCTTAATCTGTCGATATACCAACTGAAGTCCACACCTATCGGTCTCCCTGCTGCCATGTACGGAATAAACAGCAAGACCGAAGCAAGCAAGCAGAGCCCCACTGCAACGGCGATGGCAACACGAGCGCTCAGCTCGGAGGGAGGACTGAACAGGTTGCATGATGATCTGTGATCGGACCGGGGAATTTCTTTCAGAAGCAGAATTGGTGCGAGCAGCAGTAATGTCGCACACAAGACCGGAACGGCAGGATCGAGACCATGGTAGACTGATATGGCCAATTGCGTCGCCTTGAAGAGTAGCCAAGGCAAGGTCGAGTCCGGAAACTGAATGCTCTTCGGATAGGCAAGTTCTCCCAAAATGGCTAGCATGAAACCGAACGCTAAGACGACAAAGATCTCCAGTACTCTTACTGCCAAACTGGACCAACCACGAATCTTGACAGGAAAGGCGAAGAGATCCAGCATGTAGACTAGTGCTCCAAACGCGATGCCAAGAACCACAAACCCTAGTGCTACGGTTACGCCAAACGCCAGGATCAATGCAATTAGCGCAACGAACACGTACTTGGCGTAAGTGGATTTGCGGTGGCGAAAGACGGCGCTGGCAGCAGCCAATCCAAGCCCTTCAGTCGATAGGATCCAGAATATCGTGTCCACATACGATCCAAAGAAATCAAGAGTAACTGTGTGACGAGCATACAATACTTGGTATGATATCAATCCAGCGCGAGTTATCGCTGAGAGAAGCAAGAGGGCCACGGCAGGACTCAGGACGATCCGGATCCATGTGAGAACCTCTCCTTGAGAGGAAGTGCACCCTTCCCGATTGGTCAACCGACGACCGCCCCAAATCAACAATCACCACCTGGGGAAATAACAGTTTGACGCCCGCCACACTGCATGGTGTCGGGATGAAGATTCTCGACGCCTAGAACCTCTCTTCTAGCATCAGCTCCCGCGAGAACATACAAAGACGCACATGCGTTCTTTGAGGTTGCCAAGAAGCAAGCGAAGCGTGACCCACGAGTGATAATCACCGATGACTTAGACTCCTATCGTGGTGAGTACGGTTCAAACGAAGTCGTGCATATTGCGGGTGTCGGAATACAGAGCCGAACCAATAACAACCGAGTTGAAAGGCTCCACAATACGATGCGTGAACGTGAGAAAGTGATGCGAAACCTCAAGCGAGCACAGTCCGCCGAGAAACTTCTGAAAGGCTTTCGAGCATACTACAGCTTCGTGAGGCCACACATGACCTTGGACGGTCATACGCCAGCGCAGGAGGCCGCAATACCGATACAGCTAGGTACAAACCGATGGTTAGACCTAATCAGACAAGCCGCAAGGAATAGACCGTGAAATCCTTCTTTTCGCTCAAACGAGAAATAGAAGTAGACTGAGAAGCATTACGCCGATGGCAAGCCTAGCGACTGTCGTTTCCCCATTCTTTCGCGCTAATCGAAATATGTTGAAGCCGACATAGCCCGTGAAAATGGCAAGTGTTAAGTCGAGCAGATTCATAGCGGTAGAGAGGCGGGGTCAGGGGTCTTGCCGCTCAATGTCTTCTTGATCGTAATCGGAATCATACTCGCCTATCTAGGATATCAAATTGCAGACAAGACTCAAAGTGATTTCATCCAGCTCATGGGAACGATTGTTTTGATTGTAGGTGTCATTCTGATTGCCGACGGCATTGGGGTAATAAGCATCCCTCAACTGCCAAGTTGAACCATCTTGACGATTCCTCAACTCTCAGCAAACCTGATTGCAGCAATAGTCCTTTTCGGAACTTTTCTTACTTTGACTCTCACAATACGCAAATGGAATGAACGGGCGCAAGAGAACATTGACGAGACTCGAACTAGAATTACAGAATATGTACCGCAAGCAAACATACTTCATCTGAACGAGTTGAGTACTAGGTTTGGTTCGCTCTATGAAGTCATCGTCAAACACGATAGGATGAGGGCCGAGTTGATGATTTCCACCGGACTCGTTTCGCTAGCTCCTTTCTTCAGTTTTGTACCGCTTCTTATCGTATTCCTGAATGAGGAAGCGTTCCCAATTCTTGCCGGTGTTCTCTATCTACTCGCAGCAATCCTAGTTATTGCCGCCTATGCCTTAACTTCCATAGCTAAGAGTACACTCCGCGACCTAGGGCAAAGGAACACAGCGATTGTTAAGAGACGCATGGAGCGAACGGGTGAAGATGACTGAATTAGAACAAGAATGGTGAATGGAACACACCCAAACAGCATGACACGCCACCCGATAATACAGCTAGGCACGAACTGATGGCTTGACCTCATCCGACAAGCGGCAAGATATGGCACGAAATCCTGAATCTTTTCGTCCGAGTCAAGAAAGGATCGTGCGCTTTCCATAGGAGTCGCAGTTGCCCATAGTGTTGCCCATAGACCTGTGATATATGCCTGCAAGGAGTTACTCGTATCATCGACTGTTTTAAGGCGGTCGTTGCGGAATCCTTGATGGTTACTCGATTTGTTCTGCGAACGATGCAAGAGACTGATTGAGGAAAAGAATGCGCTTGAGCACTATAGGTTTCATCATTCCGAGGACTTGAAGAAGGCACAAAGACTAGGGAAGCAACTTGCCGAGGCACAGCATGGACACAGACGCCGTAGAAGGGAGATCAGAATGATATTGAACTCCGCTCGATAACGCAATGGTGCCCCTGAATCTACACTGGTAACTATGATGCAATAGTGCCCGAAACACTCAGGTATCACCTAGTCTTGTAGCGCATGGCTCTAAGAAAGAACGCTATCGCTAGAAACGGTACGCCCAAGGCGACGTATGTCATCACATTCTTTCCATCGTTCCACACAAGCCCAACCCCAATAAACGCGGCAGGAACCATCGTGCATACATCAGTCACAAAATCAACGCCCGCTTCCCATAGAGCGTCTAACCAGCTAGTTGTCATCGCTACTTCCCAGTCTGAATGTCAATCCACCCGACAAGTCATAAGTCTAACCTGTAAGAGAGAATGAACCATGAGCATAGCTGATGTTCGAATAATAACGAAGACGAACCGGAAGGCACTAGCCGTGGGAATTGGGATTGCACTTTTGGGCCAAATACCCACCATTCTTGCATCTTTGCAGTCTTGGCTCGTGATTGTTGGTCCAATTGTCAGCGCTGTTTGCACCGTGGCGGGTATCTTTCAAAGCCTCAAAATCCAGACCATTGATCTTTCGAGGGCATATACACAAACACTAACCGACAGCATCACAAATGCTGCCGGAGTTGTTACCCACTCTCTGCCTCAGAGAGAAACAACCACCCGATAAGTTACCATTGCATGTTACGGGGGGTGGGAGGGGGTTTGCGGAGATAGTGTATACACTATCATAAGTAGGGCGCAAACAAGCCTGAGAGTTGGATACGATCCACCGGTTTCGGATCTTACCTATCGCTTTGCAACGGAGCCCCGCAACCGGTGCATAACGGCACATTTGCGTTGGCTCTCCCACACTTCGGGCAGATCTTGGTTCCCAGTCCGAGGACCGGATCTCCTTCTATCGATTTGACGTGTATACCTTCTAGACCAATAGGGGCCGAGAAGTACGCCCCACTTGTCATTCCAAATCCCAAGTGATTCAATGTGACCATAATCAGCCCGCCGCCCATATTGGTAAACAAGCCTCGTAAACTCATGCCTCGTTTAGGGATTTCCAATATCGACACGACATCTTCCCCGAAGTTCGTCAAGACATGTTCGTGCCTTCGGGTTGGAGTAGTGATGGCTTGCCTTTCTATGTATCCTCCCTCCACAAGCTCATCAAACACTCTGTTAGCAGTTGACGCAGCCCGTCTATGCCGTTTGCCGGTCAGCAAGTGCTTCCAGATCTTTCCATTTGAATGGGCAATCTGTAACGCATCAACACCTTTCGGTGTTGTTTGACTTGAATCGATTCTTCCGCGTTTCACCGCTCTAGATATACTGACGGGCTTTTCCTGTTTTGTAATGTTGCCGGTTAGTTACGTCTGGGTCTCTCAGTTTGTATCTATTCTCTTGTTGACTATTGATCGTGTTGAGTCTCTCTGTTCGTCTGCACATTAGTTACGGGGATCTCTGTGACTTCGGTTCGGTCACTCGCTGTCCTATTCGCGAGTTCCCCTTTGCGTTACGCTTAGGGTAGAACTGTTGGGGAGAACCATACCGTCGTGGCGTATCGTCGTCGATGAGGAAACCACTAGAATGAGCAAGTTCAAGCAGTTTCTCGGGCCGGAAGACCGAGCGGTCTTCGACGATCTCCTCAGCCAATGTAAGCTCTACGCCGCGGAGGCTGGGCTCCTCGCCTCACCCGTCAAGGAAGTGCCGTTGCTATTGTCGATGATCTTCGGTCAGCATAAGAAACTCACAGAGCTTGAGAAACGCATCAGCAAACCCTGAAAGTGACGGCGGGCATTCGAGCTAGTTTCGTTTGGGTCTCTCCAAGTCTTGTCCACTCCCCTATCGCATATGAATGATGCGAATGAGATGCGCGGGCTATGGAACCTCTCAGCTCTGAGCCCCCTGGCCTCGTGCAGATCATGATTCCCCGGTGGGTCTACAACCGCATCGCTGTCCTACTGATTGCGGCGCAGGGCGGCGCGAAGGTTGAGGATTACATCGTCGCAGTGCTGGAAGGCCACATGCGGAGATTGAACCTATGAACGACTACGCCCGAGGCGCCAACTTCGACAGAAAGCAACGGTTCGCTTCGGTCTTGGCGGCCGTGCTGTTGCCATCTATTCCAGTTAGCCTTCACCAACCAGTCGGTCTCACTCCGAATCTAGGTTAGGGGTGTTTCATTCGGCCTACCTACGGGCTTGTCTTTTGGCTTGCAGCGGCGCAACGATCAGGACAAGCTTGTCGCCTTCGGCTCTGAGGGACCAGTCGAGCTGCCCGCCTTCTTTCAGACCGAATTGTGACACAATCCCCGCGGGAACTGTCGTCCTGAGGGAGCTGGAATTGGGTCTGGCCTTAACCAGCGCGGATTTCTGTCCTGGGGTCATAGTGTATCCTTGGACGCTGTTCTGAGCTTTATTGGTTTCTACCTATGAGTAGGCGGAACGTCTAAATCCGATCAGTAGTCTACGAGTAGGTCGACGTGACATGAGTAGACTCGAACTGACGCAAGTCCTCCATCCCACACGAAGGGATGGCTCCGAAGAAAAGCGACGATTCCTCAACCTCCTAGCCGAGTGTCTGCACAGTGCTGGGAACGGCGGGAGTAGGGTGGACATACGACTGCTTCAGCGTGAACTGCTCAAGCGGGGGTGGCACCCTTGACCGCTATCGCAACGCTTTCCCCCTCGAGGTTAGCTCGGCTCGTCATCTGTCCAGCGTACATCGCAGCCCCATTCGACGAAGAAAACCGCCTCAAATTCCAAGGACTACATGCAATCGCAGTCTTGCGCGTAATTGCTCGGCATCTCAAGCAGGGCTTCTTGCTGAAGTCTGTCGAGAGACGGGGAAGAGGGCTTCGAATTGATCTCGAGTTTCAGAAACCCGACGGTAAGATCCGCGTACACGAGGTGAAATCCGCTCGTGAATTGACTGAGGTGCACAAGATTCAGGCCGCGCTATACTGGGACGGAGATGGAAATCATGAGGTGGTCTTGTCCAATGGCTCAACAGACGTAGTGCTCCCCCAAGAGTATCTTGAGAAAGTCCATCGAGAAGCAGAAGCAACCATGGCGTTTCTTAGGGATTTCCCGGACGAGGCGACCATCGCATTCAGGCCGAACCCCGCCGTCTGCCGTTACTGCGCAAACGATCAATGTACATTCCTGGCTGGCAGACTCGCGGCGACTATTGTCAACGAAGTCAAGGCCATGGAAGGAGGGAACCCTAGTGTCAAGGAAGGGCAATGAGAAGAATCAGCATCCGGAGAGATCGACAATGCTTGGTTCCAGGCATAATATGGAACTTGCGGGGGGACCGCGCCGGTTGAACAGGCTTCAACTGCGAGGCCTATCGATATCCTCACAGCATGGCCATGTGAAGCGCATCGAGGCTGACAGATACCTTGTGCGTTCCCAATCCCATCAAGGCTGGTACGATGTTGCCTGGAATGGGCGTCGATGGGTCTGCCAATGCAAGTTCAACGTGAAGAACCGCATCACATGCAAACACATCTACGCCGTCATCTACACCATTGGTCGCACGGACGATGGAGCCATTCAAGGGACTCCTCGATGCCCGAAATGTGAAAGTTCCAAGACTGTCACTAAGCGTGGCGTGTTCAAGAACAAGTCAGGACCGGTTCAGTGCTACGGCTGCAAGACCTGTCAAATCAGGTTCGTTCCGAGAACCGACTTCAACGGGATGCATTACCGGGCCTCTGTCATCGTCGGAGCGTTGGACCTATTCTTCAAGGGTTTGAGTCTCCGCAAGATCTCCGACCATATCAATCAGCAATATGGCATGCGAGTGACACATCAGACAATCTACCGATGGATTCTCAAGTATCTCACATTGGCGAAGGAGCGCGTCAAGGGCTTCGTGCCTAAAGTCTCAAAGGTGTGGAATGCTGACGAGACTGTCCAGAACGTGAGAGGCAAGTACTGCTATCAATGGAATCTGATGGACAGCAAGACTCGTTTCTTCTTGGCAACACACCTGTCGAGACACAGGGGTGCCAGTGATGCCGAGAAACTTATGGAGCAAGGAATCCTCACGGCACGTGGAACTCCAAAATGCATCGTCACCGACGGTTTGGTATCATACGCAGCTGGGACAAGTCGACTGAAGAAGAGGCGATCTATCCGGTTCGATCATGCGAACGGGGCCTGCCTTTCGGAGAATAATCGAGTAGAGCGGCTCAACAACACTCTGAGAGAACGAACCAAGACCATGAGAGGTTTCAGTAACATGCGGTCGGCTCAGCGGTTCGCGGACGGCTACAGGTTCTACTACAACTTCATACGTCCCCATGGCGGGTTGGGCGGTGAAACTCCGGCAGAGGCGGCCGGGCTGAAGCACGATGCCAGACACTCCAACAGGTGGTTCAGGCTACTCAACGGCTGAGAGTCCCCGATCACTCGACATTGATCTGCGGAGAACCAGCTTGAGGTACCGCGGTTAGGGCATAGAAGCGCCTCGTTCGCTTCACGCTCGATTCCAGCTGTGAAACGTTTAGCTTCCTGAAGCTATTGGAGTTTCTGATCATCGATGAGTTCCCGATCTAGCCTACGGTTGGCTCCTTGACTACTAGGCCTGCGAATATTCTTCTTGGCTAGCAAATGGGGTCGGCATGCTGAGGGTAAGTCATGATTGCCTATGTTTTGAGGGTTGCGAACGTCACAGAATTGCAGCATCTCCCTCTACGGGGGATAGAGGACACCAGATTGAAGGGAACACACTCTTGGAACAACTGAATGCGCGGTTGATTACAGTACTTAGAGCCTATCCCAAAAGCCTCTGATTTCTTGACGTGTGCTAGGCGATTTGGTTAGAGTGTTGTGTACCTTCTTGTTGGGAAGGTTGAAAGAAGAGTTAGGAATGGTTCTGGGGTAGCGTTAGCCGAT
>Ga0315280_10007952_pt1 | contig 14047 bp, 15 predicted proteins | sample YL17G06_40_MG_FD_203697 | JGI IMG/M metagenome (GOLD analysis project Ga0315280, IMG submission 203697) | Sediment microbial communities from Yellowstone Lake, YNP, Wyoming, USA - YL17G06_40 | ecosystem: Environmental > Aquatic > Freshwater > Lake > Sediment | place: USA: Wyoming | collected...
CAGTGCCATAAGCGCGGAGTTGTCCTGCAGCAGGGAACAATCCTTGCCAAGGTCAACCTGAAAAAAATGTTCACATACCTGCGTGTTCCTTGGGCCAAGAGCTGCATGCAAGTTGTAAGGGTCGCAAGAAACAAAATAACTTCGCTACACGATGAACTTGGAAAAAACGTCTCAACGGCAGAATTGAATCATGCCTTGATAGAGGGATTCCAGAGAGGTTTGGACATAAAACTCGTTAATGGTGGACTGAGATCCTATGAACTTGAGCTTGCAGAAAGACTTTGCAGGCAAAAGTACGGTACTGACGATTGGAATCTACGCGGCGGAAGCGGCGACTAAGCGCGCTTCCTCAATATAATTCCCCCTTCCCATATTCTGACAAATCACTCCACTGCATTCTATAAGGCCTGAGGACGCGTCCGTTCTAAAATAAGGTAGGGCGTGCTTGATGCATAAAAAAGCTTATTAAACTTTTCAACGAACCGATGTATATGGTGTGACACAGGAATGAGCATAGCTTCAGAGTATGAGCACAGGAAAAAGCTGAATAGAATAAGGGAGGAGACGAACAAAAAAGTTAATGATGTGCGGGACCATTTTGCAAAAATCGAAAAAGTCAAAACAGAAGCTTTAAAGAAGACCGAGGAAATGAGGCGTTCTGCGGACAAGGATATAATAAAATTGGAAGAAGAAATCGCAAAATCGAATCTGACGGCAGAAGTAAAGAAGACACTCGCTTCTGACATCACACTGTTGAGAAAGGAAATTGAAGACAGGGCTGCTGAACTAAGAAATCGAATCGCTGGAACTGTCATTCCGTCCTAGCTAGGAAGGTATTTCAAACGCGTTGCGAGGAGCCTAAGCTCCACACTTGACACCTAGAGTCTTTGCCAGCCTTTTCAAGTCGCTGTCGCGCATCCACTCAGTCTTGAGGTACTGACAGATTCTCTCATCTTTCAACCCAAGTCTTCTTGCTTCTTCAACAGCATAACGGTAGGCTTCAACTTCGGTGGGTCTTTCCGCGTAGTCGTAATGGCTGTCGAACAGCTCTTTCCCTTCCATGAGCTGCCTCACGTGAACAAGCTCGTGGATTACGTCGAGGTACACGTCGATTCTGTTGCCATTGTTTAGGTATTTGGTGCTAACCATTAGATGCCCGTTTGAGGGGTTGACCCCCATGTAGCCTCCCGCCCAATTGAACTGGACCTTAAGATTGCGAAGCACTTCTTCTGTTCTTTCGCCGAAGATCCTTCTGACAGCCGCGACCTTCTCGAAGTCTTTGAAGTATTCTGCAAACGAGTGTGCCGGTCCCCTCGCGAGTATAACCCTGTCGATGTGTGTTGCTCGACCCAACCATAGTATTCTGAACATCAGGTGTTCACGCCAATCCATAGCTGCCATGCTCTTCACATTTCCTCAGCGGGTCCGGCTTCTCTGTTCCAGTGTGCATTAAGCTAGCGTTTTTCAATTCTCCATTTGACGCCTTGAGAGGTGTCCTCAATCAGGATGCCCATGGCCTTTAGCTGTTGTCTGATATCGTCAGCGGTTTTCCAGTCTTTGGCTTTTCTCGCCTCTTCTCTTCTGCGGATGAGTTCTTCGGCCTCTTTCGGAAGTTTTTCCTCTTTCTTGATTTCACCTATGACGCCGAGAACCCTGTCAAATCTGAGCATCAAGCTGTGAACTTCATGTGCCTCCTCTTTGCTCAGCATGTTTCCGTCAATGAGATTGTTGATGTCTCTGATAAAATCGAAGAGTGCAGCCAATGCCACGCTTATGTTCAAATCATCGTCCATAGCATTCTCGAAACCATTTTGCACCTGACCGATTAGCAGCTTGAGCTGTTCCCCGCTGCCCTTGCCGTCAGAATCCAAAAGGCGGTGGACAAAGTTAGTCAGGCGGTCGAGAGTGTTCTTCGCAGCTTCCAAACCCTCGAAGGTAAAGTTGACCTGTTGCCTATAATGCGTTGCCAGAAGAAGATACCGAATCGACTTCGGATCGTAACCTTTGGTTACTAGATCTCGCACAGTGTAGTAATTGCCCAGACTCTTCGCCATTCTTCGGCCGTCAATTAGCAGATGCTCGTTGTGAAGCCAGTAGTTCACGAATTTCTTGCCCGTGGCAGCTTCGCTTTGAGCAATTTCGTTTTCGTGATGTGGAAACAGGTTGTCCACGCCGCCGCAGTGAATGTCCAATGTTTCACCCAGATACTTCATTGACATGGCCGAGCACTCGATGTGCCACCCTGGCCTTCCCTTTCCAAATGGTGCCTCCCAGAAGGCATCTCCATCCTCTTCATTCCACGCCTTCCACAGGGCAAAGTCCTGCGCTTCCTCTTTGGCGTACTCATCAACCTTCACTCTTGAACCCAGCTTGAGGTTTTCGACCTTGATGTTTGCCAGCTTTCCATAGTCCTTGAACTTTGAAACTTCATAGTATATCGAACCGTCTTCACCCTTGTATGCGTAGCCTTTCTCAATCAATTTCGTGATCAACGCCACCATCTCTGGTATGTGCTCCGTCGCCTTCGGGTAATGCTCTGCTTTTTCGATGTTCAACGTTGCAACATCTTCAAAAAAAGCCCTCGTGTAACGTTCCGTGTATTCCTTAAGCGGTACTTTGTTTTTTATCGATGCCTTAATCGCCTTGTCATCCACATCCGTCAGGTTCATAACCTGAGTGACCTTGAAACCGCGGTACTCAAGCCACCTCCTCAGCAAATCTTCGAAAATGAAGGCTCGATAGTTACCTATATGGCCAAAGTCATAAACAGTGAGCCCGCACGTGTACATCTTGACCTTCCCCTTTTCAATCGGAACGAACTTCTCCTTTTCGCGGGTAAAACTATTGAAAAACCGAGTGTTATTGTTTTGAGATTCCATGAACTTTCCCAAGAAACTAACAATCAAACATACTTAAGCATTTTACGCCCAAGCGCGCGGAAAAAAGGAAGCACCCGATGTGGCAGTCTAAAAGGAACAGCAAACCATTGCAAACTTGCTTGTTCAGACAATTCAACGCATGCACAGATACGATGATATACTTTAACGCAGATATGACCTAGTTAGCTAGGCTTCTTGAGAGTGTTACATGGGCGCGGAGACGAGGGCTTGGTTCAGAATAGCTAAAACGTTCCCAATCAAGATAGATGCGATTCAACCAACCCAGTTGTACGTTAGTTCTGAGAAACTAGACGCAGTGATGAAGAACCTAGGACGAAATAAACCGCTAATTGTTGAACCCATACCGATAAAAAAACTCGATGGTCAAATTGTCTTCGTAGACGGTCACACTAGGGCTTTTGCAGCGTTTTTGCTCGGTCTTTCTGAGATTCCAGTCTACTGGGAAGATGAAGAGCTCGATTGGGACGAATACAGAATCTGTGTCGGATGGTGTAAGAAAGAAGGGATCTACGCCATATCAGATTTGAAAGAGAGAGTTGTTCCTCGAAAAGATTATCAGGTTCTATGGCTTGACAGGTGCAGAAAGATGCAAACCGATATGGAAATCAAGACGATGACTGGAGCTTCATAAGAAGAGACGATGCGATACATTCTGAAGCGTGCAGGAGGAATGACTTGGCATGAAGAAATTGAGGCCTGAAGAAGATGCATTCGGTTAGGCATTATGTTCTGCCTACAAGGGAGATGAGGTCTTTGAAGTGCTGGAGAGAGATGATGGGTTTGTCGATTCTATGTCTACAAAGGGGTATTTTTCTGATTATGAGGCTTGGTCTCCAATTGAGCAAAAAGCCATGCAGTTTGTGAAAGGAAGAGTCTTGGACGTAGGTTGCGGAGCAGGCAGGCACTCATTGCACCTGCAGGAAAAAGGGTTTGACGTGGTTGGAATCGATATCTCGCCCCTTGCTGTTAAAGTCTGCAGGCTGAGAGGACTCAAGAAAACGAGGGTCATGCCCATCGAAGCCACAGACTTCGAGCAGGGATCTTTTGACACAGTCATCATGATGGGAAACAACTTTGGGCTCTTCGGCAGTTTTGAAAAAGCAAGAAGACTTCTGAAGAAGTTCCGCAGAATAACTTATGAAGATGCTCTAATCATAGCTTCGTCCAGAGATCCTTACCAGACCGGCAACCCAGCGCACCTACATTATCACAGACTGAACAAGAAAAAAGGCAGAATGAGTGGACAAGTGAGAATCCGAATAAGATATGAGAAATACATAGGCAAGTGGTTTGACTACTTGATGGTATCACGCGAAGAAATGAAACAGATTCTGATAGAAACGGGATGGGAGATTACCGAGTTTCTGAACTCTGAAGGCCCGCATTACATAGCGGCTATCACAAAGATTGGTTGAATGATTCCCATGCGAGCCGCTGGCCATATCGACGTTTCCCTCTTGGTGTCAGCCTTTTTTTGAATTGTTTTTCAAAAGTTATATGCTTAGAAGCGGTAGTGTCCTGTGAAAGGTGTGGTGGAGTTGTTCCAGAAAACCCTAGTTCCACTAGACGGATCTGAACATTCCTTGAAAGCGTTGGAAAAGGCAGCTCAGATAGCGGAGAAATTCTCTGGAAAGATAACGTTGATACACGTGTACTCCGTGCAGCCTATCATGATGCCCGAGCCATCTACCGTAACTTCGCTGAACATTCCGATATTAACAGGCGCTGAGGTTTCCGTGATGATTGAAGCGGCTCGGAAGTGGGGAAACAAGATTCTGGAAGATGGCGAACAGAGAATCAAGGCCACGAACGTTCAAGTTGAAAAGTTGCTTGTGGAAGGGCATGCCGTTGAAGAAATTGTTAGGGTGGCGAATGAAGGCAACTTCGATTTGATTGCGATTGGTGCTAGGGGTGTAAGCCACATGAGAGAGATGCTCTTGGGAAGCGTAACAGACGGAGTCATACATCACGCGCATTGTCCAGTATTGGTGATAAAATAGCCTTCCTCAACGAAGATTGTTGGGCCCGCTCAACGTGCTAAGCTTGGTATCGTTCCGGAAAACCTTTTAACGCAATAGAGCGCAAACTGTTTCTCTACTTCAAGAATGGGGAAATGTTATGACTGAAATCAAGAAAATTGCAGTTTTAGGTGCGGGCTTAATGGGGCACGGCATCGCCCAGGTGGCAGCTCAAATGGGTAAGTACGAGGTGAACCTCAGGGACATCGAGCAAAGGTTCATCGACGGAGGAATAAACATGATCCAGGAAAGCCTTCAACGTTTCGTCAAGAAAGGGCAGCTCACTGAAACAGACATGAATGCTATAATCGCAAGAGTTCATCCCATGCTGGACTTGGAGCAAGCCGTTTGTGACGCTGACCTGATAATCGAGGCGGTGCCTGAGAACATTGAGTTGAAAAAGACGATGTTCCGTGAAGTGGACGGTTGCGCTCGGCCTCACGCTATAATCGCTTCCAACACTTCTTCTGTAAGCATAACCGAAATAGCTTCAGCTACCAAACGACCCGAAAAAGTGTGCGGGATGCACTTCTTCAACCCGCCGCAACTCATGAAACTCATAGAAGTCATTAGAGGAGCAAGAACTTCAGACGAAACCGTACAAACAGTTTTGGACGTTGCGCACAGGATGGAAAAGGAAACCGTTCTCGTCAAGAAAGACTGTCCAGGATTCATAGTGAACCGCATACTCATCCCCGCACTCAACGAAGCCGTGGCAATTTACTGGGAAGGCATCGCAGACAGGGACGACATAGACAAGGCCATAAAGCTGGGATTAAACTGGCCCATGGGTCCACTCATGCTGCTCGACTACGTAGGCTCAGACACCACCCTGGCCGTAGCCGAAGTCCTCACCAGAGAACTTGATCCCAAATTCCACCCAACTAACGGACTGAGACAGATGGCAAAGGCCCAGCTCCTCGGCAGAAAAACTGGAAAAGGCTTCTATGACTGGACACAAAAACCGTGAGAGGTGAGGCGACGACGGAATTCAAGTACATAATCTACGAAAAGAGTGAGGGAATAGCCACAATCACCATGAACCGGCCCGAAGCATTAAACGCTTTCAGCAAAGAATTGGTGGAAGAACTAATGCAGGCCCTCGAGGACGTCAGGAACGACGAAAACGTGCACGTCGTCATACTAACGGGAGCGGGCGAAAAAGCGTTCTCAGCAGGCGCCGACATAAAGGCCATGGCAGGAATGACCGCGCTCAAGGCGCGAGAGCTTTCACTAATAGGAGAAAAACTCTGCCTCTCGTTTGAAGACTTGGAGAAACCTGTCATCGCAGGCTTGAACGGTTACGCCTTGGGCGGAGGCCTAGAAGTCGCCATGTCGTGTGACATCCGAATAGCTTCGGAAACCGCCCGCATGGGGCAAACAGAAATCAACATAGGCCTAATCCCTGGATGGGGCGGAACCCAGAGACTCACACGCTTGATCGGCCCGACAAAGGCAAAAGAACTAGTCTTCACGGGCAGAATTATCGACGCCAAGACAGCAGAACAACTCGGCATAGTAAACATGGTGGTACCCGCGGACAAGTTCAGGGAAACAGTCAGACAGTTTGCCTCGGAACTCGCTTCCAAGGCTCCAGTGGCGGTTCGAATCGCCAAGGCCCTAATCAACAAAGGCGCAGACATCAGTTTGGATTCAGCGCTGGCACTAGAACGGGAAGGTTTCAGCGTTGTCGCTTCCACGGAAGATCTCAAAGAAGGCGTCTCTGCTTTCGCTAAAAAAAGAAAACCAGTCTTCAGAGGCAAATAGCAGTCCAATACAGATCCCATAACTCATTCTCAACCAAAGAACTTCCTGGCCATTCTCCAACTGCAGGAGAGTCGAGCCCATCAAAACAGGGCATCTTAAATTCATTTCAAACTCCTCTTTGATGTTACAAACACGCGCATACGAGAATTGTTGTTAAGTGGTTTCGAAGAGTTATCGAAAGATCATCAAGTGCGACAAATTGAAGTGCGCGCTATTCTACTAGCAAGAAAGCGTATCTGTTCATAGTCTGCTTATAGTCGTATAGCACCTCGATGGGATAACCAAGATGTCTTACCGTCGAGAAGACGTCAATAGCCATAGCCTCAGGGGATGGACGTGCAGACCTCTTGTTCTTGCATTTTACCCCTTCTTCTCCACAGTTCTTGCATAAGCTGCAAGAGTCCATGAAGAGCAGGAACGTTCTTGGGTTTCCAGCTAGGAACACATCACGCTCCAGTCGAAGAAGTCTCTCATTGACGCCCTTTGCCCATTCATGCCTTTCCTCTGGTTCGTCAAACTTTTTGGCAAAATGAAAGACAACACCGGCGTTGTACTCGCTAAAGAATTTCTTGCAATCATCAACAGGTGGCGTGTTTGGAGGACAACAGGCGATTTTCCCGTATTCAACGCAACCGAACATGCACTTCATTCTAACCCAATGAGAAACCACGATACTCTTCGGGTTCATCCACTTGAAATCCTTGAACTGATGCTTAAGGAACAGTCCTTCCATTTGCGTTCGATTGCTCATACATATCAACCTCGAAATACAAACATACGATTACGTTTGCTATGTTCAAATAAGTTTGCCCCCTGCTTTGCGCAGATTGAAAAAGTGCGAGGCTAAATGGGACAGCTTTCCCCGACGACTTCAACCTCTTACGTGAAGCGTGACCCTTCTGGGATTTTAGAGATGGATTCCTCGGCTTTTCTTCAAAAGTGATATATGCGAGCGAATCGAAAAGCCTGCTCCAAGGTCATGTATTGACGAATGAAGAGTGTGGCTGATATGTTGAGGTTCATAATTTTCGGTCCGCCCGGTTCGGGTAAGGGGACGTATGCTTCTCGCCTGCAGGCGAAGCTCGGCGTGGATGTTATTGCTACGGGAGACCTGCTGCGTGAGATAATGAAGGAAGACACGCCGCTGGGCAGAAAAGTGAAAGGTTTTGTAGAGAAAGGCCTGCTGGGGCCAAGTGAAGTTGTGACGGAGGTTCTGAAGCAGCGGTTGGCGAAGTCCAAGGGTCAGAAGGGCTTCATCCTAGATGGCTATCCACGTACGATTGAACAGGCCGAAGCACTGGAAACATTCGCTCAAATAGACGGCGTCATCCTGCTAACCGTGCCCGAACGTATAATTATCGAACGCCTCTCCAGCCGCAGAATATGCAAGAACTGCGGAGAAGTGTACAACACACGCTTCCTAAAACCCAAGGTGGAAGGAGTGTGCGACAAATGCGGCGGACAACTCTACCAGCGCTCCGACGACAAACCAGAAGTCATCAAAGACCGCATAGCCGTCTACGAAAAACAGACCCAACCCGTCCTAAAATACTACAAAGACAAGAAAATCCCTTTCATTGAGTTTAAGTGCGACAAACTCGACCTGCCACCCGAAGTAGCCGTTGAAAACATCCTGAAACAGCTCAAACGAGCAAAAATGACATAGGAACCTCAACCTAAATCAAGAAGCCAGGCACGAAACTGAGTCTCAAAAAAATCGCGAAATGAGTACTCGAACACAAGGGCTCGAAACCCAACATGAAGCCTCTCGCGCGCGCTAACAACATCTACACACGTGTCTTCGGCTGCTGTCTTTTGAAAAGAAAGGGAAGTCTAGCAGGTGCCCATCTCTTTCTTGAACGTTTCCTTCAGTTCCAGTCCCCAATCATCTAAGGCCCTCAGTTTTCCGAGGAAGAACCTGAGAACAGGCGGTTCAGACACAAACCTCAACCCCTTCACCAAATCCCTGTGCTTGTAAAGCCAATTTATCCTGTCAATCGCGTACTCAATGTGCGAAACCGTGTAGACTCTGCGGGGCAAAGCTATCCTCGTCAATTCGATGTCGGCAAAAACCTCTTTTCCCTCCTTGTCCCTGTCCATCGAAATCGTTCCGCGTTCCATGCTTCTAATGCCTGAAGATATGTAAAGAGCGGCGGCCAACGCACCTGCAGGATACTGAGATTGTGGAATGTTCGGCAGGAACTTCATGGCGTCAAGATGACAGGCCAAACCGCCAGGAGGTGTTACTACCGGTATGCCGGCTTTGACAAGCTTGTTGACGAAGTACTTAATTTGCTCCACTGAGCAGCCTGCAACGTCCGGGTCCACCATCTCCCTCATCCCCACGGACATGGCGCCGATTTCCCTCATCGACATGCCGCCGTACGTGAAGAAGCCCTCGTACACGGGCAGCCACGGCTGTATCAGCTCGAAGAGCTTCAGGTTGTTGGTCGCTATACATCCGCCTCTGACGCACGTGTTCTTCCTTCCGCTCATGTAGTAGATGTCCGCGATGCTGCACATTTCCTTGACTATTTCGGCCACCGTCTTGTTCTCGTATCCTTTCTCCCGTTGTCTTATGAGATACGCGTTTTCAGAAATCAGGCTTCCGTCTATGACGAGGAGAAGCCCGTTCTCCGTGCAGATTTGCCGTATCTCCTTGAGGTTCTTCATCGAGAAGGGTTGTCCACCGATGAGGTTGGTCGTGGCTTCCATGCGCACGAAGCCTATCTTGTCCACGCCGTGCTTCTTTATTACGTTCTTCAGCTTGTTCGGGTCCATGTTGCCCTTGAACTGGTTCGTGCTCTCCGTCTTCAAAGCATCATCGTAATAAATCTCCGAAACCTGCATGCCTTGAAGCTCAATGTGCGCCTTCGTCGTCGTGAAATGATAGTTCGTAGGGATAACTCCACTAGGCTTGGCGAAAACCTTTGCCAGAAGATGTTCAGCCGCCCTGCCCTGATGAACGTTCATCACGTGCTTGTAGCCCAACACGTCCTCCACCGCCTTCGCAAACTCGTAGAACGTCATGCTTCCAGCATAAGCGTCATCCGTCTTCATCATGCCCGCAAACTGGTTGTCGCTCATGGCGTTCACGCCGCTGTCGGTGAGCATGTCCAGGAAAATGTCCTTCGTCTTGAGCAGAAACGTGTTGTAGCCCGCCTCTTCTATGGCTTTGAGTCGCTCGTCAACGGGGACCAGCTGAATCTTCTGCACCATGCGTGCCTTGTGCATTTCAATCGGAATTTCTTCACCGGTAGACAGCTTTGTGGACATAATCAAACCTCGTGAGGTTGCCAATATCTTACAAACATTTTATAATGCTTTCGGTCTCCTTTTCTCCATCAGCCTTTGCGGTTTTTGCCACCAAAACCTATATGTGAAACCCGAGGACTGACACGATCTTTGACAAAACTGGAGAGAAACTCATTGCCTGACGTGAAAGTGCTGCTTCAAGATGCGCCGGGAAAACGGGTGTTGCTGCTCGGCAACGAAGCCATCGCGCGCGGCATCCTAGAAGCCGGCGTCAGCGTCATCACAACTTATCCGGGTACGCCAGCCTCCGAGATAGGCGACCGCGTGTCGGAAATCGCTTCTGAAGCCGGCTTGTACATGGAATATTCGACCAACGAGATGGTCGCCGTTGAAGTTGCAGCAGGCGCCGCCAACTGCGGAGTAAGGGCTCTCACGGCCATGAAACACGTTGGACTCAACGTGGCTGCTGACATGCTCATGACCCTGGCCTACACAGGCGTGAGAGGAGGCTACGTAATCGTCACCGCAGACGATCCAGAATGCTACAGCTCACAGAACGAGCAGGACAACCGTTATTACGCTCTGCTATCAAACCTGCCCTGCCTGGAGCCTTCAAACGCTCAGGAAGCGAAGGAAATGACGGTGTACGCCGTCGAGATTTCAGAGAAGCTCGAGTTGCCGGTGCTTCTGAGAACGACGACTCGCGTGAGCCACACGCGAGGACCCGTCGCTTACGGAGAATTGAAAAAACCGAACCTGAAGGGCGACTTCGTGAGAGACGTGAAACGGCTGGTCATGGTGCCCGCCAACTCCAGACCAAAGCACGAAGTTCTTCTGAGACAGGCGGCAAAAGCTAAGGAAATGAGTGAAAAATCACCCTACAACAAAATCGTGCGAAAAGGCATGGAAATAGGCGTAATTTCTTCAAGCTCAGCCTATAACTGCGCATTCGAAGCGGCCGTTCTGCTGGGCTTGGACGCGGGAATCCTAAAGCTTGGCATGACCCATCCGCTTCCAGAAAAGATGATTGCAGAGTTCCTGAATACTCACAATAGAATCGTCGTCGTGGAGGAGCTTGAACCCTACCTGGAGATGCAGGTTAAGGCGATAGCCAAAGACCGCGCGGCCAACACGGAAGTATGTGGAAAGATGAATGTGCAATATTTTCCGAGGGAGGGAGAGCTCACAACACGGTTGGTTGCAGCTGGTCTGTCCAAGATAACGAGCAAGAAGGTCCCGATAGACTTCCAGAAAATCGAGAAGAAATACCGTGCGGTTGTCAAGGGTTTGCCGTCGAGGCCTCCGATTCTCTGCGCTGGCTGCCCGCACAGGGCGTCCTTCTACGTGATAAAGAAGGTTGGAGGAGACAGGGCGGTGTATCCGGATGATATAGGCTGTTACGCTTTAGGAATCGCTCCGCCCTTTGGCGTGGGTGACATCATGATTTGTATGGGGGCAAGCGTGGGCACTGCCCAGGGAATAAGCAGGGTGACGGGCAGAGACACGGTTGCGACAATCGGGGATTCGACGTTTTTCCACGCGGGGATTCCCGGTTTAGTGAACGCCGTGTACAACGGCAGCAGGATAGTTGTGGCTGTGTTGGACAATCTGGCAACCGCGATGACTGGGCATCAGCCGCATCCGGGAACGGGTGTGACGGGCATGCAGAATCCGGCGGAGAGAATTCTCATCGAAAAAATAGCTGAAGGATGCGGCGTCAGGTATGTCAGGGTTGTGAACCCTTTCAGGACGAAGGAGGCTTCGGCGGTTTTGAAAGAGGCTTTGCAGCAGTCTGGGCCTTCAGTCGTGGTTTTCCGTGCGCCTTGCACTCTGATGGACGCGAGAGAGAAGAGGCGCCGCGGCGTCGAGGCCGTGCCAGCCAGAATCACGGAGAAGTGCACGAACTGCATGGCGTGTATCAGGCTGTTGGGCTGTCCGGCCATCGTGGTTGAGGAGGGGAAGGTGAGAATCGATGAGAACTCGTGCGCTGCCTGCGGGCTCTGTGTTTCCGTCTGCCCCTACGGTGCGCTAGAGGGGAGCTGTGCGGAATGAAGGAGTTTAACATCGTTCTGGCAGGTGTGGGCGGGCAGGGAACGCTGTTGGCGGCTGAGGTCATAGGCTCTGCTGCTGTCAGGGCCGGGTTGAACGTTCGTGTTAGCGAAATCCACGGTATGGCTCAGCGCGGCGGGGCTGTGGTTTCTAACGTGAGGATAGGTGAAAATGTTTTGGCTTCTACGGTGTTGGAGGGTCAGGCGGACGTGCTCTTAGGGTTTGAACCCTTGGAAACCGTTCGGAACCTGAGATGCGCTTCTGAAAAAACGCTTGTCATGATGAATTCTCAGCGAATCCCCCCCTCGGAACTTGCGGCCAACAACTCGAGGTATCCGAGCGTTGAAGAGGTTCTGGCGAAGATTCACGTGTTCACGAGCAAGGTGGTCGTGGTCGAGGCAGCTGAGCTGGCTAAGAAGGCTGGAAATAGGCTGGCGCAGAACAGCGTGCTGTTAGGGGCTTTGGCTGCAGTTGAAGGGTTTCCAGTGAAAAGTGAGAGCGTTGTTGAAGCTTTGCTGGAGCTCGTTCCGAAGAAGCACGTTGACGTGAACGTTAGGGCTTTCGAGCTTGGACGAGAAACTGTTAGAAAAGGGCGGAAGCGGGTTTAGCCGTCTTTCGTTTTTGATTGTGCCTGTTCTGTTTTCTCGCAGTCTAGGATGGCTTTGAGTATGCCCTGGAAGAGTTTCATGTCCGAGACGTTTACGACTGGGATTTGGACGCTTTTGTCGATTTCGTAGAGTTTCTCGTATTTTGGGAACTTTGTGTAGCAGACTTGGCTTATTGGGAACTCCTTGTTTCTGATTTCATGCTCGAAGGATTTTTCGTACACTTCCAGGCAGAGGAGGTAGCCGTTTATCCAGTATAGTCTGCTGACTCCGTAGGTTGCAGCGCACCAGGCGATGTTTTCGACAGAACGGTTGTCTAGGCCCAAGACGGTGGTCTTGTTCGTCGGCGTTACTTGGACATCCATGTTGGTTCACTCTGTGAAGGGTGTGGTGAGGATGTCTTTAACCTTGCCGCTTATTTTGGGTCCGAGTCCATGGACGGTTTCAGACCAGTCGTCCACGTTTATCAGGGCGTTCAGTGGGGTCTGGTAGGATTTGAGTATGGCGAGGGCTTTTTCTCTGCCGACGTTGGGGAGGCTGGCGACGAGGTATATTTGGGCGTCGGCAGTTGTGTCGACTCTTTTGAACGGGTGAACGGTGGGCGTTCGTTTTTCGATGATTTGTTCTTGGCGTGCGGCTACATAGAGGAAGTCGACTGTTTCCTTGTAGGACGTCGTGTTTATGATTGAGATTCCGTTTCTTGCGAGGTTGAAGAGTGCTCCCCAGACGGATGCAGGTTGAATTCGGCTGTACTTGTAGATTACGGGCAAATAGCCTTCCAGGAGGATAAGGGACTTAGGGTAGGCCTCTTTCAGTCTGAAGAGTTGTTCGAAGAGGAATCGACGCGTGAGGGTGTAGACGAAGTCGTGGACGGTTTTTCTCTCAACCGCACACTCGTCGGAAAGAATGTAGTCGCCTTTTTCCAATGCTTCCGTTCTGATGTTAGCGCCACGTTCCGTGAGTCCCTTAACGATTTTTGAGGCCGTGTTGGCCTCGCGGCTGTCCACGATAATGGTAGGCTGTTCCTGTTCACCGTTCTTTTTTTCTTTGAAGTACGGAAGCAGGGTTTCGGTTCCGGACATCGGATCTACTCCATCTGCATATCCTCCGCTCTGGCTCTTATCCTTATTTGCGTTTGCGAAAACGTGAGAATACATGCGTCTGAGCCAGACCTTGGTTCCTAAGGAGCTCAAACTTGCAATAAGCTGCCGGCTTTCATGTTGACGTAAGAGCACTTGTGTTTGAGTAGTGAAGGTGCACACTGTCTGACTTCTGACACGGAAAAACGTTGATGTCTGAGAGTGTGAGGCTGCGCTTCAGTTTGAGAGCGCGACAACGTTGGCCCCCCCGTCGTCTGTTACACACATCAGATGTAATCTGTAATTGTAATCTGTAACGATGCTGTTTTGTTGGCCCCTCCTCTACGCACACACATCAGATGTAATGTTGCCGC
>Ga0315280_10007954_pt1 | contig 14044 bp, 13 predicted proteins | sample YL17G06_40_MG_FD_203697 | JGI IMG/M metagenome (GOLD analysis project Ga0315280, IMG submission 203697) | Sediment microbial communities from Yellowstone Lake, YNP, Wyoming, USA - YL17G06_40 | ecosystem: Environmental > Aquatic > Freshwater > Lake > Sediment | place: USA: Wyoming | collected...
GCAGCACGATCTCGGCCTTGCTTGCCACCTCGGAGTTACTGATCGTGGTGTGGACCCGGTAGGTCTCCTGAAGATAGGCGAGCCGGTCCTCCCGGACGTCGGAGACCAGGATGTCGTCCGGCGCCATGAGCTTGGCTGCCAGAAGGCCCCGGACCATGGCCTCCGCCATGTTGCCGCCGCCGACGAATGCGAGACGCTTGCCGTTGAGCATGAGCACCTCCGTCGGGGCTTTATAGCCCCCCGGACCCCTGGAAGTCAAGTCTGTCCGTCGCCTGGGATCCATCTGTTGCTCCGGGCCTCTGGGGTCGGATGCCGCGGATTCCTTGGAGGCGAGAAGCCCATTCGGGGGCGACGCGCAGTCAGCAGGGAGGGTGGGAATCGCCATATCAGTGGTGAGAGGACTTGCAGGATATCCTGGGCCTGAGGTATACAGGTCGCGGTGTGGAGGCTGCTGAAGAGCGGCGTTGGGGAGCAGGGGGCAGGGGAAAGGGAGGATTTCGTGAGCGATCGGCGAACGGTTCGCGTGCGGGTGCCGGCATCCACGGCCAACCTGGGCCCGGGCTTCGATGCCCTGGGGATGGCCCTCGGCCTGTACAACGAGATCGAGGTGGACCTGGTGGGCGCCGGCCTCGCCCTTACGGTCGAGGGGGAAGGCGCGGACAAGCTCCAGTCGTTGGGCGAGCGGAATCTCGTGGCACGCAGCGTGACCGAGACGCTGGAGCGGTTGGGCGTCCGTCCGGATGGGGTCCGGGTCCACATGGTGAACCGCATCCCGTTGAGTCGAGGCCTGGGCAGCAGTTCGGCCGCCGCGATGGGAGGGGTGGCGGCGGCCGTGGCCCTGGCCGGCGCGGTGCTGGAGCCCGAGGAGATGCTGGACCTCGCGCTACCCTTCGAGGGCCATCCGGACAACATCACGCCGGCCCTCCTCGGCGGCCTTACCGTTTCCACTGTGGTCGAGGGCAAGGTGCGATGCGTGAAGCTGCCGGTGCCAGACGGCCTCCAGGCGATCGCGGTGATTCCCGAGTTCCACCTGTCCACGGCCAAAGCCCGGAAGGCGCTTCCCCATACGGTGCCCCGCGCGGATGCGGTCTTCAACGTGGGACGGGTGGCCCTCTTCCTGGCCGCCATGCAGGCGGGGCGCCTGGACCTCCTGCGCGAGGCGGCGCGGGATCGTCTGCACCAGCCTTACCGCGCGCCGCTCGTGCCTGGCATGGAGGAGGTGCTGGTGGAAGGGGAGCGAGCTGGCGCCCTGGCGTGCTTCCTGAGCGGGGCGGGGCCGACACTGCTGGCCCTCACCACTGGGGACGGACGAAGCATCGGCGAACGCATGGCGGCGTGCTGGAAGGCTCGCGCAAATGTGAGTGCGCGCGCCGAGCTGCTAGCGATTGACCGGGAAGGCCTGCGGGTTATCTGAGGTCGAAGGCGGACCCGGCCGGAGTCGCAAGGCGAATTTCCGGCGGTTCCTACACGCTGGCAGGGAGGTGGATCGTGAAGGTGGTGCCGAGGCCCACCTGGCTCTGCACGTCGATGCTGCCCTTGTGGTCCTCGATGATGCGGTGGGTGATGGCCATGCCCAGGCCCAGGCCCTTCTCCTTCGTCGTGTAGAAGGGGTCGAAGATCCGCGACAAGCGGTCGGGCGGGATACCTTGACCCGTATCGGAGATGACCACCCGAATCACCGAGCCGCCGGGAGTGTCCACCGCTGAGGTATTACCCTGTAGACCGGAGAATTCGGCGGCCGGCACCAGGCTGCTTCGGACAGCCAGATCCCCCCCGCTGGCCATGGCTTGAATCCCGTTGGCGATGATATTGCTGAAGCAGCGATGAAGCCGCTTCCTGTCCGCCATGAAGAAGGGGAGGTCGGGGGTGAGCTCCCGGGACAACTTCACATTCAGGGTTGCGGCTTGGCTCTCATAGAGTTCCAGCACCTGGGTCAGGACCTCGTTCATGTTGGTCGGCTCGAGGTGCAGCGAGCTGGGACGGGCCAGCTCCATCATGTCCTCGATGACGGCCTGGACGCGCTCCAGTTCCCGCGGCACCACCCGATCGAATTTCGCCCGGACATCGGGATCGTCGTGGTGCAGGGACATCAACTGGGAGAAGATGAGAATGGACGTCAGGGGATTGCGGATGTCGTGGGCGATGCCGGCGGCCATGGTCCCCAGGGCGGCCAGCCGATCGGCCCGCCGCAGGCGCTCCTCCAGTTCGCGCACGTGGGCGAGCTGAGCAGTCATCTCGTTGAAGGCCGCAGAAAGCTGTCCCAGCTCATCGCGGGAGGTGGCCTCGATTCGCTGGCTGAGATCGCCCCGGCCCACGGCGGCCACGCCCCGGGTCAGGGCGTGGATCGGGCGGGTCATGCGTCGGGCGAGCAAGGTGGCGCCGGCGCTTCCCAGCAGGAGAGCTAGGATACCGAATCCGGCGATCTGCCATCGGGTGCGGGCGATCTCTTGGTGCATTCCCTTCAAGGAAATGCCCAACCGAATAGTCCCCCAGGGGTCCGGAGAGCCTTCGACCATGACGGGAAGGTGAACGTCGTAGACGGTCTCCCGTTCGCTGCCTGGGAGGAGAATCTGGTCGGTGGCGGGGAGATGACCCTTCCCACCATGGGTCCGCTGCTGAAGAAAGCGGGACAGGGGATAGTCGCGGAGGTACTGGGCAGCGCTGTTTCCCTCTTTGTCCAAGACCATGGCATACACGACGTCGGGTTCCTTGCTAAACTTCGAGACCGTCTGCTCGATGGAGACGTAGTTGTAAGTGACTAGGTCGGCCGCCGTGGCGCTATCCAAGGCCTTTGCCATGACCAGGGCGCGCTTTTCCACCTCCTGGACGATGGCCGTCCGCTGTCGGCGCTCAACAACGAGCGCCGAACCCACGATCAGCAGGATGATGAGCAGGTTCACCATGAGCGAGAGCTTGGCTTGGAAGCTCAGGTGATTTACCCAGTCCTGCCAGGGCCAGGAGACCGTTTTGCCCCCTGTCTCCTCGGTCATTTTGCGAGCCAGATCTTCCGCATGGGAATGTAGGGATCGCCGAGGGCGCTGATCTCGACGCTCTGCACGTACCGCTGGAAAAGCCGCTCGTAGTTCATATAGTTGAGCGGAATGACTGGCGCATCTGCCATGATCAATCTCTCGGCCTCTCGGTACAGTTGGATGCGCTTGAGATAGGTCTGCTCTCCTCGGGCTTGGTCCAGAAGGCGATCCACCCGGTCGTTTCGATAGCGCGTAAGATTGTTCCCACTTTGCGAATGGAAAAGGCGGTAGAGGAAGTTGTCCGGATCCGGCACGTCGGCCTGCCAACCGTATCGGAAGATGGGGAGTTTGCCTTCGTACACCTGACTGCTGAAGCTTGGCCAGTTGGTGTTGTATTGCAATTCGAGCTGGATCCCGACATCGGCTAGGTACTTCTTGATGGCCTCGTGCTCTCGCTCGATATCCGGCGGCTTGACGCTCGACCAGAGCTGGAGAACGGGGAGACCCTTTCCTCCTGGGTACCCGGCCTTTGCCAGGAGGGCCCTGGCCCGTTGGGGATCGTAAGGAAACGGGCGTAACTGTGGATCATAGCCGTAGGTTCCCGGCGGGAGAAAGCCATAGGCCGGTTTATATCGATTCTTATGGATGTCTCGGACCAGCGTTTCGCGATCTATGGCATGGCTAAGTGCTTGCCGAATCATCGCATTGGCGAGGGGTCCCTGACTCGTATTAATCCCCAAGAATCGGGTGCCCAAGATCGGTCGCCGGACAAACTGATAACGCCGATTATCCTGCACCTGTTCAAGCTGTGCGGCGGGGATTACCGTGTCGTCTAGCCCCCCGTCTTCAAAGCTGTCGAAAATCTTGTCCCACGGCGCACCCGGGAAAACCTTATACTCGAGACGATCCAAGAACGGCCGCCCAGCATAGTAGTCGAGGTTCGCCTCAAGGACAATCTCCTCCCCCTTCTTCCACCGGGTGAACTTGAATGGTCCGGTTCCCACGGGTTGGCTCCCGAAACCGGCCCCCAGTTCCTCGACAGCTTCCCTTGGGACGATCTTTGCGTATCCTATGGCCAGACTGGCAACGAAGGGTGCCGATGCCTCGGCAAGCTCGAACTGCACCGTGTACCGGTCAAGGGCTCGGAGCCCATGAACCGTCTTGGTCCGTCCTTCCACAAAGTCCTTCGCTCCCTTGAGGCTCAAAAAGAGCTCGGCTGCCCTGGAATTCGTTTTGGGATCCAAAATCCGGGTGAACGAGTAAACCACATCGTCTGCCGTCACCTCACGGCCGTTGTGGAATTTCACGCCCTTCCGCAGGAAGAAGGTCCAACTCAGCCCATCGCGGGACCCCTTCCAAGACTGTGCAATCGCTGGAACAATACTGAGGCTGCCATCATACTGGACCAAGCCGTCGAACATCTGTTGGGCCACCGTGTGTCCGTAGATATCGGTAATAAGGTGAGGATCGAGTGTGGAGGGATTATTGACGAGAGGCCGCCTGTACGAGCCTCCATACTTGGGAGTCGCTAACTGACCCTTGCCCTGGGCCCAAGTAGCGGGAGGGGCTAGACATTGCGCCAAGACGAGAAGAAAGAGGAGGATCTGACTCATCTCGAATCGACTCTCACCTGTGCGTCAACGCCATCGCGCCACAGAGTTTATCAACTATCATCCAGCAGCTCAAAAGTCAAGCCGTAACGCCTTGACAAGAAAGAGAAAAGGGGCGCGGGGTCCTCCGGACCCTACGCCCCTTCGGATGTCTCTACCTAATCTTGTATTGCCGTCAGCATTCCCTTGGCGTGGGAAGCTTCCCTAGTCGCCGCCTCCACCATCGGCCATCCCGACGCGGCTGAACACCTGTGTCGAGGAGTCGACTTCCATCGCCGGCATGATCGCAAGCAGGCCGAGCACCACCAGGAAGAGCACAACGATCTTCTTCATGACGACACCTCCGTTAGCCTTCGTTTGATGCAAAGTTCGCCACGGTTCGTTTAGACAATTCTCTCGGTGATGACTCTGACCAACTGATATAGCAGGGCTTGTGCCATTGGGGGGCGAAGAGATTCACGCTACCGGAATAGCATATTTCAGAGATACTTGCGGCTAGCCTGACTGAACGACTCTGCTTTTGATGTGCCCAATTTGTTGAGCAGGATTCGCCATCCATGTGAGTAGTTTTAGGGATTGAATTCCTGAAAACAGCATGAGGATAGCTAGTTATAGCTACTCACAATTTCTTGTGCAGTATGCATGAAAAACAGGGCAGAACTTCCCGTCAGGCGGAAAGCGCGTGTGGGCGGGACTCAATGCCGAGGCGCTGAAGTTTCCAGAGCAGGGTGTTCCGGTGGAGACCCAGGAGCCGTGCCGCTTCAGTCTGATTCCACTGGACCTTTTCCAGAATATTGAGGATGTATTGTTTTTCGAAATGACTCCGGGCCTGACGGAGGCTCAGGCCGACCTTCTGGATATCCTCGATCATGTCGCGCCCCAGGATGGAGATGTCCAGGGGTAGCTCCCGCAAGGAGATGCTTTCGCTCTGGGCAAGGGCGACTGCGCGCTCGATGACGTTCTCCAACTCCCGGACGTTGCCGGGCCAATCGTACTGGTACAGTGCGGCCGTGGCCCCAGCGGAAAACCCTTTGACCCTGCGGTTGAACTCGCGGTTGTACTTCGCGATGAAGTGCTCCACCAAGAGGGGGATGTCATCCCGCCGCTGACGCAAGGGGGGCAGCGTGATCGGGACCACGTTCAGGCGGTAATACAGATCCTCCCGGAAGGTCCCCTCCTCCACGGCCTTCTTGAGGTCCCGGTTGGTGGCGGCGATGACCCGGACGTCGATCTTGATGGTCCGGGTGCCCCCGACCCGCTCGATCTCCCGCTCCTGGAGGGCGCGGAGGATCTTCGCCTGGAGATCCAGGCGCATGGAGCCCACCTCGTCCAGGAACAGGCTCCCCCCGGTGGCCAGCTCGAACTTCCCCACCTTGGTGGCGATGGCCCCGGTGAAAGACCCCTTCTCGTGGCCGAACAGCTCCGACTCCAGCAGCTCCGAGGGGATGGCGGCGCAGTTGACGGCGACGAAAGGACGATGGCCCCGATTGCTCTGTTGGTGGATGACCCGGGCGAGGACCTCTTTCCCGGTGCCGCTCTCGCCGCTCAACAGCACCGTAGCGTTGTTGTCGGCGATCCGCGTGACCAGCGTATAAATCTCTTGCATCCGACTGTTCCGCCCGACCAGGTTCTCGAAGCGGTGATCCCGCGCCACCTCGTCCCGGAGGTACAAGACCTCCTTCATCAATTCCTGCTTTTCCACCACGCGCTTGATCAGTGCGAGGATTTCGTGGATGTCAAAGGGCTTGGTGATATAGTCGTAGGCGCCCAGCTTGATGGCCTCGACCGCCGTCTTGAGCGATTTCACCGCCGTCACGACGATGACGTCGGTCTGCTCGTTCAGCTCCCTGATCCGGCGCAAGACCTCCATCCCGTCCATGCCCGGCATGCGGATATCCAGCAGCACCAGGTTGACGTCTTGGGTGCTCAAGACGCGCAGCGCCTCGGGGCCCTGGGTCGCAAAATGCAGATCGTAATCCTTGGCGAGCACGGCTTCGAACGATTCCTGAACGCCGACATCGTCATCCACCACCAAGATGCTCGCCCGAACCGGATAGGTCTCGGCACTTGCCATGCTGCGCTCCTGCAAACAGTTCAACCGTCCATCGAATCCCGCCACCGCCCGAAAGGCGTCCGAGCCATTTGTTTCTATCTCGGCGGATTCGATCTACGGGCTAAGTAGCTTAAACGGCGGGGGTTGTCAAGCGCAAAGCCCCCGCTTCTGTTGACAACCAGTCGGAAGACAGTTAGGATAACTCGCCATTTGTTCCCCAGGGCCCTCGGATCCGGTGAGATCCCGACCCTACAGCGCTCGAGGGTCACACCACGAAGGGGAGAACCGGGATGCATCCCAAGGAAGTCTCTCTAGCCCTGGTACCGCGCGCCCGCTTTGATGTCATAGACGTGGCGCAGCGAATCGCCCTGGAGTCTGGCGACCTGCTGTCCCGGTATCGCAAGGCCCTCTATTGCTCGTACCACACAACGGCCGGTTACCTGGAGCAGAGCCTGTGCGCCCGGCTGCGGTACAGCCGGGAGCGTGTCGCCCCCTTCATCCGGGCCTTTCAGAAGCTCTTTCCTCCGGGGGCCGATTATCGCCATGACCAGCTCCAGTTCCGCAACGAGCTGACCGAGGAAGAGCGCCAGCGCGAGCCCAGGAATGCCGATTCCCACCTGACGTTCATTGGCTCCGGCCTGAGGAACTGCGTCACCTATGTCAATCGCCCGGCGACGCCCGTCTATTTCATCGACCTTGACGGCATCCACGAAAAAGGACGTCGCACGCGCCGGACAACGGTGCTGGCCTACAACGAAGAGGAGGTCGTGCACCAGGGCCAGATCGCGGTTCCCGTCTCCAGACACCCCATCGATTCGGTGAACCTCAGGGACCCGCGGAACGGGTTCATGGACGAACTGGCTGCCTGGTTGGAGCGCGGCGATATTGACAAGGGCAGGGTGGACATCGCCCTGGCGCCCGCAGAGCGCCACGTGGGCCTGACCGTCAACGAGTATGAAACCTTGCTCATGCGCCACGACCTCGCGGAGGTGCTGCGCGACCCCCTCCGGTTGATGGCCATCCACGGCAAGCATATGCTCCGCCACCCCATGGCCATTCCCGCCAAGACGATGGACCACGCCAAATACGACTTCGTTCACGTTCTGAACGAGCTGATGGACGCGTTCCGGGTGAGCGAGTCGGTGGTCGAGCAGATCGTGGCGGCCTTCATGCGTGTGCCGGCGTCCCGGTTCCTCCGCGTGAAGCGGAGCGTCAGCCTGCTCGTCTCCGACGCCGAGGGCGATGGGAAGGCGCGGATCGTTCAGGGGACGTACCAGAGCCCGATTCTCATCCAGTGGAAGCGGCCCGACGATCAGGTGCGCCGCCTGGATGTTACGATCACCCGGTTCAAGTGACTCGGACGCGGCCGGCCGGCCTTCCGTCGTTGGCGTGGGCTCCTCCACCATCCAGAAACCATAGCGTGTCAGTCCGCCGTGCGCTTCTTCCGGCTCGTCATTGCGCCCGGAGCCGGGTGCAGGGCGGCGACGTCGCTCATCCGACGGGAGACGGGGTCAGGCGAGCACCATTGCCATGAGGCCACCTGCATCCCATGGCTTCCGTGCGGCATTCCGAACGGCGAACGCAGCGGCCTTCCTGTTCAGCACGTCCCAGGCGTTCTTCCTCCTGCTGCCCGTTTATCTGCACCAGAACGGCAGCTCTCCCGCCCAGATCGGCCTGGTGGCAGGCCTCCTTCGGGCCAGCTCCCTGCTGGCGCGACCGTTGGGGGGTCGCCTCCTCGACTACTTCGGTCGGCGTTCCGTGACTGGGGTTGGCGGCTGTCTGGCCATCACCGCGATTCTCTCATTGTTCCTCTTCCCGCATCTGGGCATGCCCTTCCTGGCCATGCGCGTCGTGCAGGGGATCGGGACCTCCCTGGTGGATTCCGGCCTCGGGACGCTGGTGGCCGATCTGAGTCCACCCACCGCCCGGGCACAAGTCTTCGCGATCTACACTGTCTGGCTGAACCTTGCCGGCGCGCTGATGCCCGGCCTCGGGGAAGCGATCGCCCGGCGAGCTGGCTTTCTTTCCCTGTTCGGGGCGGCAGCCCTCGCCGTGGCCGGCGGGCTCGTGACCTTGGGACGGCTCCCGGAGACGTGGCGGCCGAGACAGGAAGAGGGGAGGCCCGTTCCGGGGCTGCTCAAGGGAGCGGCCCCGCTCTTGCTCGGCGGGGTCGTGGTCGGCCTGGCCTACAGCATCCTCACGGTCTTCGTTCCGGTGGCTCGAATCGCGGCGGCCCCCGGGCGAGCGGGACTGTTCTTCTTCGCCTACTTCGTCGGGCTGATCGGCGTGCGGCTGGCGGGAGGGCTCGGTCTCATATGGCTGGCGCAACCGACCGCCTTGTTACCTGCCTACGGAATGTTGGCCGCCGGTCTGGCCGCGCTCGCCCTGGGGGATTCGTCCATCGTGCTGGTGGGGGTCGGAGTGGTCTGCGGGGCCAGCCATGGCGTGCTGATGCCCGTCCTCTACGCACTCCTGCTGTTCGGCATCCCGCGGGACCGGCGGGGGTGGGCTGTGGCGCTCCTGGCAGCCGCCTTCGACTTCGGGAACGTCCTGGGGGCCATGGGGCTTGGTCTGGCAGCCGAGGCTCTCGGGTACAGGGGGATCTTCGCCCTGGGGGCGGCGGCGGTCGTCGTCGGGGCGCTGGCTTCCCATCTGTGGGGGCGTCGCTGAGCGCGATGGGGTCGCTGCTGCCTGAGTCAGGCCTGACGACCAGCCAGAAGATTGTCCACCGACACCTCTCCCGAGCCCAGCCATGCCAGGGCCATATTCGCGGCGAGGAGGGTCAGGGCGAATTCATACCCGTTCGGCAGGAAGAAGCCGCCCCGCAGGTGCACTGCAAAGATCGCGACCAGCATGTCGATGGCCAGCGGAATGGCGAACCAGCGGGTGAAGAGCCCGAGAAGGAAGGCCAGACCGCCTACGAATTCCACCAGGGTGACGACGACGGCGGCCAGCATTGGTGCCGGGATTCCCACCTGCCCCATGAAGGCCGCGACGCCCCCGAACCCCCAGACGAAAAGCTTCTGTCCGCCATGCATTAGGAATACGATTCCCACAACCGCACGCATGATCGCGATTCCCCATCCCTGGAGGGGGGTAATTCCACCCGTTTTCATCTGCGCTCCTTTCCTGGCTGTGCTCGCTGTCCTCTCGGCGGAAGCACTCTGCTGTGTCTGCCGAAAGCCGGAATCGACGGCGAGGCTCAGGGGAGATCCAGCAGGATCAGCTCCGCGTCCTCCGTGGCCTTCAGGCGAAGCTCGCCCTCATCGGCGATCCGCGCCTGATCGCCCACCGCGAGCGGGGAGCCGTTCACGGTCAGGGCGCCTCCAATGACGAAGAGGTAAGCCTTGCGACCGGGACGACTCTTGTGAGTCACGGACCGCCCTACGGGCAGGGCGGACACATAGATCGTCGCGTCCTGGTCGACGGCCAGCGTCCCGGGGATGTCGCCTGCCGACACGACCGGCAGCATGACCCCGGCCAGGTCCGCCTCCCTGAAACGACGCTGTCCCCATCGAGGCTTCAATCCCTTGGTGCGGGGCACGATCCAGATCTGGAGAAGGTGGACGGGACGGTCCTTCGAGTGGTTGTACTCCGAGTGGAAGATCCCCGTCCCGGCCGACATGACCTGGACCTCCCCGGGATGAATCACGCCCGTGTTCCCCTGGTTGTCCTGGTGCTCCAGTTCCCCCTCCAGGACGTAGGTCACGATCTCCATGTCCCGGTGGGGGTGAGCCCCGAAGCCCTGACCGGGTTGGATCACGTCGTCATTGAAGACCCGCAGGGCCCCCCAGTTCATATTTGCCGGGTCGTAGTACTCGGCGAAGGAGAAATGCCAGTAGCTCGAGAGCCATCCCATGTCTGCGTGGTGTCGTTCCTCGGACTTGATGACCTTGATCATGCTTTCTCCTCATACGATGTTCGGGCGCAGCCGGACGCCATCTACGTCTCCTCTCCATTGCCTTCCTCATCCTGTAACGGCAGTCCTGTCAACGACCATATTCCCAAAAAACTCAGCCCGCCTTGGTCCGCGCCGCCTCCAAGAGGTCGGTAAGGGAGCGAAGTTTCTGACCGCCCAGGTGACCCAATTGGGCCACGTGCAGCGCCGCGATCGGCCCATCCAGGTCCTTCAGAAGCTGCAACCCCTCCGCCGTGATCCGGGTGGTGATGACCCGGCGGTCCGCCCTCTCCCGCGATCGCGCTACGAGGGCGCGGTGCTCCAGACGGTCCAGCAAGCGGGTGATGTCCGGGTCCCGCGTGATCATCCGCTCTGCGATCTCCCGGCAGGCCAGGCCGTCCGGTTCGGCGCCCCGGAGGATCCGCAGGACATTGTACTGGGTGGGGGAGAGGCCCATCGGCTTCAGCGCTGCCGCCACCCCTTGCATTACGCTGAATCATCTTGACTTACTCAAAGCTCCGAAAGCGAGGGCCAAAAAGCGTACCGCCAGCAGATGGCACGTGGCACTTGCCACAGCCTTGCTTGCCGAAGTCCTTCACCATGGCCTGCACGGTGGCGGCATCTTTTGCGCGTGCGGCGTCCCGAAGCTTCTCTGCCAGAGCCTGCAGGTTCTTGGCTGCGTTCTCAAACTCTGCCGGCTTCTGCCAGATGTCAGGGCGTGACCGGGACTTATCCGAAGCTGACCCTGTGGGGAAAAGGAAAGGAATGTGCAAGGCGTTCAGGGCGATGGTTTCCGCATTTACCGCAATGGCCTCGATGTTTCCTGCCTTCGCCTTGGCCTCCAGGTCCTCCAAGCTCGCGCCGTTCAGTCTCATGAGACGCTTGCGGTCGGCCACCACGTCACCCGAGCCAATCATGGGCGCCGACTGGGCTGCGGCGAGGCTGACGATCACCAGGACTGCCAGGCATCCGCTGAAGAGGGCAGCGCGCACCTTCAGGTGTCGGCCCATCTTGCCTCCTTTGTTTGGATGGGCAGCCGGGAGTCGGCTCCCGTTCCGCCCGATGGTTCCGAGTTCAGTTTCCGACTTTGTGTTTAACCGGGGGAATCGTCTTCAAATACCGAGCGATGGCGAGGCGGTCTTCCTTGGTCAAATCCTTGTATCCAGCCGACGTTCCCTGGATCACCTCGCCCATCAACCCCGCAGCCATGTCACCATCGGGCTTATTCCCGGAGGAGAGAAAGTCAGCGATCTGCCCTTCGGACCACTTAAGCCCCGTGTCCTTGTCTGGTGTGATGTTTGGAACTGGGTCCCCATCCGGGCCCTTCGGGTCACCGGCCAGGAAGCGCGAGTTATCCGTCGCCATGGTGAGTGCACGAGGCGTGTGGCACTCGCCGCAGTGGCCCACGGCCCGCACCAGGTACTCCCCCCTTGCCAGGCCGGATGTGGGTGCGGTCGCGGGCGGCGTCTCCTTCGGTGCGAAGGCAACCAGCCAGGCGGGGAGGAAGAGGCTCTCGAAGAGCGGCACCGTGATCTTCTTGGGCTGATTGGGCCGATTCACCGGGAGGACCGCCCTCAGGTACGCGACCAGGGCTCGCAGGTCCTCTGCTGCCATGCCGTTGAACACCGTGTAAGGGTGGACCGGGATGAGCCGCTCACCGTTGGGACGACGCCCCAGGCGGATTGCCGTGATGATCTGCTCATCGGTCCAGGCCCCGATGCCGGTCTGCGGATCCGGGGTGATATTGCTGGAGTACACCGTTCCGAACGGTCCGTCGTACTTCCGTCCGCCGGCGTTGAGCGTGGCCTTGGGCTCCGTATGGCAACCACAACCGCCGGCCGCCCCGAAGATGTACTTTCCTCGGGTCACCAGGTCCGGCAAGGGGGCGGTCGCACCCTCGGCGAGCGAGGGAAGCAATGGACCGGCCCAGCAAACCAGGGCGATCCCGCCGATGAGGCCGGCTCGTTGGCCGGTCCGTATGAGAGTGGTGCGCAAAGGCATCGTATCTGGCATAAATAACACTCCTGCGGCGGGAATGGTTCCAGGGTGAGACAAGATAACACGCTAAGAGGACGCCGCAAACGTGGAGCGTCGAGTGCCCATTTCAAACCCGCTGTTCCGGATGTAGAATCGGTCGGCCGCCACGGGAGAGGCGCCGCTGCCCGCCCGGGAGTTGCTCTCGGGGAGCGGGCCTCCCTATGGGTTTGTGGGCGGCCCGTCGATTCCACCAGCCGGCTGGGAGAGCGTGGATGGACAGTGCGCACGGTCCCGCCGACGCTCGCGAGCAGACGCGGGCGCTGACCCGGCGAATCAAAGCCCGGGGGACGGCCCTGGGCTTTGATCTGGTCGGGATCTCGCCGGTGCAGGCGCCCGCGCACGGCGAATCCTTTGCTGATTGGCTCCGCCGGGGGTACCACGGTGAGATGGAATACCTGTCTCGGACGGCGGAGAAGCGCATGAACCCGGGAGCATTCTCGCCCTGGGCCAGATCGGTCGTTTCTGTCGCCGTGAACTACAACACGCCGTATGACCGGAGGGTGGAGAGGCAGGGGATGCGTGGCTGGATCTCCAGGTACGCCTGGGGCGAGGACTACCACGACGTGATGCAGGCGAAGCTCATGCGGTTGCTGGAGTACGTCCGAGAAGAGGCGGGGCCGGAGGTGCAAGGGCAAGTGTTCGTGGATGCCGGACCGGTTCTGGACCGCGACGCCGGCGCGCGGGCCGGGATCGGCTGGTACGGCAAGAACACCAACCTGCTTTCCGTGCAGATCGGCTCGTTCTTCTTCCTGGGGGAGCTGTTCCTGAGCCTTCCGCTGGAATGGGATCGCCCGATCCGAGATCGGTGCGGCCAGTGCCGGCTGTGCCTGGACGCCTGTCCGACGAACGCCTTCGTGGGTCCCTACGTCTTGGACGCCCGCAAATGCACCTCGTATCTCACCATCGAGTTGAAGGGGGCCATCCCCAGAGAGCTGCGCCCGCTGATGGGGGGCCACATCTTCGGATGCGACATCTGCCAGGACGTCTGTCCCTACAATACCAAGGTGAAGGCGACGAGGGAGCCGGCCTTCCATCCCCGCCAGGGGAGGCACGCGCCGGACCTCATCCCGTTGCTATCGCTGACCGAGGCGGGGTTCAAAGCGACGTTCGCGGGAAGCCCGATCCTGCGCGCCAAGCGCCCGGGCTTCCTGCGCAACGTCTGTGTGGCGTTGGGGAACTTGAAACGGAGTGAGGCCGTTCCCGCGCTCATCGCCACGCTCGAGAAAGACCCCGACCCCCTGGTGCGGGGGCACGCCGCCTGGGCCCTGGGGCAGATGCCAGCCCGAGACGCCGAGCAGGCTCTTTCCGAGGCTCGCGTCCGGGAAACGGATGCGATGGTCCTCGAGGAGATTCAGGCCGCGATCGACGCCGTCGGGCGCGACTGATCGCCGGGTCCGGCCTTTCGGGTTATGCTGGCCGGAGACCCGTCCGACGGCGGGCGATGCCGGGCGGGTCGGGTGGCCGGCTGCGGCAA
>Ga0315280_10007955_pt1 | contig 14043 bp, 10 predicted proteins | sample YL17G06_40_MG_FD_203697 | JGI IMG/M metagenome (GOLD analysis project Ga0315280, IMG submission 203697) | Sediment microbial communities from Yellowstone Lake, YNP, Wyoming, USA - YL17G06_40 | ecosystem: Environmental > Aquatic > Freshwater > Lake > Sediment | place: USA: Wyoming | collected...
CACAATAAGTTGCGCACTTGTCGCACGCCACACACTTGTAAGGGTCAATCTGCCAGACCGTGTTAGTCTTTCTGGTTCTGCTTACCAGCAAGGCAGCTACGCCGCCGAGGCCAGCCAAACACACCCCACGGAAAGTATCTTTTAAGAAATGACGTCTCGTTGTATCATTCTTGCTTTCGGCCACCATTTATCTCCTTTTTCCTCGTGAATGTCCTGACAACATTCTTGATTGTATCCAGCACGAAAATCTGTCCGCGAGGTCCAACCGCCACATCAAAGCTCCCTGTCTGACACTCAGCGGTCGTTTCGCAGATATGCGAGGCACCCTCTTTAACCAATTGCTCCGGCCCCGCCACAACACCGACAAACTCACCTTCGGGACTGTAAATCTTAACCCGTATCAGGCCCTTTTCGCAGGTGACAAAGCTGCCATCCTCAAGTATGGCAAAATTCACAGGATTGCAGCATCCACAGAAACCCCTCACATCTGACGAAAACTGGCCCCACCAAAACTCAAGGTCGCCGTCAAACGTATATGCTTCGATGCGATGACGTCCCGGATTAACCACACGCAAAAGTCCGTCACGACCAGCCGCAAGGTCGAAGTGGGGGCTTGGTACCACAAAACCCGGGATATTCTTATCCTCATTCTTCTGGCCAATACGATTGATTAACCTGCCGGCAACATCGTAACGCAAAACAATTCGGCCGCCTGCATCTGCAACAAAAACATCATCCTTCCAGATAGCTATACTGGTCAAAAGCGAATCATCATCCAGCCCCTGCCAGCTTGCCAGCCGCTTTCCTCCCCTATCATAAACTTCAACGTGTCCCTTGACTCCAACGTAGATATTTCCATCATCTGCCACAGCCAAACATCTCGGCCCGCCGAAGGCGGGTTTGATCCCCGCAAGTTTGACCTCACTAAGCAAATCGCCGCTATCAGCAAATACTCGAATGGCCTTGTCACCAGCCACATAGACAGACCCCTGGGAATCAACCGCGATAGCGCGTGAATCGGCAAAGCCGGTGTTAATCGGCTGGGCCGACTCTTCATAAAGAATCAAATTCGGGTCGACCTTTGCCAGGTCTCCGACATCATAGACAAACTCTTTACCCAGCGTTTTGCCTTTTTTCCCCGTCGTATCAAGCTGCACCAGTGCAAAAAAGGCAATGACAATAGCAAGGACAATAAGCAAAACCACAAATATCTTCACATTCGTCTTCCTCAATCGCTCTTTTCTCCGGCATTTAACCGCCCCCCGGAGGGGGGTTTGATCCGGTCCAGGGCTTCGCCCTGGTTCTCTCGAACCCCCTACGAACCTCATTATAACCCATAAAACCTGCTCCCTCAACATAACTGGCTACCGCTGGGTGATATCCAGACATATCATTCGCGTCAAGTCACGTAAAACAAGTCTGCCGGACGCGACTGCCATAGGCCCCCAGGACTCTATGCCGTCCAAAACCTTCGCTTCAGCAAGCTGAATGTAGCCGGTCGGTGTTGCCTCTGCCAGAGTCAGCACCCCGGAGTCATTCATCACGTAAATCAAGCCGCTGGCAATAGTATAAGGCCCAAGCCCAAAACGATGAGCGCTCGTGCTGCTCCACACAACCCCCCCATCCAGGTCAAGACAGGCCAGTTGCTTATCGGGCCGAACCCCGTAAATATAGCCGTCATAAAAAATCGGGGTCTGTTGAGGCGACCCAAATACCTCCGCTTCAAGCCGAAAAACCGGCTGTGCATTTATTCTGTCGCCTTCCTGGACCAGACGCAGCATCATACTTCCAGCGTTGTAGCCGCCCGAAACAAAAATAAGCCCCTCGCCCACTACTACAGGTGAAGGAACATTTGCGGTACTAACCCGCCACTCAGTAGTTTCCCACAAGACGCTTCCATCCTTCGCCGAAACCCCTACCACTCCTCCGCTGGCACAATACACGTACATAGGCGTCCCCATAAATTCAGTCGGCATTATGGAAGAATGGGTCATTACCCAGCGATTAGGGTTGGGACTTTTCCACACAACCTGGCCTGTTTCGCAATCCACCGCCATCATCAGGCAGTCACCGCCGACCGCAATTATTGCTCTGCCGTCATCGATAAGCGGACACTGTCCAGCATACCACGTGGGAACCTTCGCCCCAAAATCATTCACCAAATCCAGCATCCAGCGAAATTGGCCGCTCGCCGAATCCAGACACGTAACCTGGCACTTCGGTCCCAATGTTACAATATACTTATCTGTAACCGCCGGCACCGTTCGACTCATACCATGTTGCCGTTTGACCTTGATGCCATAAGAATACTGCCAGATGTCTTCCCCATCGGCAAGTGATAAACACCGGACGACATCGGCCTGTTTTTCGCGGTCATAATCCAGCAAGAAGACCCGGCCTGCCAACACCGCCGGCCCCGCATAACCTTCCCCAACCTCGATTGACCATAGTACTCTGGGGCCCTCGGCAGCCCACGTCCTCGCAAGAACATTATTGTCCCGGCATATCGCGTCGAAGCTTGCCCCTCTGAATCGTGGCCAGGCACCAGGCACATCAGCCGGCACACCACCGAACTTGACCGGCTGACCCGGCAGCAGTACAACTTTGCCCTCGTCTGCAGGCGCGGCTGGAGCATTTTCCGGGATCGGCAGACGCTCTGTCAGTTCCATCGCTGCATCGGCGCCAATCCATACGTACAGCAACACGACACCCACAACGACCAATCCGACCGGCAATGTCCACACAACAGCAGATACCCTCATACCATCCTCAACGAGTGATTATTAAATCTACTCATTCCTTAATGCCTCCAGCATTTTTCCACTGAGCGCAAACACTGTCGCCATCCATATCCATACGATGCCGCTAACGACTATAGCAACAATTGTCAGCGTCAGCGAAAAATATGGCACCGCCGCACCTCTGGCGGATAAAATGGCAGGGCCAACCGCCACTAATGCCGCTATAACCCCACAGACCAAACCACACAGCAAAAGTGCCCAGTGTTCATAAAATACCATCCGTTTAACTGCTCCTTTACAAAACCCCACAGCCCTGAGCATTGCAAGCTCGCCTCGCCGCTCAAGCATATTGCGAAGCACCACCAGTCCAAGCCCCACACTACCAACAATAAGCCCCAAACCTCCTATAATCTGAAACATCGATAGATACGTATTTTCAACAGCAGCGAATTCCGCCAGCCGCTGCTTTGCAGGCGTAAGGGCCAACCCGAAGTCCTTCAATGCCGCAGAAAGCTTCTCGGCCGTAGCTTCGGTTTTGTCTTCCGGCGCATCAACAAGGAACACCCTGTAGCCGCTCTCTGACGGAAAGCGTTTGACAAACTCATCCTCACAAATAACCAAACTCCCTTGCAGAATTGAACTCTTCAGCATACCAACTATGCGCAGTCGAAACTTTTGTCCTTGCTCATCAATATACTCAATCTCATCTCCGACGGACTTGCCAAGTGCCCAGACAATCGTCGCATAATCGCCAATCGCCGGCACAACATCCTCACCATAATCGCCATTAAGCAGTTTCCAGGCCCGCCGAAGGCGGGTTTGCTCCCGCCCGGTATCTTCAATTATCTTAATGAATCCAAAAGCACCTCGCCTCTGTAGTTGCTCCGGCTGCACACCCAGCAAACGCGGCATCTGTACCCGATTCAAATTAAAACAGCTTGCATCGTCCCCATCACGCACCCGCAATTGCACAATTTCAACACCCTCAAGCATCCCATCATCCAGACCTATTGCTCGCCGGCCCTGTTGGCTATTCAAGTCGTGCAAAATACCTATGGTCGATTCGCCAAACAATGCAAAGCCTCCGGTACCTGAATCCCGCCTTCGAGCTCCAGCGCGAGGGTCATGTCTATTCGCACCTACCGCAATAACAAGAAAAATCCCGCATGCGAGCATTCCCACAACAGCTAAACTCCGCCCACTTCGCCTCGTTGAGTTCCGCAGCCCCAAACCGACCAGCGAAACCATAGGCCTGTTCCAACTACTGGCTGCGATTTTTAACAAAGCCCAAATTAGTCCAAGTCCCGCAACCAAAAGCAAGGCCCCAGCCACAAAGAACGCCGCAGAAGCAGTTTCACTGTCACCAGTACCCATTACAGCAGGAAGCATCACTGCTCCGACCGCTGCAAATGCCGCTATCCATAATCCCATCCTGCCCTTTGAGACCGGCCTGGCTATAGAAAATTGCCACTGCGGCACCCCGGCAAGAAGCTCACGAGCCGGCCGGCACACCTGCCGATGCAAAGTCAACCATATCGCAATCAGACAAACACTTACTGCTCCTAACGCTCCTGTAAACAAGGTGGATGGTTTCGCATAGAAATGGATTGCTGAACCACCAACTGCCATCTGCCATCCGGTCGCAAGTCCGTAAATCATAACCCTGGTATAAAGCAGCCCTGCTGCAGTTCCTGCAATTGCCCCAAGCACTGCTAATGTCCCGCCTTCAATAAATAGCACCCTCCTTACCAACTTCGGCGAAAACCCCACCGCCAGCAACATTCCAACTTGCCCGGTGCGGCTCTCAACACCAAATACAAAAACAAGCCCCATCAGGACCAATGCCGCTATGATAAGAAACATACTAAAGCCTAAGAAAAGCCGACCGAAGTCGGCACCTTCATTACCTGCTTTTACACCCTGCTCTCCTACAGACTGAAAAAATAGTCCCACCGAAGCAGGGTCAACGGCTTTTAATAATCTCACTGTTATATCCTGCTCGGACACACTACTGCTCTTGTAGCGTACCGCGGTCAGGCTTCCATACCTGTTACGCCACATCTTCTGACCGGCCTTGAGCGTAACAAACGCTTTCGGCGAGCCACGATACCGCTGCCAGTAGTCCTCATCGCGAGCGCGTATCTTATCAAGTTCAATCGGGATTCCCGGCTTCCAATCCCTGCAATTTTTTACATCCGCCAGGCCAGGAAAATCCGGCATTAAATTGGGGTCTATCGCTGGGCTTTCCATAGGCAGTATTTCACGTACCCGGAAACGGCTTTTCTGCTGCTCAAGTTTTCTCATCGGTCCGAGAACAAAATAGGTAAGCTCGAGCGAATCTCCCACTTTGGCCCCAAGGTCATCGGCAAGCCACTGATTAACCGCAATCTCATCATCCTGCATACCCATCGCAATAATGCTGCTGCCCGCCGACAACCCCATAGCAGCGACCATCGAATATGGTGTCACCTTGTCACCCAAACGCAATTCGTTCACAAAATAGGTCAAAACTCCAACAGTGCTGCTGCCGGTATTCATCGCAGCCTCTCCCACAGTGTCGTCAATGAATACGCGGTTACTGCGTATCTCAAGTGCATCCTGCCGGCCCAACCGGCGAAGTTCAAGTCCAGCGTCACCAGGTCGCCAGCATTTTCTGATAGCTTCATTTGCCCTTTCAACCGTTATGCCATCTTCCGGAACCCAAGCAACCAATAGCATATTGGCTTGAGCGCTGCGGCCCAACTTCTCCTGCAGCCATCGCATCGGCACAAAAACATTTAACGGCGTAATCTGGTTTGCCTGCAAACCAAAACGCCCAAACTCCGAGTTCCCGGCAATTGCCTTCACCGTAAGCCGAAAAGCAACCGATAAATCAGAATCCGGTGCCAGCACTATCTCCCTCGGCATCGGACCCGGCTTTTCAATCCGCAGCACAACCTCGTCCCCCGCTCCAACCCCAAGTCTTGCTGCCAGAGGTTCATTTAGAACAATTCCCTCACCCCAATCACCCCCTAACGGATTTCTCATTCTTCCAACTCTATAAAACCGCTCATCGACTCCGAGAATCTCAATTCTATTTGCACGCCTTGTCCCATCACTATTTGCAATTAGCCCGCGCAGTTGCAACAAGGGCGCCACCGCCATATTCAATTCTGCCGCCAGCTCGTCCGCCAATTTAGCCCTGAAGAACCTATCGTGTAGAACAAGGGCAAGCTGCGCTGTGCCCAACCGAGCTTTTACCATCATTTTAAGGCTATAACGTACGGAATCCCCCACAGCCATCGCACCCACTAAAACAGCCGTGCCAACCAGCGCAGCTAACAAAACCCCTGTGTTCATCCGCCAATAAAAGACAAGGCTTCTTTTAACAAGTCTCCACAAACTCATCCCCGGCTCCTATTTTTCAAAACGCCGTCGCTTAACTCCCACACTTCCCCTATATACTCGGCGAGCTTAAGAGAATGTGTCACCACAATCAGTGTAACGTTTTCGCTGCGGTTCAATTCCACCAGCAACTCTGCTATGTTTTTCGAAGCATCCGCATCCAGCGAACCGGTTGGCTCATCAGCAAGCAGCAGCTTGGGCTTGTTTATCAAAGCCCTGACAACCGCAACTCGCTGGCGCTCTCCCCCTGAAAGTTCGCCCGGCCGGTGCAGCAGGTGGTCTTTAAGTCCTACACGTTGCAGCAAGTCAAGTGCCCGCACCTTTGCCTCTTTTCTCAAAACGCGGTCCTTGTGAGCAAGTGTCGGCACTAAAACATTTTCGAGCACCGTGCACTGGGGCAAGAGATGATGCAACTGAAAAACAAATCCGATTTCACGATTACGAATTTCAGCAAGTTCGGTTTCATCGAGCTTGGCAATATCCCTGCTATCGAATAACACTTGCCCAGCCGTGGGACGGTCCAGAGCGCCAATAATATTAAGTAGTGTGCTCTTACCGCTGCCCGATGGTCCCACTATTACGATGGACTGGCCATCCTCGACCCTCAGGGTTATGTCTCTTAAAACACAAACGCCATCAGGAAACCCCGGTGACCGGTAACTTTTTGCCACATTGACAAGCTCAAGCATCATTATCCTCGGTGAAACTGCTACACAATCACCTTGTATATACGCACCATTTCTTCAGCAGTTTGCTCGACATTGAATTTTTCAAACACCCCGCCGAAGGCGGGTTTGCTCCTGCCCTGCTTTCCGAGCTGGCGTGCGTAACCCGGATTAAGTAGTAAAGGCTTCATCGCGGCAGCCAGAGCTTCAGCCCGCCGAAGGCGGGTTTGATCCGGTGCAGCCCGCCGGAGGCGGGTTTGATCGAACCGGCCTTCGGCCGGTCGCCCTGCCGGCCCACAGAGCACACCTCCGCCGGTCATCTCCAACAGCTCTGGAAACACGCCGATTGCCGGCTCAACCACGGGCACGCCCATCGCAAGTGCTTCGAGCACATACAACCCGTATGCAACAGGTCGTTTCATAATAATAGTTCTATTTTGCTTATTTTTTTCCTTGCAAAACGTTTTATTTTGGCCGCAAGCTCTGATATGCCACAGCTAAAATAATGGCACATATTTACAAGCTCGTCCAGGTCTTTATTTGCAAGAATATCGAATATCTCCTCGATATTCAATACCCGGAGGTCATTGATTTTTTTCTCGATATTTTTTACGTCTTGTTCGCTCATTATGTAGCTCATTTTGTAAGCTCCATCGTTCAGTCTGACGATATTTCGTTCTGCTGGAAAGTTCAAACAAGCGAATGAGCCGAAATACTTAATCGCTGCATTATCGTAAGCTTTTGCAGCCTCGAGCTCGCCGATATCGGCACCATTGACGATATTTTTCTTAAAATACCCGAGCCAGATAGTTTTTTTGTTATAGGTTATTTGCGAGCGCCATTTTTTGTTAGATTTATGCCAGGCAACGCCTTTATACTTGCTCGAGCCCATTCTTGGTCGTTGGTTGTGATTATTCTCGCCAGAAGTTGCAACGCGAAGATTGTTTTTCCTATTATCCAGGCCGTTTCCATTTTTGTGGTCTGCACCAACATACGGAGGCAATTTCAGGATTCTACGATGCATTCTTTCTGTTGTGTGTCCTGTAGAAGTTTTTATTTTCCTTTGTGCATAAAAATTAATTTTCTTTTTGTGATTCCATAATTGCCATTTGAACCGGGATATGTCTTCGAAATCCTCCGGGTCTATCTTTGCGAAAATATCATTCCTGCCACTCAGAGGTATTGCACAATATTCTCCATCGTCATCGTGTTGAATAAGATAACCGACTCTATCTTGTGTCTTTACCGTATCCAAGCTCATCTTTCAAGATTTTCATAAACACAGCAGCCGGATTCCTGCCCCCTCTCTGTAATTAGGGCGAACTTGCGCGTTTGTGTCAAAATTGTCAGCGTCCTGAGTGCGAGGAAATAATGTAACTTTTGATGGCGAAAGAATTAAAAAAAATTTGAAATTTTCAATTTTTAGGGTTAAACCCTGCGCGTTTCGTGCCCGCCGAAGGCAAGGGGATTGCGGATTTCGGATTGCGGATTGTGGATTTAAGATTTCAGAAATCCGAAATCTACAATCTGCGATAAGGGGCTTCGCCCTGCCGCGTGCCAAAGTCGAAGCGAAATCGAGAAGAAAGAAGTTATTTCCTCGAATTCGAATAGCAAATTCCGTACCAACTTCCCTATTTTGCGGTTTTTGCTGTAACAAACGAATTTCTGGATTCCCGCCTGCGCGGGAATGACAGTTATGAAATGGCTTGTAACTAAGGCAAGGTCCCGCAGGCAGTTCTCACAATAGAAATTGTCCCCTGAACCTGGCGTAATCTGAACAATTCTCATAAATCCGCGCTCCAATTCTATCGCCCGGGACCGAACGCATATACAAAACCATCGTCGCTGCCGACAACAACCATCCCCCCAGCCACTGCCGGCGAGGAAGTAATCGCCTGGCCAATCTCGTATGACCACAGTTGCTTACCATCAGAAAGTCTTATCATATAAAGCCGACCATCCTCAGACCCGACAACGACCTTGTCCCCGCAAATAACCGGCGAACTGTCAACCTCACCTGACGTCTGGAATGTCCAAACTGCCTTTCCATTATCCCGGTTGACGCAGTGCACACGCTTATCCCTGCATCCAAACACAACCACCCCGCCGGGGTCGCCCTGGCCGACTGCCGGCGAAGAAAAGATAGGCGAAGTTCCACCCGTATATTTCCACACGACCTCGCCGGTAGCAATATCGCCGCAGATGAGCACATTATCATAATTGCCAACATACACTCGTCCTTCGACGAGCGCCGCAGAGCCGGCAATGTATGAGCCGCTATCAATCTGGGTCAGCATCTTGCCATCAGATACGGACACAACGTAAATCCTGGCATCACAACCGCCAAAAGCAATCTTCCCTTCGCTAACCGCGGGCGAGCCGTTTACGTAGCTACCGGTTTCATAAGTCCACACAACCTCACCACTTGCCGAATCAACGCAGTGCAATTTATTATCGTAGCTGCCCACAAGGAGCCATATCCTGTGTCCATCTGGCGAGTATGTCCAGTTAGCAGCTCCCATAATCTTTCCACCGGTCTGATACTTCCACTTAAGCTGACCGGTTTTCGCATCGAGCGCATACAGGAAATCATCCGATGACCCAACGAAAACCGAACCCTCAACCACACAAGGCCCGGCCTCAACAGCATCCCCCGTCTTATATGCCCACACCCGATGACCTTTTTCTAAATCAATCGCGTAAATATTTGCATCAGCCGAGCCGACAAAGACAAGGCCGTTATCTATGGAGGGCTTGCCCGCCAGACGTATGGCGGGTGATGATTTAACTTCTCCACTGGTCTTGAATTTCCACAGAAGGACCATCGAATCAGGCAAATTTCCCTCAGCTCTGCCCGAGTGGTTCTGCTCGCCTCGAAACATCGGCCAACTGCCCCATTTTCGTATTGCGTATTGCGTATTGCGTATTGCGTCGCACGACGCACGACGCACGACGCACGACAAATTTCGCTCGGCGAGTTTGCTACGGCCAGTTATTATTACTGCGAGAACTATGAACGCACCCGCGATAATAACAACCGCCAATATCGTCTTAATCGCAACCTTCACGACAATCCCCATTATTATCAGTTATAGCATTACGAATAAACCCGCCTAATAATAATGCACTTATTTACCGCAGGCAATAGAACCATTGGTATTTATACGGTGCACGTCAAGTTAGTAGGTAGGTTTTTTGCTTTAATGAGGACTTTTCCCTCCAATTTCTGGCGCTTCTGCGTCATTACCTCTTACCCCTGTAATTCCCGCGCAGGACCTGCCCTGAGCGACCTGTGGTGAGCAAAGTCGAACCAAGCCGAATGGGCGGGAATCCAGTATCCATTACCTCTGGATTCCGGCTCAAGACCGGAATGACGGCGTCCATATATAAATTTTTCTAAAAATCGATATTTTACCTGCAAAGATGACGCCCACCCCTAAAAGTCGGCCTTGCCGGAAAATCCTTGATTCTTCGTCCGCTTTTAGGTATAATTATCCCGGAATAAAAGCAAGGAAGGGAACTCGCAGCTTACTTCCAAGGGTATATTTTATTAGATGTGATTCTGATATTACTCTGGTCGGTTTGGACTGGAAGACCTGCAAGGGAAATTTATGGGAAAGTTAGAGAAAATTGTTGAAGTTGGAGAAGATATCGGAAAATTTATTAAGAAAAATAGTAAAATCGCAACTTTACTGCTTGCAGGCTCAATAAATTCTGTTGCTAACGGAGAGATAAGTACATTAAGGATTGAGAATTATGGTTCTTCAGTCCCTGGAAGTTTTATGGTGGTTTATCATGTTGAGGGAGCAACCAATGGTAATGGTGATCTCTATGATGCTCTTTATCCTGATTTTAATCCTAATCCTCTACATATTTATTCTCATATTTATAACCCTGAAGTTAAACTTAAAGCTGACGCAAGAGACTCTAATCATACAACTAATCCTCAAGACCCAAATACTCTTATTAATATTGAGTTATATAACAAAGGATTTCAAGGAACAACAAATAATTCCTTAAAATTTGTTATTTCAAAGAAATATCATTCTAACTTTGATTGGAAAAATATTTTTTTTAAAATTAATCAGAATATTTTTGATATAAAACATCTTATTAATAATGGTACTTTCGACCCTTTTTTTGGGACAAATGTTGGAAAAATAGAATTGGGAGAATTAGACGGCTCTCAAACAGGAGTTTATAATACTGCAAATGTGGAGTTTTTCAATCACGCAGACCTGAACCGCGACAGAAAAGTTAATCTTGAAGATTTTGCTGTTTTTGCAAATAACTGGGGCAGAAATGACCCTAATACGCTCGGAGATAATGCTGGCTCTGAGCCTAATGACTTTGATGCTTATTCAGATATAGATAGAAACGAAATTGTTGACTTTAATGATTTAAGCACTTTCTCAGGCGAGTGGCTTTGGGATGCAAATGACCCTAATACCTGGTCAAGGGTGCGGTAGAATTGGGCAAGGAAAATATGTTAATTTGATGTGTCTTATCCTACGTATTGACTTCTTGCATCAGCAATCATCATAAGCATCTGGTCGGCCTGGGCGCGAATCTGCGGGTCGGAGTTTGTAACCCTCGAATGCCATCTGATGTATTCTTTATTCAACTGCCGGCGGGATTTTTCTTTATCCATATCTGAAGTCACGCCGAGTATAACTTCCGTGTCCTTAACTTCGTGCATACTGACAGGAAGGATTTTTTCCATCATCGCGCGAAATCTATCTGCATCGACTTCGAGCCAGCTCGCCAGGTTCTTCAGAATGGCCAGCTCCTCAGCGGCTGCGGAACCATCCGCTTGCGCCACATACAAACAAAGCTCTAAAATATCATAGCGCTCCGCAAGAGGCGCAATTTCAACAAGCTCTTTACAAATCTTGAAAATATTGACCTGATTGCCATCGCGGAAAAAAACAACGGTTTTGTCGAGTGCCTTCTCAATCTCGCGCATCACCTCATCCGATGCCTGGGACAAATCGATGTTGCTTTTTACCCAGTTTTTTATCAAGTCAATTTCGCGCCTGTGCATTTTGCGGTCAGCAGCACTGACAGAAAACGCCACCGGCACCGCAAGGGCTTTTGTCCGGCTGACATTTTCCTGCAAGTCGATATACCCGAACTCGGTATTTTCGTAAGTAAAATTGCATTCCGCACAAGCAATCTCTTCGCCGTTCTCGCGGGATAATATGGATGTATGGAATTGCAGGTTTCTTTTTCCTTTACGAGGAAATGTCAGCCAATCAATAGATAACTTAGCAACAGTCGTCCAATTTGGTAGCGTAGTATCTCGATGAGGCAGCTTTCCAAGGTCAGTATAATAACAGAACGCGGGCGAACCCTGCCCGCCAGACGTATGGCGGGCCTGCATTTGCCATTGTTTAACTCGGGCGTGAACAGGTCCGGCTTTGGAAACCCCATCGGTAACGTCCATAATCAAAATTTTCACAGAGGTATAGTGCGTGTCAGTAGGGGCGTGAATCGAGCCGCAAATCTCCACGGCAAATACGCCCTGTTCCTTCAGTTCAACACGACAATTAAGGGCCTCCATATCAAGCTGTGGGGTCTGTTCAGTATTCTGGTTAGAGACCGCTCCCGGCAAAATCGCAGACCTGATGCGATTAATCCAGTGGAATAAAATCGTTGCTACAGATGCCAGTAGTGCAGCCCAGGTTGGAACAAGAGCCTCCCCCATATATGTGCCTGCTGATATTGCTATGCGACTTTGAAAAGCTCCAATTGTTCGCCCTTTTGCTTTACGTCACCTTCAGATATCCTGCCATCCTGGTCCAGGCAAAAATCAACTTCAAGAATCCTGCCCGACTCGATGTCTTCGAAATTGCAGTGCATCCTCTGATTGACATCATATCTGTAAGTAACCTTAATGGGACATCCTGCCGGCCTGTCGGGCGGAAGCTTGAATCTGTGTGTTGCAATCTTATTTACATACTCGGGAGCCGTATCTTCTCCCTGCGTTACGGTTACCTCAACCTCTGCCTGCCCATCAGACAAAGTATAGAACGTCTGTGAGGCCTCACAAGGGAGCGGCGTATTTTTCCTCAGGATGATGTAATTTTGAATTATGCGCCGGCCGGTCTCTTTATCAACAGGAGCGCAAATAGTTCCGTAACTGTGGTTGCAAACATCTGTGAGGTTAATGTCTCTTAGTCCGCCTGTAATTCCTACCGGCACCGCATCCGGATTTTCTCTGAGCATTGTCAGTCCGGCATGCAAGGCCGCACCGAGCGCGACACATTCATCCACATTAACTGCTGCATCGGGCGCAAATCCGAACATCGCTTCCAGACGCTTTTGGACTAACGGCATTCGGGTGCTGCCGCCCACCAAAAGCACCTTGTCGATTCCGGAAGGTTTAACACCGGCTTCCTCAAGGGCCACTTCCACCAGAATATCTATGCGGGACATCAATGAAGAGATAGACTGCTCGAACGTCTGGCGTGTGATTTCTACCCTCATACTGCCTGCCGGGCCATATAGCATCTTTTTCGCAATGTCACGCCGTGACAATGTCTTCTTAATATCCTCGGCCTCGTCTTCATACCTCGCTCTGTCCTCCTCGGACTTAATCAGCTCGACGCCGAATTTATCCCTGTAGTTTCGTTCCAATATCTCTAAAATCTTGTGGTCGAAGTCAATGCCGCCGAGTGCATGGTCACCCTGTGAGCAAACAATATCCATCTGATGTCCCTTGACATCCATTATGGTTACGTCAAAGGTTCCCCCGCCGAGGTCATATACCAGGACCTTTCCCGAAACCTCGCGTGTGGTAGCATAGTACAGCGCAGCAGCCACAGGTTCATTGACGATTCCAATCACATTCAATCCTGCCATAGTCCCGGCGTCCATAGTTGCTTTTCTACGAACCTCATCAAAGTGAGCAGGAACAGAAATAACGGCATCACGGATTTCGCCATTTTCAGCCAAGCAGTCTTGTTTAAGTTTTTTCAAAATCAAGCTGGACAATTCCACAGGCGTCCAGTCTTTTCCGTCGATGTTCTTACGATAATCCGCATCTCCCATGTGCCGCTTTATCCAGCGAATGGACCTTTGAGCATTAATATACCGTGAATTAAGTGCTTCAATGCCCACCCGTATCAGGCCGGTGTTTTCTTCATCGAAGAAAATCACAGATGGCGTAAGCCTTTCACCATCAGCATTGGGGATTATCTCTGGTTTGCCGATAGTATTGAGAATCGCTAACGCCGAGAAAGTCGTTCCCA